>Ga0307933_1001283_pt1 | contig 20181 bp, 17 predicted proteins | sample OrgLakmetageno88_FD_201811 | JGI IMG/M metagenome (GOLD analysis project Ga0307933, IMG submission 201811) | Saline water microbial communities from Organic Lake, Antarctica - #88 | ecosystem: Environmental > Aquatic > Non-marine Saline and Alkaline > Saline | place: Antarctica: Organic Lake...
GCTTTGATCCATCACGGCTGAAATCCCAAAGCTGCAAGGGTAATGCCAAAATACAATTTGGAAGTGTTCCGGGTTCGGTCTCATAGCTTTTGGCACTTTTGGCGGTTTTGACAGCTGTCATTCATGGGATTAAACGAGCTTTTCGAGGGCTTCTCTTAGGGTTTCAACGTTTGTATGCGTATAGCTGCCATGCACCTTGCTGTCAGAATGCCCGGTAATCTTCATGCGGAGTTCAGGAGAGACGCCAGCGGCGGCAAGGTGGCTTGCTAGTGAGTGCCTGAATGAGTGAAAGCTAAGTTGAGAGACCTTCCGGCCTTTGCTCTCCTTGCTGCCCCCTTCTGTGCGCTTTGGGTCGATCCCTGCAAGCGGTAGAACCTTCGAGGTAAAGATTCGGCTAGTCCAGTTTGTGCCTAGGCGGTTGAGTTCGGGCGTGATAAGCGCGGCTGGGTCATCCGGTAGAGATAGGCCTAAAAGGTGATCCATTAAAGCCGGGTGAATCGGTAGAGTGATAGGCTTAGGGCTTTTGCGGCGTGTCTTCTGCGGTGTGAAGGTGATAGTCTTCCTTTCAAAGTCGATTGCCCCCCAAGTCATCGCGGTAGCGTCTCCGAGTCTCATTGCACAATAGTAGGCAAGGTGAATGGCTGTCTTCCAATCGCTGCTATGCTCTGCAAGGTCGCAAGCTTTGAAAAGGTCGGCAATCTGCGAGGCCTCGAAAGGCTCCTTCTCCAAGCTGCCCCGCGCGGTCTCCGAAGGGGTCGCGGCGGCGGCGGGGTTGAATGTCAGTTTTCCAAGGCGGCAATACTCTGCAAATGGAATGCGAAGAACCTTTAGGCTGTTGGTGATCGTTTTAAGGGCGAGTCCCTTCTCTGCGAGTGCGTCGAGATAGGCCTGAGTGTCTTCGGTCGTGATTTGCTCACAAGGGCTTTCTGCTCTGTCTCCTAGACTTGCTACGAAGTCCCGGGCAACTTGGCGGTAGCGTTTAAGCGTGGTCTCTGGCTTGCCTGACTTTTCGGCCTTCTCAATCCATACCGCGAAAAACTCACGGGCACTCAATGACTTCACCGGTGTAGCTCCTCCGAGAATAAGCAATTCGTTCAGGGTGTCTTTTATATCGGCTTCCCGTTGCAACTCTCCCCGGGCGGCTCGTTCAAAGATTTCTGCCGTCTTCTGTGCGCGGCGTTTTGCGTCGGCTCGCTCTTTAGCGTTTCCGGTGTCTGGGATCTTGGTTGAGCGGTTGCGAAGCTTTCCGTCTCGGTCGAGAAAGCAGGCGATCCAGTTCTTACAATTAGGTAGTTTGCGGAGTGAGGCCATTTGACCTTCTTACATACCACTTACATAGTAATAAGCAAATCATTAAAATTATTAAAATCATAGATGTAGTGTTTAAGCGGGTTCGCGGGCGGGTGCCCCTTGCCTAAAGCCCCTTAATCGAATCAGGGGTTCGACTCCCCTATTCTCCACCAGCCTTCGCCAAGGCTTCGGCTGGCAAGCCGCGGTCTTGGCGAAGGCTGCCCGCCGAAGCTTTAGCGAAGGAGGGCTTCGCCCTTAATTGGGCCTAAAACTTCAAAAAAAGCCAATGCACTAGGTTTACCTCCTGAGATCAGTCAAGCATTCCGACCAAACCTACATCGGTCTGACGGCTGACTTGAAAAAGCGCCTGCAAAAGCACAACTACGGAGAGGTGCCCCACACCTCAAAATACAAGCCTTGGAATTTAGTCAGTTACAGCGCCTTTGAAAGTAGAGATCAAGCGGCCGACTTCGAGGCCTATCTGAAATCGGGCTCAGGGAGAGCTTTTGCCAAGCGCCGATTGTGGTAGGCTTCCAGCCTTCGCACAAAGAGCGCAAGAGATTACAACCGGAAATTCCAGATTAGCGATGTAATACGCTTATCTCCTGAGCTCTGTAAACATACCGAACAGACATAAATCAGCCTACAGAAGACATTTCTAAACTCAATTATCTCTAAACTGACTCGGAGACTGCTTGGTAATCCGCTTAAACGAGCGATTGAACTGCGAAATGGATTCGAAGCCGGTTTCGAAAGCGATTTCACTGATCCGCAAATTCGGATTCATGAGCAAGTTTTTGGCTTTCTCGACCCGCACTCGAGCTAGGTAATCGGTAAAAGTAATTCCCGTCGCCTCTTTAAAGACCTTACAGAAGTGACGTGTGCTTGTATTGACCGCCTGAGCGGCATCGTCGAGCGAGATCTTTTCCTGATAGCGCCCCTTAATATATCGCTTCACATTAGTGACTAGGGTCGGTTCTTCTTCGGCTGACTCCAGTTCGATACTATTACTAATCGTCGCCAAATGCTCCGCAAACGTAGATAATAAGTTCAACATCGCATTATACTGATCGGCATCAAGCACCTTAGTCTGAAAGTAAGCCTCTTGTAAGGATTTTAAATTCACCTGTGAACCCCAGGCTAAAAGCTGCTTCGTCGTCCGTGTGAATTCTTCCTCATTAGGTTGATGCAACAGAATCTGCCCGGTGTGTAAAAATGCGATCAGCTCATCCCCCACTCGGATCGGGACGGCACTATCACAGAGCCCGGCAAAGCAATGCAGCGATTTCGGCTCAATGCCCGCTTTTGCCTCGAGCTCGGCCTGCATCCGCAGGCAGTTGGCACAGCCCACATTGGTCCGGGCCAATAAAGCACAGAACGGGTTCTCACCTTCAATTTTAGCTTTGGACTGCACACTACGATACGCCTGCGCAGGACGGATCGAGAGCGGCAAGCCCGTCGCGCGGTGGAAAGCATCCGCATAATCTTTATACAACTGCGATTCACTCAACCGGGTCGCTTTACTGGTAGCCTCACTAGATGAAAGGGCGATATCTGTAGTATAAGTCATATTAAATGCCGAAATGCGAAAATATGCGCAGCAATGGGCTGAATATGCTGAGACAAGAATGCCGCGAATAGAGTAGTATCTTAAACATGAACAAACCACTCGCTCAATACCTTAAAGACAATAAAGAACAGATACTCGAAACATGGCTCACCTCTGCGATCGTGCCTTCGGTCCCAAGGTGTAATTCCCATACTGAGCAAACTGGCGCAATTCCAGTCTCCTACCTGAGCGAGGTCATCGACCAAGTCATCTACAATCTACAGCACGGCCAATTCTCAATCAATGAAGGCAAGCAGAATAGTTTAAACACCTTCCTTGGCCATACCTGCGCCTGTCGCAATAATCGGCTCGTTTGCGACGAGGTCCGCGAATCCGGCTGCAAATCCTTTTCCAGTATCTTTGAGGAAGATTGGGACATCGACTTTGAGTTTAATGAGTTCGACCGCGACTACGCTAAATTTCGTATCGACGAAATCCTCCAGGATTTTTTCAGTCTGGAAATCGACCGCTGCAGCCAGGAACAACGCAACCACAAGTGCCCCTACAAGGTTAAAGCTTTAGCGATCTGAGGCTTATAGAATGAATGTCCTCCTATTGACCGTCTTTTTAAGCACCCTGCTAGCGATCCTTTTTTTAGTCTGCTTCATCCGCATGCGCAAAGACGAATCGGGCTCGAGTCCCGAGCAGGATGCGCTGCGCCCGTTTGAAACGGAAAAGCCGAAAAAACTTTTACGTAAATGAATACTCAGAAAATAACTATCGAATACGATGACTCCATTGTGAGGCGATTTATGATCGCCTCAATTTTTTGGGGGCTGGTCGGCATGAGTGCCGGTGTGCTCATCGCATCTCAACTCAACTTTTGGCGCCTCAACTTCGACTTGGAGTGGCTCACCTTTGGTCGTTTACGCCCACTCCATACCAATGCCTCTATCTTCGCCTTTGTTGGGAATATGATGTTCGCCGGGGTCTACTACTCGACCCAACGCCTCTGCCAGGTTCGTATGGCCTCGGATAAGCTCTCCAAAATCAATTTCTGGGGCTGGCAACTGATCATCGTGCTCGCCGCCATCACCCTGCCACTCGGCTTCAGCCGTGGTAAAGAATACGCCGAACTCATCTGGCCAATCAACATCCTCGTTGCCGTCATCTGGCTGATCTTTGGCGCCAACTTCTTTTGGACCCTCGCCAAACGTAACGAGCGTTCTCTCTACGTCGGACTCTGGTTCTACATCGCGACTATCGTGACCATCACGATGCTCTATGTCGTCAATCACCTCTCCATCCCAACCAGCTTTACCCACAGCTATCCCATCTTCGGGGGCGTTCAAGACGCGCTCGTTCAGTGGTGGTATGGCCACAACGCCGTCGCCTTCTTCCTGACCACGCCGATGCTCGGCATCATGTATTACTTCGTGCCGAAGGCTGCGAATCGCCCCGTCTATTCTTACCGACTTTCGATCATTCACTTTTGGTCACTGGTCTTTATCTACATCTGGGCCGGCCCCCACCACCTCCTCAATACCGCACTCCCGGAGTGGTTGCAATCGCTCGGCATGATCTTCTCGCTCATGCTTTGGGCCCCATCCTGGGCCGGCATGCTCAACGGCCTGCTCACGCTTCGGGGTGCTTGGGATAAGTTACTCACCGATCCGGTCATTAAATTCTTTGCCGCCGCCGTTACTTTCTACGGTATGGCAACCTTCGAAGGCCCACTCCTTTCGATCAAGTCCGTCAATGCACTCTCTCACTACACTGACTGGACGATTGGACATGTGCACAGTGGCACCCTCGGTTGGAACGGCTTCCTCGCCGCCGGTATGTTCTACTGGCTCGCACCACGCCTCTGGAATACGAAACTCTACTCCAAGTCGCTTGCCAACGCGCACTTCTGGTTAGGCATGACAGGGATTCTTCTCTACGTGGCGTCCATGTGGGTCTCTGGAATCACCCAAGGCCTCATGCTCAATGCCACCACCGAAGGCGGCACCCTCCTCCAGTATCCAAACTTCCTCGACACGCTTCAAGCGATTCGACCCGTCATGCTCTTCCGGGCCATTGGCGGCGGACTCTACTTAGCTGGATTTGCCTTAATGGCCTACAACATCTGGCGCACTGCCCGCAGTGGTGAACCTGTTAACGGCACAATCGAAGTCACCATCGCCGACCCGATCACGAATCCCGACTCAATGAAGTCGCCTAACACCTTCCTCAATGCACCCGTCATTTACTTTGTGCTAATCCTCATCTCGATCTGCATGACCATCTTTAGTAATGGAGCGTTCTTCATTGCGGGCATTTTCGCTACTACCTTTTTTGCCATTCTGGCAATTGCCCATTTCGAAGTCAGTAAAGCGAAATGGACCGTCTGGTATGAGAAACTACTCAGTCACAGTTTCGGATTCACCGTGCTCACGATCATCGCCGCAGCGATTGGTGGTGCCATTCAAATCATCCCAACCGTTAGTGTGCAAAATGCGGATAACATCGAAGGCCGCATGCAGATCCCATACACACCACTTGAACTCGCTGGTCGTGATATCTACGTGAGCGAAGGTTGCTATAACTGCCACTCACAAATGATCCGCACCCTCGTGCCTGAAGTCATGCGCTACGGCGACTACTCACACCTTGGCGAGTCAGTTTACGATCACCCTTACCAGTGGGGCTCGAAGCGCACAGGCCCGGACCTTGCACGCGTAGGCGGCAAGCGCTCAGACGACTGGCACTTCTACCACATGCTCGACCCGCGCTCAGTCAGTGAAGGCTCTAATATGCCAAACTACCCATGGCTTTTCAAAAAAGAAACCAAAGTCGGTCAACTGCCGAACAAGATCAACGCTATGCGCATGCTCGGCGTGCCTTATCCGATCGATCTCTCTGAAGAAGACATTCAAGCGCAAGTCGACGAACAGGCGAATGAGATTGTTGCTCGCCTTGCCGAAAAAGGTGCCTTCACCGAACCGGACAAGGAGATCGTCGCCGTCATCGCTTACCTACAAAAACTCGGCAGCTATCGCGAAACACAAAACGAACTCGATGACGCCGCCGCCAAGTAAACAGCTGCTAAATCCATCCGCAACATTCCATCTTCTCCACGCTACTCGCGCTAGGTCCCAATTCCTAATTCTCAATTTTTCATTCCTAATTTTTACAAACCATGTTCAAACGCATCATATACGACGACTGGATGAGCTTCATACCAATTATCTCCTTCTGGCTGACCTTTGGCGTCTTCATCGCGATCACCCTTCGCGCTTGTCTCCTCAAGAAAGAGACCATCCACCACATGGAGCAAATGCCCTTGCAAGACGACCCGGAGGTAACGCCTGAACGCAAAAACTCATGAAACACGGACTCGAACACGAAAAACCCGAAGACGTCACCCAAGAAGATCTGCCAGAAGGCGTCATCCTCCGCGACCACGTAGTCGATGGTATCCGCGAATATGACCAACGACTTCCGAGTTGGTGGCTTGTTATTCTCTACAGCGCCATAGCCTTCTCGATCATCTACTGGGTCGTCATCGATGACCGCAGCCACAATGGCGGTAAAGATGCATCGCTTGACGCCAAACTAGCCGAGCTCAATACAAAAAAACTCGCGAGCTCCATCGACGTGACCAACGATGATCTCTTCTGGGAAATGGCGAGCAACCCGACCTTTATCGCCGCCGGAAAAGAAAACTTCGAAACTAACTGCGTCGCCTGCCATGGAGCTAATCTACAAGGCGGCATCGGATTCAACCTAGTTGACGAGGAGTGGATCCACGGCTCCACGCCCTCGGAAGTTTATGTGAGTGTGGCCAACGGATTTCCCGAAAAAGGCATGCAAGAATGGGAACCACTCCTCGGTCAAAAAAGAATCGCTGAAATCGTCGCCTACGTCCTCAGCAAGAACTCTAACCTAAAACCCAACTAACAGCTATCGCATAGACAAAAGGTAGGGACGACTCGCGACTCGACAGAGTTCGCCGAAGTCCGAGACGTCCATTCGCCAGCGTGAATGCAAGATTCAAAGCGTCACCCACAACTCCGACGGCGGTTTCGGCCCTTCGACTAGCTCAGGGCGGTGAGCCTGTCGAACCGCGAAACCGCCCTACCATTCACTGACCACTCTATAAATGAAAGCCCAACGTCCAAATCGTGAAACGCCTAGCACTATCAAAAAAGATGGTTCCCGGGCGTTCTTGCAGCCCGCTGATGTCAGCGGGCGCTTCACTACTTGGCGTCGTGTTTTTGCCGTCTTCTTAGTCGGTATATACGTATCACTTCCCTGGATACCAATAAATGGATACCCCGCAGTATTCTTAGATGTCATTAATCGCCGCTTTCACCTCTTCGGGCTGACCTTTGTGGCACAAGACCTATGGATTACCTTCTTTTTGATTAGCGGGCTCGGATTCTCACTCTTCTTCATCACCTCACTGTTTGGGCGTATCTGGTGTGGTTGGGCCTGCCCTCACTCTGTTTTCCTTGAGCAAGTTTTTCGTCCAATCGAGCGCCTGATCGAAGGCGATGGCCATGCACGCAAACAGCTCGACAAAAGAGAATGGGACACCGACAAGATCATACGCCGCGCAGTCAAATATTTCATTTTCGCCATTCTTTCGGCACTCATCGCGCACCTCTTCCTTGCTTATTTCATCTCGATCCCTGAACTCTACCGCTGGATGACGACGAGCCCGACGGAACATTGGGGTGCCTTCATTTTCATGGCAGTTGCCACCGCCCTTATCTATTTCAACTTCACTTGGTTTCGCGAACAGCTCTGTCTCATCATTTGCCCCTACGGCCGTCTCCAGTCCGCACTGATAGATGATGATTCCTTAATCATCGGTTACGATGAGGGGCGTGGTGAGCCACGAGGCTCGGCCAAGAAAGAAGGCTTCGGCGATTGTATCGACTGCATGCGCTGCGTTCAGGTTTGTCCTACAGGAATCGACATACGCCAAGGCTTACAGATGGAATGCATCGGATGCGCAAACTGTATAGATGCCTGCAACACGATCATGGATAAGCTCCATAGACCGCAAGGCCTAATCCGCTACGACTCACTCTCCGGCCTGGCCGGAAAGACGCGACGCTTCATCCGCCCACGCATCTTCATCTATGCCGCGCTCATGCTAGCCGGCGCCGTCGCCTTCACGCTCTCTGCGCTACAACTAAGAGACGCCAATATGAATGTAGTCCGCATGACTGGTAGTCCTTACTACCTGACTGAATCCGGGCTGCGGAATCAATACATGGTCCGCGTCATTAATAAGACCAACCAAGAAAGGACCTTCCAACTGGTAACCGCAGCAGAGAGTCAGGCATTCTCAGTCGAAGGCACACTCACCGGTATCAAAGTGCCCCCCATGAATGAAGTAGTCAGCCCCGTCGTCATTAGCCTGCGCAACAGCGATTATACCGGCCCATTTCAACTCAATTTCACCCTTATCGACCCCGATGGTCAGACCATACTAAAACGTAATGTGGAATTCATCGGCCCGGATCCAAAATACATACGAGAAAAATCAAACCTATGAAAACGATGCACAAAAAAGAGTTTGCATGGAGTCTCTGGCTTCCAGTTATAGCCGCCTTCATTCTCGTGGCGACCGTTTGGTTTTTCACAATTAAACTAGCTAGCGAAAATCCAACTGAAGTGATCAAGGTCGGCCCGCATGATCAGTCCACACCTTAATGCCGATCCTAGCCACATCACAGCTGACGGACTGCGAACACTGCGGAACGCCCTTTCGGCCTAAGGCCGAAGAGCGCTTCTGCTGCCATGGTTGCCAGTATGTGAGCCAAATGATCCATGAATACGGCCTCGACCGTTTCTATGAGCTAAGGGGCAACGAAGCACTTCCGCCGGTTGGGTCCACTGTCTTTCAATCCCAAGACCTCGAATGGCTCGATCAATTGCAAATCGCAGCCGAGACCGAATCGGCGGCAGACAACACACAGGTCCAAGTCAGCGTCGAAGGTATCAGTTGTATCGGCTGTGTCTGGCTCATTGAAGCGATCTATAAGCAACACTCAGGCGGTCTCGACATACGGATCAATCCCCGAGAAGGCGCTCTGCGACTCCGCTGGCAATCAGGCCAATGCAGTCTCACAGCTTTCGCCCGAGAACTGGCAAAAATCGGTTATCGGGTTAGCCCGGAAAATACCAATAATGAGAACCGGAAGCAGTCTAAGCACCTGATCAACCGAATCGGGCTCTGCGCATTTTTCCTGCTCAACACCATGCTCTTTACCCTACCGGGCTATCTGGGTATGGCGGGAGACTTCTTTATCGCGCCGCTCTTTCAATTACTCGGCGCGACCTTCGCCACTCTCAGTCTCTTTGCCGGCGGCAGTTACTTCATTGGACGCGCATGGCGAGCCATCCAACAACGTGTCCTCCACATTGATCTACCGATCGCACTGGGTCTCATTGCTGCATATACTGGCTCTATGATCGGCTGGGCCGCGGGGTATTCCACTCTGATTTATTTCGATTTCGTCGCGACCTTTGTCTTTCTCATGCTAGTAGGCCGCTGGCTACAGGAAGTGGCCTTCGAACGTAACCGCAACTATCTGAAGAAACAACAGTTTGGCCCCAATCAAGTAACGCTCATAGGCGGCGCCAAAGACGGAGCAAAAGTGCCCGTTACCGAAATCGAAGCAGGCCAATCTTACAGCGTCGCCCCCGGTGCCATCAATCCAGTCGCAGCCGACCTACAAGACAGCGCAGCCAACCTCAGCCTAGAGTGGATCAATGGCGAAGCCGAACCCATCCGCTGGCCCAGCGAGAAAATCCTGCCCGCCGGCGCGATCAACGTCGGCCTGCAGAGCATGCACTGCACCGCCCGAGAACCCTGGGTAGATAGCCTACTCGCGCAACTCCTCGAACGCCCCGAAGACTCCTTTAACCACCATCGTCTACAATCCATCCTCAAAGGCTACATCGCATCCGTCCTAGTCATCGCTTTCATCGGTGGCGCAGCTTGGTTGGTCGGCACAGGACAGCCACTCAAGGCGATTCAAGTCCTGATTTCAGTCTTGATTGTCTCCTGCCCCTGCGCGCTCGGGATTGCCCTACCGATGTGTAACGAATTTGCGACCGCACGCTTGCGCCGCAATGGGCTCTTTATCAAGTCAGCAGATATTTGGGAGCGCCTTCGCCACGTAAAAACCGTCGTCTTCGATAAAACCGGCACTCTCACCATGGACATGCCTCGCCTGAAAAACCGCGAAGCGATTGAGACCCTCGACCCCTTTGCCGCAAGCGCCCTCTACGTGATGGTTAAAAACAACGTGCACCCAATCGCTCGCAGTCTCCGGGAATCGCTCCTCACTAAATTTAGTGAGCGCAGACTGCAGAGCGGACAAACTCCCGAAATCAACGAAGTGATCGGTGAAGGTGTCGCCTTCGCCGATTCAGTCTACAATCTATGGTCCTTAGGCAAAGCGGATTGGTGCAGCGACGACAGCGAACAGAATGCCCGACTCGCCCCCTACACCGTGCTGCGTCAAAATGGCTACCTCGTAGCGAGTTTCGAATTCGAGGAAGATGTTCGCGATGATGCACTCGAAACGATCAATGCATTTAAGGATCACAAACTGAATACCGCACTGCTATCCGGCGACCATGAAGCGCGGGTTCAACCGATCGCGAAGGCGCTCGGCCTACCAGAATCCAATACCCGCAGCGACTGTAGCCCACAAAACAAGGCCGAATGGATACAGCAACATGCTCCAACCAGTGCGCTGATGATCGGAGACGGAGCCAATGACAGCCTCGCCTTCGATCAAGCCATCTGCCGCGGCACCCCAGTCGTCGACCGCAGTATCCTCGAGGCGTCGGCCGACTTTTTCTTCTTCGGCCGCAGTCTCCGCTGCCTCCCTCAACTCTGGGAGGTCGCCGCCCGCCGCCGCCATACAGTCACCGCCATCTTCACAACTGCCGTCGCTTATAATTTCATCGCCGTTGGACTTTGCCTCGCTGGCATGATGCACCCATTACTAGCCGCGATTCTAATGCCACTGAGCTCCATTCTAACACTGGCGATCAGTTGGATCGGCCTCGGCAACCAAGCCGCAAAATAACCTTTCTACGCCAGCACTCGAAGGAATTTAAAAACATGGCTTTCATCCGATTCAGCTAAACCTGCTCAGAGGTAGGAACGTTTCGCGACTCGACTGAGCTCGCCGAAGTCCGAAACGTCCGTTCTCGAGCGTGGCAGCAAAACTCAAAACGCTGCCCTCAAATCAGCAAATTGCCGCCCACAATTGCAACGGCGGTTTCAGCGAAACCTCCCTACCGGAATCTTCTAAACCGTTTTCGAATTGCCCACCCAAAACGGTAGGGACGTTTCGCCGAAACGTCCGTTCTCGAGCGTGGCAACAAAGTTCAAAGCGCCGCCCACAAACCGAAAATTAACACCCTCAACGAAGACGCTGGTTTCGGCGAAACCACCCTACCTCACCAAGCTAAACTAAGCCTAAATTTCGAAGTCCATAGAACTCAAATAATAGGGCCAGTCCTCGGGTTGTTTACACAATGCTTTCCTCACGGGATTCATACGAATATACATTTCCTTCTCGTGCAATTCATGGACGTTCCGTATGCGGTAATCGAAAAAATCGCGCTGCCAATTAAAGCCTATTTTTCTAGCTGTAAAACGTTTCCAATTAGCCACCGACTGCTGCATCGAAATATCTCTAGAAAAAGAGATCAATCCATGGCAGTGATCGGGCATCAATTGAAAGCAATGCACCCACCATTCTTTTTGCTGACAACGATATGTGATGGCCTCCTTTAGAACTAGAGAGACCGCTTCACTACACAGCGAATTAGTCCCCCGCTTTAGACAGTTGATCGTTATGAAAAAGATAGAACCTTCTTCTACCCAAGGCGGCATTCCATGTGGCAACTGCTTTCTCTCCGGCAACATAATTAGAAAATGCAACTCAAGTTGGATTGGTGCAATGAAAAGGTAGGGACGTTTCACCCTACCAAAATCAGCTAAACCCTTTTCAAGTTGCCTATCCAAAGAGGTAGGGACGTTTCGCCGAAACGTTCGTTCCCGGGCGTGGCAGCAAAACTCAAAACGCTGCCCTCAAACCAACAAAGTGCCACCCACAATTGCGACGGCGGTTTCAGCGAAACCGCCCTACCAAAATCAGCTAAACCCTTTTCAAGTTGCCTATCCAAAAAGGTAGGGACGTTTCGCGACTCGACTGAGCTCGCCGAAGTCCGAAACGTCCGTTCTCGAGCGTGGCAGCAAAACTCAAAACGCTGCCCTCAAATCAGCAAATTGCCGCCCACAATTGCAACGGCGGTTTCAGCGAAACCGCCCTACCTCTTCCAGCTAAACCGTTTTCGAATAGCGGCGCTCTTCAGTCGCTCCGAATACGCATCAAAGCACATCACCAGATTGCGCACTAACAAACGGCCCCGGCAATGACCGTAAATCCATTAGCATCGAGTTCGATCAACCTACCCTCGACAAAACATTCAACTGAGTAATCGCATCGGCACAATAAGCTTCAAAATCAATTGCCCACTTTATCCCCATGGCTGCATAATCCAGAGATATGTCGCACATTAGGCGCGAGATAACAGCCCTGAATATGCAGTAATCATAGTTCAGGTAAAACGAAAACGGCAGCATCCTTAATCAACGATGCCTCAATATTAGTCTCCAATTTCAGGAAGGAATCACCGTGGCTTTTTCAGCTTTTTGTGAATCCACACGCCCCAAATGTCGCCCGAAGGCATGCATCACTTGAAGATGAGCCACCGCCTGTGTCATTGAATAAATCCACCACGGCAGGGTCGGCGAAAAGCCGTGAATCGAAGCGATCAAGCAATCGTTTTCAGGAAATAGTCGGAATTCAAAACGCCCGGGTGGGTCCACATCTTTGGATAAAATTCCACCCGAAACATAATAAGCACGCCGGCGGATATTTTTAAAACTGTAAGGGGTTGGCGTTAATTCCAACAGAGTGCAATACTGGCCCAGCGCTTTGAAACGGACCACTCCTTCGGCGTCTTTTTCCGCATTGATCAGACCACGGAAACTTTTGGTCAGCCAGTCACCATACTCCTCCGCGACTTGTTCCGCATTCCAACCATTCGGTAGCGGCATACGCTGCACCGAGCGCACGCGGCTTTCCTGGCGGATGTGTTGCTCATCTTTTGTCTGTGTCTGACTACGTGGATTCGGCTTAGGGCGGCCATGACTATCCACGGCATTACGCATCGAATCTTCCAAACTTATTAAATTAGACTGCAGCCTATCCAGTAAGACATTGGGCTTCGCTTGTAAGTTATGTTGAAGACTCTCTTGAAGGGGTCCAACCAGCGCGGGCTCTACTCCGCTAAAAACGGCCACCCAATGCTTTGAAAGGCCAAAACAGTTCAAAGGGAAATTAACTGTTTTCGGTTTACGGCCGAGTAGCTCGGCCGTTTTTAGAATTAGGTCCCGATAACTCATGGGCTCATGCCCGCCTAAGTCATAGGTGCCACCTGCCAGTGTATCTTCTTCCAAAGCCAACAGAAAGGCCTGACACACATTTTCGATATCAATCGATTGGGTTTGCGAGTGCACCCACGCAGGAAGCAACATAATCGGCAAACGATTGACCAGATTCACCAACATTGAAAACGATGACCCACCAGGGCCGAATATCAAACCTGCCCGCAGCACGGTCACCTTGAGCGAACGGCTCCGCAGCACGGCCTCGACCTCGCGCCGACTCCTCAAGTGTGAAGACACCGATTCGCCTTCTTCAGGCATCAGACCACTCAAATAAACTACATGCTTCATCCCAGCCGCTTCGGCTGCGCGAATGAAGTTATCGGCGAGGATCAAATCCGTATCCTCAAAATTACCCTGCATCAATCGGCTCGAAGGCGCCATCGAATGCACCAAATAAATCCCATATTCACAGCCCTCGAATGCTTCTGTCAGCTTCGGCAGAGAATACAAGTCACAATGCCGCCATTCGGTCGAACTCGTGCCTTGGTTGCGTTCAACAATATTCGGACTCCGGGTCAGCGCACGAAAACGAAAGGCTTCGCCTAAGCGAAGCCTTAAGTGTGAACCGACAAAACCACTCGCCCCAGCGACGGCAACGAGTGGCTTTGGATTAGAAAGGTCAGGCATGTTTGTGAGGCTAAGCTTCCAGGAAACTGTCGAGCATCCAGATAGTTTTTTCATGCACCTGAATACGAGCGATCATTAAATCTTCAGTCTGGTCGTCACCCGAAGAACCGGCTGCGTTGCGCGCTTTTACGAGATCTTTAACTAAACCCTTATTAGCCGATGAGAGGTGTTTCACCATTTCTTGAGAGCTTGCGTCTTCCTTGATTTCTTTCATCCCCGCCATTTTAGCGAGATTGGACAAGCCGCCGGGAGCAAGCGAACCAAGCGCGCGTAATCGCTCGGCAATCTCATCTACGGCAGTGAATAGCTCAGTATACTGTTCTTCAAACGCGTTGTGCAGTGAGAAAAATGAAGGCCCCCGAACGTTCCAGTGGCAAATGTGTGTCTGCGCTAGAACCGCATAACTATCCGCGACTACCTTACGCAGTGCATTGGTTGTATTATCGTTTGTTTGTATATTAGTTTTTTTAGGCATACTTCAAGTTAGCAAAGGGAACGCATTCATGCAAGCAGACGAGTCATACTGAGTTATGCTTCATTAAGTATGCTCTTTTTTCATACCAAGGAGCTTGCATTCCTTGAAGAAATATTCTTTGATGCTGTTATTGAGACTTATTCTCAAATAATTAGCATCATGCGCTTAAACGAGATCAAACGAGGCGGCAAATTCCGTGTAACCAAGGTCAATTGTGACAATGAAAGCATTGCTCGACTCATGGCGATGGGATTGCTACCGGGGCAAGAAATCAGATTGACCCACGAAGCACCGCTCGGCGACCCGATCGCCGTGCATTTTGAGGGCTGCCACATGAGCCTGCGGCTTGAAGATGCCGCCGAGGTCGAAGTCGAAAAACTCTAATGAAACTGGAGGCGCAACAATTGCGGATTGCCCTCGTTGGGAACCCGAATACCGGAAAAACCTCGCTCTTCAATGCACTCACGGGGTTGCGTCAACGTGTAGGTAACTACCCCGGTGTAACCGTTGAAAAAAAAGTTGGTTCGTGGGCTTTGGATCGCGATACAGATGTGCAGCTGATCGATCTTCCCGGCACCTACAGCCTAAGTGCTTCTTCGCTCGATGAGCGCATTGCTGTAGACGTTCTTGGAGGTCACGTTAGCGGTCTACCTGCGCCTGATGTAGTTGTCGTGGTCGTCGATGTCGAAAACCTCCAGCGCAATCTTTTCCTCGCATCTCAAGCAGCCGAAATGGGCGTCCCAATTGTGGTTGCGCTCAACTGCTGGGACATTGCTGAACGCAAAGGCCTTCAGATCGATTGTAAACTTTTGCAGCAACGTCTTGGCGTGCCCGTCGTCCCAACTGTCGCAACTCGCAGTCGCGGCACTGATGAGCTCGCACAAGCGGTCAAATCCGCAATAAAAAATCGCCCGATGATGGTGCGCCCCAAATGGCCTGCGGCCGTGCAAAAAGCTATTCAGCGCTTGCAAACCGAGCTGGTCGAAAAGCGCGGCGAAGACCTCAAATCAGGAGAGTTGCAGCGACTAATTTTTGATCGTAAATCAGCCGTTCAATCCCGTTTAAAGACTCCCATAGCCGAATACGAATCTATCATCCTGGAAGTCCGACAGCAACTTTACAAAGACGGCTATAATCCGGATGCTGCTGAGTCTATCTTGCGTTTCCGATTTCTCAGCCCGCTCCTCGCAGACATTATACAACGTCAAGTTGCGCTCAAAAAGCGCAGCCGCACGGAAAGCATCGACCAACTCCTCCTTCACCGCTTCTGGGGTCTGGTTGTCTTTGTCGGCATGATGTATATCGTATTCCAATCCGTTTATACTTGGGCAGGACCCTTTATGGAATTGATCGAAGGGGGCACGGGTATGCTACAAAGCTTCGCTGCGGGACTCCTCGAAACAACCCCCATGCTGCAAAGCCTCATCGTCGATGGCATCATCGGGGGAGTCGGCGCATTTCTTGTTTTCCTCCCGCAGATATTAGTTCTTTTTCTCTTCATTTCGCTCCTTGAAGAATCCGGCTATATGGCCCGCGCCGCGTTCCTCATGGATAAGCTTTTTCAGTGGTGCGGCCTCAATGGCAAAAGCTTCGTCCCTCTGCTTTCGAGTTATGCCTGCGCGATCCCCGGTATCCTCGCCACCCGCACAATCAACGATCCGAAGGCCCGCATGATCACCATTCTGATCGCGCCACTCATGAGTTGTTCGGCCCGGCTTCCGGTCTATCTCTTGCTAATCGGTGCTTTTGTCGAACCACGCTACGGACCCGCTATTGCCGGAGCCACTTTGTTTGCGATGCATTTCGTCGGCGCTCTACTCGCCGCCCCAGTCGCTTGGCTCCTCAATAAATCGCTGAACAAAGGCCGCAAACCAGAGCCCTTTCTGATGGAGTTACCGCCCTACCGAGCACCCCGCATGAAAACCATGGTTTGGCGCATGTATGAAAGTGGCAAGGATTTCGTCATACGAGCCGGCACCGTAATCTTTGCGATGACGATCTTGATCTGGGCACTCCTCTATTTCCCCCGTCCGGAGGCAGTCCGCAGCGAAGCGATTTCCAACTACATTTCCGAAACGGCAGGCAGCATCAACTTAGTAGAGGGCGCTCTCAGCGAATTCGCTCAAGCCGACATGGAAAAACAAATCGATGCCGCCTACCTCGAACAGAGCTACATGGGCAGGTTTGGTAAATTTGTTCAGCCCGTGTTCGCACCCGCCGGTTACGATTGGAAAATCACCGTCGGTGTGCTCGCCAGCTTTCCAGCGCGTGAAGTCATTATCTCCACTCTGGGCATCACCTATGCCCTCGGCGGCGAAGTCGATGAAGCCTCCAACGACTTACGCACCACACTGAGCCAAGCGAAATGGGAGAGCGGTCCGCGCGAAGGCAGTCCAGTTTACAACCTACCGGTCGCCCTCTCCATAATGGTTTTCTTTGCGCTCTGTATGCAGTGCGGAGCGACTGTCGCAGTCATCGCCCAAGAGCTCAGTTGGAACTGGGCCATCGCCAGTTTCTTCAGCCTAACAGCGGTTGCGTGGGTCGCAGCCGTCCTAACCTACCAAGTCGCGATGCTTTTTACTTAGATGCGTTTTTTAGATAGCATATTAGTCGCCCTCATTCTACTAGGCGCGGCAATCTTCCTTTACAAAACTTTTCGCCCAAAGAAAAGTAAGGGCGGTAGCTGCGGCTGCGGCACCGTCGATTGCAAAGTCCCTAAAGTGAATTTAAAAAGTGAAGGGACGAACTCCGAGGCTATCTCAAAATCATAAACATTACAGCCATTGCAGGGAAAGGTAGGGCGTGCTCGCCGAGCGCGCAGTTCGCCTTCAGCTTATCCACATGAGTTAACAACAGGGATTTGACCGAAATTCACAATTGCAGGGCTGACGTCTTGGCAAGACGTCCCTACCAAATGAATACGACTGAAGGAACTTCTTGAGACAGGCTCGAGAGCTCGTCCACAAAGTCACCGTAAATGATCGCATCAAGCTGAGTAAAAAGGACAATCCCGTTAAGGCTCCGAATCCACTCCATACCATACCATACCCACCCCTACGTTAAATAAAGAACCGTTTCAGTTCAATTCAGCTAAAGTGAACCAAATAGGTCCTAAATCCAATTTTCGCCTTTGAATTTCAGAGCATTCGCCAACTCTTTCGCGAAGAAAGGTCCCTTGTAAATCCAGCCGGTGTAAACCTGCACGAGCGAAGCACCTGCATCAATTTTCTCGCCCGCTGCCTCGACTGAATCAATCCCACCTACACCAATTATCGGGAGCTTACCTTCGGTCGATTTGTAGATGTAATTAATCACCTGATTTGACTGACGGCGGAGCTCCTTATGCCCACTCATGCCACCAGCTTCTTCGCTGGTGAACCCCGCTGGCCGAGCGATCGTGGTATTTGTCGCAATTATTCCGCTATACTCCAAATCCGTCAGCACCTCTAAGATAACATCGATTTCTTTGTAGCTTAGATCCGGTGCAATTTTCAAAAGTAAGGGATGCGGCTCGTGGCCTAGGCGTTTAGCATTCGCCATATTTTCAGAGCGAATCGCATCCAGTAGATCATACAAATAGGTTTTCGACTGTAATTCACGAAGTCCTTGCGTGTTCGGGCTACTGATATTGATCGTAAAATAATCTGCCTGATCCGCTAAAGTTCTGAAACAAGCCAAATAATCATCCGCCGCATTCTCCAGCGGAGTATCTTTTGCTTTACCAATATTTACTCCCAAAGGCATCTTTCGCTTACCTTTCGGATAGTCCTTATTTAAAGACTGCAACATCGCCTCAGCTCCCTTATTATTGAAACCCATTCGATTGATCACCGCCTTGTGCTCGGGGTAGCGGAAAAGCCTTGGCTGCGGATTACCCGCTTGTCCTTTTGGCGTCACTGTGCCGACCTCAGCATGTCCAAAGCCCAGCGCCTCGATCATTTTAGGGTATTCACCATCCTTATCCATGCCAGCGGCCAGGCCGACTCGATTAGGAAATTCCAGTCCAAACAGCTTGACAGGCTTATCCTCACAGACTCGATTAAAAGCACCTATCGTCCGGCACATAAATGGCACTCGCCCCAAAGCAATCATTGCTTGGCGACCCCGATCATGCGCCGCTTCCGCGTCCAAACGGAATAACGCTGGACGAACTAAATTTTCGTAGATGAATCCCATATATTGTGTCTTGTTTCTATAAAAACGTGACGCTAACTAAGACTTTGACCAAAACAATGAAAATCGGTGATGCCATTTTTTCTGACATAGCTCTTTACAAATGCCAATCTGCAGCTTTTACCCGTTATAAGCTGACAACAAAACACTACGTATTCCACAGGAATACTCCTTTCAAACTAAGCAAAAAATAGCGACGCAAAGTATGCCGAATACAACTTCCAAACTAACCTGGTGCAAAGCCCGCATTGGCGAAGACATGAACTGGTGGGTCTCCGAAATAAGTGATCCAATCCACTGGGATGTCGATGGCCTTGGCATTATCGATCCTAGACAGTTTCAACACATTCTGGATTTGATCGAACCCCTCGCCGACTACGGCTTGCAAACTGAAATCGTCGAAGAAGCTTTTTACACATTCGGTATTGATACGATTGAAAAGGATAAGACAGTCGTCTTAAAGCGTGTTAAAGACAGTATACTTGAAAGTGAAGAACAGTTATTTGCCCTCCCCGACGTCCTCGACGAAGAAAAGGGGCCCTATGCTGACCTTCTAGACCACGTCAGCAGACTACGAGTGAAAATGCTCAACGACCTGATTGAGTTTGCACAGAAACTTACGGTCGAAGAACTGGAAGAAGAAATCCGCGAAGCACAAAACAATGACTTCATTGAAGGGCGTGCGACACACTTCTTTACTGAGTTGAACGCGATTCTCGAATATGTGCCAGAAGGCTTCGAGCTCGATGGAGACGACGACGCCGGACCTAAATCTGAAGACGAAGAACTCGAAAAAGACCTTGCTGAAGTTGGAGCTGACGCAGATGCCGATGAATCGATCGAAGCCGACGACACCATGAAGTGGGACGAGGACGAAGAGGAAGAAGACGATTACGACGAACCGACTGCACCACCCGAAGAAAAAGGGAAATAGTTATTTCACTTCACGAAATTTATAACGGCTATCCGACAGTGGGTAGCCGTTTTTTTTGTTAGTCTCTGGATAATCCTAAATCCGGCAGTTGGGAAGGCTTGCCGTCAAGACAAGGCGCAAGCCTCTTAGCTGTGGTCACCACTGCAAGTGGCTTGGAACGCAGGATTGGCGGCATGACCTCCCAACCCTCAGTGGTCATAAAATGAGAAAAACTTCGTCGCCACTCTGGCGCGAGTTCGCTTGCGCGTAACCCATTCATAGACAATTAGTTGACCCTTTTTCTCATTTTTGACTGCCGGATTTAGGATAATGAAGAGCTTTGGTTTTATAATCTACTTAATGAAATTAAGTATTAGAATGGATGACACACCCAGTCTTCCGCGCCCTCAATCCCAAGCGTCGTCCTTAACCGCCAGGCAATCACCAATGCCGCAACAAATGCCATCGTCCTCTGTATGCGTGGTAGCCACTTCATTCCTGCGCGCTGGTTCATTCGCATGAACTGTGTCTGTGCCAACCATAGTAGCGGCAATGTGCCCAAGCCAAAGCCGACCGAAAATTCAATCCCTTTCAAAGCCGACCCTGAAAACAAG
>Ga0307933_1001286_pt1 | contig 20160 bp, 19 predicted proteins | sample OrgLakmetageno88_FD_201811 | JGI IMG/M metagenome (GOLD analysis project Ga0307933, IMG submission 201811) | Saline water microbial communities from Organic Lake, Antarctica - #88 | ecosystem: Environmental > Aquatic > Non-marine Saline and Alkaline > Saline | place: Antarctica: Organic Lake...
GCGATTTTCTTCCAAAAAGAATTTGAACGAACGGGCGCGATTGAAAAAGCGACTTTGTTTATTAATACGGCGGCTGATCCGGTAGTAGAACGTATCGCGGTTCCTCGAATGGCGCTTTCTTACGCAGAGTACTTAGCCTTTGAAAAAGATATGCACGTGTTAGTTATTTTAACCGACATGACTAATTACGCTGAAGCGCTCCGTGAAGTGTCAGCCGCTCGTAAAGAAGTTCCAGGGCGTCGAGGTTACCCAGGTTACCTGTACACTGATTTAGCCTCTCTCTACGAACGAGCGGGTCGAATTAAAGGTAAAGGCGGTTCGGTAACTCAAATGCCAATCCTGTCTATGCCAGAAGATGATATTACGCACCCAATTCCAGATTTGACGGGTTATATTACCGAAGGTCAGTTTGTACTCGACCGCTCATTACACCAAAAACAAGTAGCGCCTCCAGTAGACGTGCTTAAATCACTTTCTCGTTTAGCGGGAGCGGGTATGGGAGAAGGGAAAACACGAGATGATCACTCTAAACTTAAAGATCAATTATTTGCCTGTTACGCTCGCGGTAAAGATGTACGTGAACTCGCGGTAGTACTGGGTGAAAGCTCTCTTTCAGACGTAGATAAAACGTACTTACAATTTGCGAACTCATTTGAGAAAGAATTTGTGGGTCAAGGGTTTGATTCTGATCGAAACGTCATTGATAGTCTTGATCTTGGGTGGGAGCTTCTACGACCTTTCCCAGTTTCAGAACTCAAGCGTTTGAATCAAAAAACAATTGATAAATTTCATCCAGATTACAAAGACAAGTAAATCACTTGCAAACAAAATTTGATTAAAGTCCCCGCCCTTGCGGGGATTTTTTTTATTCCTAAAATTAAATTCACATGACTAAGAAAGTACTGTTTTTATTACACGGAGGCACCATTAGTCAACTTGAACATCAAGATGAAAATGGTCACAAATATCTAATCCCCGCTAAAGACCCAGAATTATTTACGCAGGCAGCAGCGGGTATTTTATCGCGCTTTAATGGCGAGCTTGAGATTGTGACGGAATTCATGACCACGAAGGATTCGAGCAATATGATTCCAGAAGATTGGACAGAACTAGCCTTACGAATAAAAAAAGCACAAAATGAGGAACTGTATGAAGGCGTAGTCGTTACACACGGAACCGATACACTAGCTTACACCTCAGCCGCCCTGAGTTTTGCCTTACATGGTAGTAATCCAAACGGCTCTTCGCTACGAATTCCAATCTGTATAACGGGTTCACAAAAAAGTATTTACGCCCAAGGAACCGACGCGTATCACAATTTATACTACGCGTTCAAAACTATATCGCAGGCCTGCGATGAAGGCATTGCCGATGTTTTAGTCAACTTTGATAAAGACGTAATGCATGGCGCACGAGTGATTAAAGTCAGCGAATCTAATTACACCGCTTTTGCCTCGCCCAATTACCCAAATATTGGCCATGTTAATCAGCAAAAATTATTTTTAAGTCGTAGTTTAGTGAACACCGAAGATAGATTTTTGCCAACGACCAACGACCAAGTGCACTTTGACGACAGAATTTTATCGATTGATTTAACGCCTGGGCTTAACCCAGCCATAATTGAAGCCGTCCTCGATAAAGATTTAATCAAAGCGCTTATCATTAGAACCTACGCCGCCGGAAACTTACCAAGCGAGAGAAAAAACAACTTGTTACCGATTGTAACGCTAGCAAAGAAAAAAAATATTCCCGTCTTTTTAACTTCCAAAGTAGCGGCCGCTAATGCCTCTGGGGCAGATTATGAACCCGGTATGAAAGCGCTTCATGCTGGCGCTATCCCCTGTTTTGATCAAACAGAAGCCGTCGTAGCCGTTAAAATTGCTTGGTTGATTGGGAATGACCTATGCAACTCGGTCGAAGATTTCAATGAAGCCATGCGCACTAATTATGTTGGTGAACTAAGTAGTAATAGCCAAGAGCCGCTCGTACAATTTTAAATTAACACACCATGAAAAAAATCGTCTTACTACAAGCCACGTGGCATAAAGATATTGTCGATCAATGCCGTGATGCTTTTATAGCCCACTTACCCGAAGATATAATGGTGGAAGTGATAGAAGTGCCTGGTAGTCTTGAAATGCCGCTCATGTGCAAAAAATTAGCCGAAACACACGACTATGATGTCATCTGCTGTGCGGGCTTAGTAACCGATGGGGGTATATACCGACATGATTTTGTAGCGCACGCCATATTGCAGGGTTTTATTAATGTGCAATTACAAACGGGTGTGCCAGTTTTATCAGCGGTTTTAACCCCGCAAGAAACTTTTGCTGAAGATGGGAGTAACCCCGAACAACATAAATTTTTCTTTGATCATATGTTAATTAAAGGCAAAGAATTAGCCGCCGCGTGCGTGACCACTATCCAAAATATGGAGCGTTTTTAAAAGTATGTAATTTAGGTCACAACCATGGCTCCCCTTTCGTTGTTATTTATGTATCATTATAAAGCATGAAATTTTTTTACTTGGCCCTCGGTTTGCTCTTTCTTCCTTTTAGTTCTGTGACAGCGCAGTCAGTTTCAGGCAGTCTTGGCGGGGCTTATATTGAATTACAAGCGCAGGGTTCTGGCGGCACTATTAGGATGGGAGAAACCGCTGAAGTAGCTCGATTTAGATTGAGTAACCGATCTGGTAAAGCTATTACGTTAAATAGCGTGTCTTTCCGAAACTACGGAACCGCTGATTTAGACGATAGTTTCGAAGATTTCAATATCCAAAATAATGGCATGATTCTCACCAGTGAAGCCATGGTGACGCGAAATACGGTTAGTTTTAGCCTGAACGACGTTTTTATTGATCGGGGTGATAGTCTGGTTTTATCCGTCGTTGGACGCTTAATTTACGCTCAGTCTGGTGAAACCATCGAACTTGGGATCAGACGACAGGAAGATGTGCAAGCTTCAATGGTTGGCTTAGATTATTTTAATTTGGAATGTCGAGGTTGCGAAGACATCCGAGGTAAAGAGAAAACACTGAGAGCGGGTGGTATTTATATAAGTTCACGCTCTGCGATACCTGCGGCTCGTAATTATCGGTCTTCACGTAGTATGACGTCTTCCTATTCAAGCCGTTCGTACCAACGCCCAACACTCAGAAGTACATCAGATACGAGTCGCTATTATTACCGACCAGCAGGAAGTCAATCCTACAGCCCTGGTAGCAACGACATCAGTTTTTTTAGCACTTACATCAATAGTAAAGTTGATACACAAGTGGAAGGTTTGTTTTTAGAATTGGGTTCAGGGTCTAACGCCAGTGATAAAAACAGTAACGGTCAAGCCAATGACTTGGAAGATTTTTCTGACAGTTTCTCTAACTTCAATTTATACGTAAATCTAGACAGAGTTGATTCTGCGGATGAATTTGTAACTCGTAACGGAAAAGTGGGGCTTGAATTTGATTCAACTTTTGAAATTCCTGCCAACGCGCAAATTTTATTAACCGGCAGAATTAGTAATCAAGCCGTTAATGGTGACAAAATTAGATTTAGTCTTGGCCGAGACGGACTGATTGACCCTGTTTACCTGTACAATGGCAATTCTGTGAACACATCAAATATAAATGGTGGAAACAGTAGTCAATTTAATTCTAGTACGAGCGAATCTCTGCAAATTTTTAAATAAAAATTAGTCTGATTTTTTTGAAGCTTCTTCTTGAATATCTTTCGACAGCTTAAAAATAGCCTGCCAAATAGCCGCCACTTGGTTATCTTCTAAAATAGTTTCTCGGCTTTGCTCTAAAATTTCGCTTAGTAGTTGGGTTTCTCTTTCTAAGTCCTCAATGTCCTTGCCCGTTTCTTTTTTTAGGCTCGCAATTTCAATAGCCAAACGCATGCGTTCATCAAGCAATGAAAGTATACCCGCATCAATTTGGTTAATACGCTGTCTTTTAGAATTTAAATCAGGACCGTTTTGTTGGAGTTGTGTCATCAAGAACCATTGTAACTAAATTTTTCTGGGGCGACAATCACCACAAATTCCCCTTTAGTGTTTGATTCGTTAAAATGCTGCTGGGCAGCCTCAACACTTCCCCGCCATATTTCTTCGTGCATTTTGGTTAGTTCTCGACCAACACATATAGTTCTTTCGGCCGAAACATGCTCGGTTAATTCTTTTAAAAGCTTTGGAAAGCGATGCACCGACTCATAAAATATATGACAGTGCTTGGTATCTACTAAGGCTTTAATAACCGTTTGACGCCCTTTTTTATGCGGTAAAAAACCATGAAAGGTAAAGGTGTCTGTAGGAAACCCACTCGCCGAAATAAGCGTCGTTAAAGCCGAAGGACCAGGAATAGGGACGACCGTTATGCCTTTAAGTGTCGCTAAGTTTACAAATTTAAACCCTGGGTCAGAAATACAAGGGGTGCCAGCATCGCTAATTACTGCGGCCGACTCCCCTTTTTCTAATCGTTTAATCAAACTTTCAATTTTGGCCTCGCTACTGTGCGAATGAAAAGACACCAAAGGGGTTTTGATATCATAATGATTGAGCAGCCTTTTGGAGTGCCGCGTGTCCTCCGCCGCAATAAAATCTACGGCTGTCAGCGTTTCAATCGCTCGGTAGGTTATATCGGCCAAATTTCCGATTGGGGTAGCCACAATGTAAAGAGTACTCATCAAATAAAGATTACTTAGCCATCAGGTCTCAAGCAACTAAAGCCGCTAAAATTTGCCTCTTAGAAATAAATGTGCAAAATATAAAATAATCCAAATACAAAAAAACACTCAAAAAATTAATAACTTTATTTTGTTTTTGTATGCCCTTTAAAGAAACTTGGTCGTCGCGATGGATTTTTATTTTAGCGGCGGTTGGCGCGGCGGCTGGTTTAGGAAATCTCTGGCGGTTTCCTTATATGGTTTATGAGAATGGTGGGGGCGCTTTTTTGTTCGCCTATCTGTTGATTCTCCTTGGATTTGGTATCCCACTGGTAATTATGGAAGTGGCCTTTGGGCAAAAAGCCCAAACAGAAGTCGTTCAGGCTTTTAAAAACACGGCGGGTACTTTTGGTCGCTTTGTGGGTTGGCTCACTATTGGGGTGGTGACGCTTATTGCCGGCTATTACGCAGCCGTAATTGCTTGGGGGGTAGATTTTTTAATGGCGAGTACGACGTTGGCTTGGGGGAACGATGCCCAAAGTTTTTTTCATAATCAAATTTTAAATTTAACCGATTCCCCCGAAATGTGGGGTGGCTTTTCGTGGCCCGTGGTGTTTGCCATGATTCTGGTCTACGCGGCCGTGTATCTTTCTATTTCAAAAGGTCTTAAATCGGTTGGGGCAGTGGTTCGTTGGACTGTACCACTCCCCTTTTTATTTTTGCTTATACTGTTGGTAAACACGTTGTTTCTACCAGGTAGCAACGAAGGATTTAGCTATTTTTTAGTGCCAGACTGGTCGCAATTGGCCAGTAGTACCTTATGGAAAAACGCGCTTACTCAAGCTTTTTTCTCTATGAACGTCGGGCTTGGGTTAACCATTTTATATGCCAGTTACAATCCACAAAGGCAACCGGTGGTACAATCTGGTTTACTGATAGCTTTAGGCGATGCGATTGTGAGTTTAGTGGCGGGCCTCGCCATATTTGGCACGCTCGGTTGGATGGCAGTCAATCAAAACATGAACCTTGAAAGTATTGTGCAATCAGGCCCCACTTTAGCCTTTGTAACAATTCCGACCGCTTTAGCGTTACTCCCATTTGGGGCTAAATTGTTTTCAGCTCTGTTTTTTGTGTCCATATTAACCTTGGCTATCGATTCTTTATTTGCGATGATCGAATTGGTATCATCGGCCTTAAGGCGTCAGTTTCAGTCTCTAGCTCGCCTTCATTTATCTACCTTTACCCTTTATTTGTGTATGGCTTTCTTTATTTGGTCGCTCTGTTTTGCGGGCGGAAACGGCTTGTACCGGCTCGATATTTTAGACCATTTTGTCTTTGGGCATCTTTTCTATTTTTCTATTTTATTACAACTTATAGTTATTGGTTGGTGGTTACCGGTCGCCAAATTAAGAATTTTCATAAATCACGTTTCAGGGTTTATTATGCCAGTCGGTTTTGATTATTTAATCAAATACATAGCCCCAGCCGTTTTTATGTGGATTTATATTTCGGCTTTACCAGCGGAATTAAACCAAAGTTATGGAGACTACGCCACTGATCAAATACTTTGGTGGGGCATTTTACCGCCGTTACTTGTACTTGGATTTAGCTTTATTTTAGCGACTGATAACAAAAATTCATGAATCTGTCTGAACGATTATTTAACGATCCAAGGCTAGACGACCTTGAAGTGCCACGGAAAGGTTCTATAAAAGAAAAAGTGCGAAGGGTATTAAGAGAGGCCATTTTATCTGATAGAATTGCGCCCTATAAAGCTCTACTTAGAGATTTTAAACCTAAAAATTAAAGCGGCATTTGTTTCTGGAACTCTAAAGAAATGAAATCTCGCTTTTTAAGCTTATTTCTGGTACAATAAAGCTTAAATAAAATAAAAATTAATAATCATGGCTTTAACGAGTTTCTTTAATCCCACAAGTTTAGCGGTCGTCGGTGTTTCTGAGAATTTAGAAAAACTCGGATCGGTTATCTTTAAAAATATTATCGAGGCAGACTTTAAAGGCGATCTTTACGGTGTTAATCCCAAACTAGATGGCCAGATGCTTTTAGATATACCTTGCGTTGGCAGCATCGCTCAGGCGCCAAAACCATTCGATATGGTAGTGATTGTAGTACCGGGAAAATATGCCGAAGGGGTCGTGGATGAATGTGTTGAGAACGGCACAAAAAATATAATTATTATCTCGGCTGGGTTTGGCGAAGTCGGGCAAACAGAACTGGAACAGCGCGTGGCGAAAAAATGTACGGACAACGGTATTAATTTACTGGGCCCTAATTGTTTAGGCGCCATTATTCCTTCAGCTAACTTGAATGCTAGTTTTGCCGACGGTTTCCCCCGTAAAGGTAAAATTTGTTTTGCGAGTCAATCAGGGGCTTTTTGTACTGCGATGCTCGATTGGGCGGCGCAAAAGAATATTGGTTTTTCACACCTCATTAGTTTAGGCAACAAAGCCGGTATTTCTGAAATTGATATTTTAGAAAGCTTAGCTGACGATCCAGAAGTAGAAATTTTTGCTTTCTACCTAGAGTCACTCGCTCAAGGAACAAAATTCTTAGAACTGATTAAACGCGTAGCGCCTCATAAACCGGTGATTATTTTAGAACCTGGTCGGAGCGTTAAAGCGGCGGCAGCCAGCAGTTCACATACCGGTAGTTTAGCGCCAAATTACGCTATTTTAGAAATGGCGTACAAACAAGCGGGTGCGATTCAGGCCTTTAGTATGCGTTCTATGTTTGGATTACTTGAAATTTTAACGCATGCCAAAGACAAAAATTTTGGACGTAATATTGCGGTCTTGACTAACGCTGGTGGGGTTGGGGTTATGGCAACCGATGCCATTGAGGAAGATAATTTAAATTTAACCGAACTGACACCAGAAACGATGAAGGCTTTAACCGAAGTACTGCCCGCAGAAGCCAATACACATAACCCAGTCGATATTATTGGAGACGCCAAAGCGGATCGCTATGAAGCCGCTTTAAAGGTTTTAGTGGAAGATGATCAAGTAGACCAAATTTTAGTTTTATTAACGCCCCAACGAACGACTGAAGTAAAAAGAACCGCCGAAGTCATTTGTGAAATGGCGAAAAAAAGCCCGAAGAATATTGTGGCCAGCTTTGTGGGTGGAGCCCGTAGTGGCGAAGGTATTCCTGTGTTTGAAGAACACGGTGTCCCCCACTTTGAGTTTCCCATTGATGCAACCAGAGTGCTGTCATTGCTTTCAAATCGAAAAGAACTTTTAGCGGGAACATCACCGATTACGCATTTAAACTTTGAACCTGATGATAAAATAGAAACCTGGCTGAAAGAAGCGAAAGCGAATCACTGGCCTTCATTACCACAAGATCAAGTAAATTATATTCTTGAGAAGTACGGCTTTGATTTTCCTCAAAATTGCGGTTTTACGACGTATGATAAGGCGCTTGAATGTGCAGAATCAATGTTCCCAGGGAGCGTCGTTATGAAAATATCGGCGCCAGATGCCCTGCATAAAACCGATGTTCAGGGCGTTATTTTAAACGTGAACACGGTTGATAAATTTAAAGGCGCTTGGGAAGCCTTGAGTCAATCTATAGAAATAGCGGGTTTTAAAGACGCCCATATTCAAGTACAAGAACAAATTCCGCAAGGCACTGAAATTATTATGGGCTTAACCCGAGATGAAAATTTTGGGCCCGTCATGCTGTTTGGAACGGGGGGCATTTATACGGAGGTGTACAAAGATACCACCGTGCGTGTACTGCCAACCCATGATTTTGCGGACATGGTAAATGAAACTAAAATTGGCCAGATACTTCATGGGGTAAGGGGTGAAAAACCAAAAGCCGTTGAACCCTTAATTGAGGTTATGCACAAGCTACAAAGATTAGTTTTAGACTATCCAGCTATTGCGTCGATTGATATTAACCCGGTTATGGTAACCAAAACGCGAGCCGTGTGTGTAGATTTTAAAATTTTAACATGAATACAGAAATGCTGGTTTCTTATCTGATTGCTACTGTTATGATTTTGAGTGTGTTAACTTATATGTGGAAAGTTTTGTTTTCATTTGAGGAAGCTCCGACAAAATTAACTAAAAAATTATTACAAGAAAATCACGCTCTTGTAGGAATTGCTTTATTCATCCTACTCGGTTGCTTAATTTGGATATTTAATTTTATTCCAGTAAATCTAACTTTATTTGAAAAATTTTTTTTTAGTTTCATATTTTCTCTGGTAATTATTTTTGGTGTCTTTGTTATCCTAAAAATGAGAGAGCTTAAAAAATTTAAAAAATAAAAACTAAGCAATATAATGCAACAACTCCTTCAATCGCTTACATCGCTCCCCTACCCAGTTCAAGCTATTATTGCGGCTATGGCAGTCCTAGGGCTTTGGTTTGGTTCTGATAAAGTTATCTGGGGCGTAAAACGCATCGCTCGAAAATTTGGTATTTCGGAGCTTATCATTGGTTTAACCATAGTATCGATTGGCTCAAGTTTGCCAGAAATTTTTGTAAATATATCGGCCGGCCTGCGCGGTGCGGATGATATTGGGGTCGGAAACATTGTGGGCAGTTGTTTTGTCCAAGGTTCCTTTATTTTAGGACTGTGCGTTCTAGTCGGTGGGTCAATGGGCGAGAAAAAAGCCAAAATAAAACGCGATGGAGCCATGGTGTTAGGCTCAATTGTGCTGCTATTTTTACTCGGTTTAGACGGTACGATTACCACGGGAGAAGCCCTTATTTTAGTATTAACGTACTGTGGTTATATTTTTCACTTACTCGTGGCGAACCGAAAAACCTGGAAGATACAAAAAAGTACCTCGCACATGTTTCTTAACTTTGTGGCTTTTGCGTTTGGATTAGCGCTGGTATGGGCTTCAGCGGAAGTATTGCTTACCGTTGGGATTGCGGCAGGTCGAGACTTTGGCTTAGAGGAAGGTTTAATCGGACTGCTCAGTGGAATCGGAACGACTATCCCGGAGCTTTCAATATCTATGATGGCCTTACTGCGTAAGTCTGGCGGTATCAGTTTAGGAAATTTAATGGGTTCAAATATAACCGATCCCCTCTTTTCACTGGGCGTGGGAGCCGTGTTAGCTACGGGGTACCAAGTGTCTGATTACCTACTCTTTACTGCCATACCGGTTTGGTTTATTTCAGCGGTAATGGCGATGAGCTTTTTGTACTTCGGTGGCAAAATCACCAGAGCCCAAGGCGCCATGCTAATGGCGTTTTATTTAGGGGCGTTTGTATTTATTTTAAGTTGATTGAGGCGTTAAGCTTAGAATTTTATCTAAGGTAAAAGTATTAAATTTATCAGCCAAATCTTGAGTCATTAAATCTTCATCATAAATCTTGTCTCTAACTTCTTTTAACCAGGCTGCGATGTATTTTTCTCTAGAAACTTTAATATCGGACGCATAACCAATAAAGGCGTTGGTTATATTCTGAGGTTCTATGTTTTGTGCCACAGAATGTGCTGAACGCAGTCGTTGGTATATATCGGTAAAAAGTTCTATTTCCGCTAAATTAATGGTAGTTGGAGTTGCCTCTAAAGCGGTTAAAAAACTTTGTAAAGAACTAAAAGTTATGGCTTCAAGTTGTATTAATTCGGCACAAAAAGTGCTCGTGACTCGTTTTCCGCGCGCACAGAATAAAAGTCTAATAACAACCGGTAACCATTCTTCCCTTTTAATAGCTTCCATGGCGGGAGCTTCTGGCTCATTTGGTGGAATAACGCCTTCATAATCGCGCAAAAGTATCCAATCGTTTGCTTCTATCGAAAAGTCTAAATCAGGTGTATAAATTCTATTTTCACAATTACTGAGCATAAATATTAAATACTGCTTTTTTAAATTTTAACAAATCTGGCTAAACACTCAACGTGAGCCGTGTGTGGGAATTGATCAATGAGACTCAGTTTTTCAAGTTTGTAACCTCCCTCAATTAAGGCAGCTGTGTCTCGGGCTAAAGTGCTGGCGTTACACGACACATACACAATTTCTTTCGGTTTAAACTCAATAATTTTTTCTAATGCTTTAGGGCTAATGCCTGACCTTGGTGGATCAAGTACGACTACTGGTGGCGTGCCTTCGTACGTTTTCATAAACTTATTAACGTCGTTACACTCAAAATTAATGTGTGATAAACCATTCTTTTTAGCATTAACGATAGCGTCATCGACCGCGGCTTTAATAATCTCTACACTGGTAATTTGAGCTTCTGGATATTGTTTCGCTATAACTTGGCTAATAGTGCCCGTTCCAGAAAAGAGTTCTAAAATGTTAGGCGCGTTAGAAACATAGCTGGCGACTTTTTCATATAATTTTTCAGCCGAATGAATGTTGGTTTGAAAGAAAGAATCTATGGATATTTCAAAATCTAAACCACAAATAGTTTCGGTGAGTGTTGGCTCGCCAAAAATTAAATCACGGTACTGGTATTTATCGTTCGGGTTGCCTTTATCGGTACTTTGGGTCCAGTAAATACCTTTTAGCTTAGAACCAAGGGCGTTCTGCCAGAATTTAATAATTTCAATATTGAAGGCCTCTCTTTCTGAATTAGTTTTGCAGTGATTGGTAATCAGGTTCAACAAAAATTTGTCTTCCTGAAAACTCTTTTTCACCACTAACTGTCGCCAAAAACCTTCATTGGTTTTAGCGTTATAGACACTTGGTTTTAAGCTTTCACATAAAATTCTAAATCCAGGTAAATGCGCTTCAAAATCTTTATCAAAAATACCTGATGGTTTTTCAAGGTTTTCGACTAACCAAAATTGGCCCCGTTTTTTTGAACCAAACCCAAACCCAGTGTGACTCCAAACCTTGTACATATCGTCTTCGCCCCGAGTCCCCTTCTCTTCGGTATAACTTTCGGTCGTTGGCCCAAAGCTGTAATCCATTTTGTTGCGGTAAAAATGAATAGCCGGTGATTCAATGTATTCATCAAAAACCGGCTTCACGTCTGTATTAGCGAATTTTCTAAACAATTCAAAAACTTGGCTTTGTTTATGATGTTGTTGAATCTCAATCGGCAAAGATAACCAGGCCGCGCCAGGGGTCGGTTGAAAGTCGTGCTTTATTTCTAAGGGGGATGATTTTAACACTTTCACAATTTTAGCTTCGGCGTAGCGACGCTTTTTTTTACTAATCCGAACCAGTAGTTCCTGCTCTGGCAATCCCCCATCAACAAAAATGGTAAAGGGGGTTTCTTCTATTTGCACCTTGGCGACGCCTTGCCCGCCAAAAGCTAAATCACTTATTACCACTTCGAGTTCGGCCCCATTTATAATTTTCATTGTGCAGACTGTAGAACTAAATCTTAAATTTAACATTTAAAATATAACATTTACACTCATTTTAGAATGACCATAAAAATATTGTCGCCCGAAATTAGTAATCAAATAGCCGCCGGTGAAGTGGTGGAACGCCCAGCTTCGGTGGTTAAAGAATGTGTTGAGAATGCCCTAGATGCTAAGGCGAGCGCTGTTGAAATACATTTAAAGTCTGGTGGTAAGCAGCTGATAAGAATAATTGATGATGGCGATGGCATGTCTGAAAGTGATTTACCCAAAGCGGTGTTACGGCATGCGACTTCTAAAATTTCGCAGTCAGAAGATTTATTTCATCTGCAACAATACGGCTTTCGAGGGGAAGCTTTAGCGGCTGTTTCGTCCGTTTCTAATTTTAGTCTTATTTCTAAAACAAGAGACTCTGACACGGCTTTTCGGTTAAGCGGGAATGCTGGTCAGTTTGAGGATATAAGCGTTGAGGCAGCTAATGAGGGCACGACCATTGTAATTGAAGACTTATTTCACCCAGTGCCCGCTCGTTTAGAATATTTAAAATCAGATGAAGCTGAATACAGAGCCTGCTTAAAAGAAATTTATGGTTTTGCGCTCGCAAATCCGAGTGTGAGTTTTATGCTCTTTAAAGAAGACAAAAAAACAATCGATTACCCGGCGACCGATCAAGCAGACCGGGTGGCGCAGGTACTTAAAAAAGCGAGCCAAGATTTATGTCCCGTTGATTTTTCTACGCCACATTTAAATATTTCTGGGTTTACCTCGAAACCAGGGAAAGGCTTATCGAATAAAAATCAGCAGTATTTATTAGTCAATGGCCGAAGAATAGAAGATCACCGTTTAGCTTACGCGGTGCGTGAGGCCTACGTGCAAAGTGCGGGCATCGAGAAACATTTGTTTCCGGCGTTTGTTTTGCAGTTAAACATTGACCCTATTTTAGTAGATGTGAATGTGCACCCCCGAAAACTAGAAGTTAAATTTGCTGAACCCGGTGATGTCTTTGGGGCTTTTAAAGCCGCCATTATAAAAGCGCTTGAAAACGTGAGCTATCAAAATGAAGCGTCTAATACACAGCGACTCGCTAATTTTGACTCACCATCTCCTACTCCAAAATTAAATTATGCGCCCGGTTACAATTTTACTAAAACGCCCACCGGTAACCCGGCCGCCCCTCAAGGTTCAACTTTTGCGCAAAGACACACTTCGTTTAAGCCAGCGCCCGTTAATGAATTATCGAATCAAGCAAATGTAAGCGCCCCAGAAGCTATACAACTTATTGGGCAGGCCGATAATAAGTATATAGTCGCTCAAACCACTAAGGGTATTTATTTCTTTGACCAGCACGCGCTGCACGAACGCCAGCGTTTTGAAACTTTTTGGCAAGACTATAAGGCTTCCAACTTTACGCTGCAGCCTTTACTGGTAGCTGAAATAATTGAACTTCCAGAAGATCAAATCAGTTTATTACATCAACACCAATCGGTTCTAAGTGATTTAGGCTTTGAACTCGAATTTGAAGCTGATGACACCCTGATTGTTAAAGCCGTCTCGGAAATACTTGTGGGGCAAAATTTGAAAGCGCTGATAGAACAGTGTGTTACTTTTTTCGAAAACGAAAAAGTGGGAGAGAATGTCTCCGACCAAATTATGCGCAAACTACTCGAATATAAAGCGTGCCGAGGCGCGGTAATGTTTGGCGATAAGTTAGAACACGAGGAGATGGTGAAATTAATTCAAGACTTTGATAGCACGGATTGGAAATTACTGTGTCCGCATGGGCGCCCCAATCATCATTTTGTACCATTTAAAGAGTTAGATGATAAGTTTCATCGTTAAACGCCTGTCATTGCGAGGTTTCTGCATTTTCTGATAATCACGAAGCAATCTCTAAGCATTAGATTGCCGCGCTTTTTCTAAACTATAATTTTAACCACGCTCGCAATGACAATGCCTAAAACTTAGAACTCTTAAAAAATTCTGGTTTATAGGGCGCACAGCGTTTAATGGTAATATCTGGGAAAGTTTTATTAATCGCTTCTGGCGTTACGTGTTGATCGTAGCCAAGCAAAATCTGGTCTGGCTTTTCTTCTCGAATGGTTTCCCAAAAATCAGCATCGCTGCGTCCTAAGCGTGCCGAAACAGTCTCTAAATTTAAAATTTCATGCTTCACTCGAGCCAAACGGTTTAGCTCTGTATTACGAGGGGTCTGTTTTTTAAGTCGCGTCACTGTTTTGTCACGAGCCACAATAATAACGGTTTCACTCCCCTCTTTGATAGCCGACCAAATAAACCACTGATGTCCCACATGGAAATTATCAAAAGTACCAGCAATTAAGGTTTTCATTTCATCATTTCAATAACTTCACCAGTAGCTAGTTTAGTCTTTAGAATTTGAATGAGAAATTTAAAAGTCTTCGCATCTTTTTTTTCTAGCGTTTTAATAGCTTCGGATTGATCTGATAATGGCATTGTATCGGGAAAGCCTAAATTACTAAATATGACTTCCCATCGATTAAAACTTTGTAAGTGAGATTCATCATCTAAGCTTGCCAAATGTACTTCAAGAGATTTGACAATTAATTTAGGTACCCCAGGAACAGATCTTAAAAAATCAATTATTTTGTATCCCAAATCATCCGCCAAATTAGCATCAGGAAAACTGTTGTTTTCCAGAATGTCTGACCATATATTATAAGGGACATCACCTAAATCTAAATGAAATTCTCTGGCTCTGTCTGCGATGGACCTGATAGTTCCTTTGTTTCGTTTTTGCTGATATTCATCTGAAAATACTTCGGTACCATTCGTTCTAAAGTCATACTCAAACCAATGATAACGTCCGGTATCAGTGTTAAAATAAAAATGATCGGCAAACATGGCTTTTAGTTCATCCTCCGAGATAGTATATTCGTGCGTTTTACCTTTATGCGTTCCCGTGTACTTAGCGGTGGCCAATTCTTTGATTTTTCGGTCATAGCGACTTCGGCCGACAGAGCCCCATAGCCGACACATTGCCTGAAAATTCTGCACCCACTCATAGGGTTTATGATTTCTGATACCGTGTTCATTTTTAAAATACTCGGTTTCACTCAGCACCACTATTTCAACTTTCGTTTCACTCTCAGGGGCTTGCCCAATAAAGACAGTGGCCTTCCTATTTGGGTCTGAGGCAGAATTCGACGTGCCATCTTTTTCCACAAAATCATAACCTTCTAAGCCAGTAATGTATTCACAGGCTTGCTCTCGTTCGAGTGTACCAGACATTTCATCTGGCAGCACAATACTGCCCCGTACTCCATCTTTAACAATTTTAGCCGCGTTGGTGCCGACTTTGCGAAGCACTTTATTTAAAATACGGGCTTCTTCTTTTGTATTTAAAACAATTTTAGTGGCGGCAAAAGTTGAGCTTTCCCCTGTTACTTGAATATAACCTTTTTTATTATTTTTTGATCCTGGTGACTCTAAATCTGTCACTCGGTCATCATTTACCGCCTCCAGTAAAAAATTTTCAAATTCTTTTGTTTTAGCGAGCAAGTCGGTTAAACCTTCTTCCTGCATTATTTCGACAATTGAATCCGCCACTTTTAGTAACCCGCAAACAAATGGCCCATGAAGACCTTTTCTTAAACCCTGTGCTTTTTCAATAAATTTAACAATGTCGTCAAGCGATCTCATGCCTTCAATTTCTTTTTTAATGGGCGCAGGAATACCGATTTCAAGCGTTTTCTCTAAAAAGACGATCGCTTTTTCAAGGATTTCTTTACTTTGCTTAATGGTTTCTGAAAAGTTATCAGTCTTGAGTCGTTCACCGACATAATTTTGAACGGCATACTTATTATCCGAACCAGTCCCGCTTACGGGCATTTTTCCATAAATGTCGAGTTGCGAAATGAGGTGTAAAAACTTAGTTCCATAGGCAGCTTGATAATTTGCGGCCTCTGAGTTTCCAAACTCTATTAATTGAAGATCATCGGCTCTTTCTCCGTAATTTTCAGGTGTATTTGATTCCGCCACTTCCTGAAAAGTTAGTTTCGTAATAAATTTTGTTTTAGGGGTCTTTTTAAAATGTTTCAAAAGCATTGTTTTATTATACCAAAAAAATGACGGAAAGTTAATTAGATTGATTCGAATTTATTTCTATAATCAATTTCAGAAAATAACAAGTAACGAATGCTTTCTCAAGATGAAGTTCGTCATATCGCCAAACTCTCAAAAATTAATTTAAGTGATAGTGAAGTTGAGCGTCTCTCACCGCAATTATCGAGCATTTTAGATTATTTTGAAGTGTTGCAAGAAGTAAATACCGATGGCGTTAAAGAAACTTCACAAGTAACAGGCTTAGAAAGTGTAACCCGCCCAGATGTTATTATAGCCAGTGATATTGAGGAAGCTTTGATTAAATGCACCCCGCATCAAGTAGAAGATAACAGCGTGAAGATCCCTAAAATAATGTAATTTAGCTTTATAGAAGTTAATCCCCTTAATTTAAAAACTATGAGTCTTGTTAAAAAAACACTAAAAGAGCTATCAACGGCCTTTCAAAACGGTGAAATTACTTCTCGTGAAATTACAGAAGCTTTTATTAAAGAAATTGAGGCGCGCGATGCCGAACTAAATGTGTTTGTGACCACCACCTTTGATTTAGCGCGTGAAAGCGCTGATGCTTCTGATAGTCGTTTTAAAAATAATTCACTGCTTTCTCCTTTAGACGGAATGCCGGTGACCCTTAAAGATGTAGTTTGTACGGCTGGTATTCGTACTACCGCCAGCTCTAATATGTTAAAAGACTTTGTGCCGCCCTATAACGCTACCGTTTGGCAAAAGCTAAAAGATGCCGGTGCGGTTTTACTGGGAAAAGTTAATACGGATGAATTTACGATGGGCGTTTCAACTGAAACCTCAGCTTTTGGCGTCACTAAAAATCCTATTGACCCTACCAAAGTTTCCGGGGGAAGCTCTGGAGGGAGCGCCGCCGCGGTAGCCGCTAATTTTTGTGCGGCCTCGATTGGAACCGATACGGGCGGTTCTATCCGGCAACCAGCTCACTTTTGTGGCTGTACGGGCATAAAAGTCTCTTATGGTCGGGTTTCGCGTTGGGGCACTATGCCCATGGCTTCCAGTTTAGATTCGGTGGGATGTTTAGCTAAAACCGCAGAAGACTGTGCCATGATGCTCGAAGTTATTGCCGGCAAAGATCCAAAAGATAGCACGACTCCAGAAGTAGCCGTTCCCAAATATACTGAAAGTCTTGATCAACCTTTAAAAGGGCTGAAAATTGGGATTCCTCAGGAGTATTTTATTGAGGGTATTGATGACGAAATTGTGAGTGTCGTTGATTCTACGAAAGCGATTTTAGAAAACTTAGGCGCCAAAGTGGTTGAAGTTTCGCTTCCGCACACGAAGTACGGTATTGCGGCTTACTACATTATTGCTCCGTCAGAAATTTCAGCTAATCTGTCTCGTTTTGATGGTATTCGTTACGGCTCGGCCGCAGAAGGAAGTAATTTAGAAGAAATATATACTAAAACGCGTGAACAAGGTTTTGGCGATGAAGTTAAAAGACGAATTTTAATTGGAACGTACGCGCTTTCGGCTGGTTATTACGACGCTTATTACCGAAAAGCGCAAAAAGTGAGAACGTTAGTAAAACAAGATTTCGATAATGCCTTTGAAGAAGTAGATGCTTTATTGGCCCCAATATTCCCGAGTACGGCTTTTGAAGTTGGCAGAGCGCCAGACCCACTAAGAGATTACATTGAAGACGTGTTAACCATTCCGGCAAATTTGGCGGGTATTTGTGGAGTAGCGGTTCCGGTTGGAAAATCCAAAACGGGTTTACCGATTGGGGTTCAGTTTTTGTGTGAGGCCTTCGCCGAAGACCGAGCGCTTAATATCGCCCATCAAATTGAGCAAAGTTTATCGTGACAAGTTGGGCGATAATTACTAATATCGCTCAGACATGAAAAAATTACACTTGGCTTCTGGAGATTCTTTCTCTGGAACGGCTTTTGGCGCGGATAAAGACTGCCTCGGAGAGGTCGTATTTACGACCGGTATGACGGGCTATCTTGAAACACTAACCGACCCGAGTTATTACGGACAAATTGTAGTTTTCACTTTCCCATTAATTGGTAATTATGGCGTCTTTGACCCAAAGCAAATGGCTCCAGGGGTTGATGAAACCTATGAGTCACAAAAAATATGGGTTAGAGGGGTCGTTTTAAGTGAATGGTCCGAAGAATTTTCACACCATCAAGCGTTTCAAGATTTTTCAGCCTGGCTCAAGAAAAATGAGATCCCCGCTTTGTGTAAAGTTGATACTCGTGAACTCACTAAAACCCTTAGAGAAAGCGGGTGTATCATGGGGAGTCTAAGCGAGAAACCAGCCACTGATTACACCGATACTTTAGCAGGTCGTTATGTACCAGCGGTAACGCCTAATGAAACGACCGTTATCGAACCTACTAAAGGAAACATAGGTAAAACGGTGGCCTTTGTTGATTGTGGGGCAAAAAATGGAATTTTTAGAAATTTTTTAGAACGAGGGGTGAAGGTGATTCGATTTCCATTTGATGTTAACCCGTTCGATACAGATTACGAATTTGATGGAATTTTCTTCTCAAATGGTCCTGGAGATCCAGAAACGGTGACTGAAACCATTGAAACTATGAAAGTAGCTTTAGAGAAAGATAAACCAATTTTTGGTATTTGTTTGGGAAACCAAATGCTCGGGTTAGCGGCTGGTGGTACCACAGAAAAAATGAAATACGGACACCGTGGCGTTAATCAACCCGTTGAAGATTTAGAAACGAGGCATTGCATTGTCACGACACAAAATCATGGCTACGTAGTCTCAGAAGACACTCTGCCAAAAGATTACAAAGTGTGGTTTAAAAACCTAAACGATGGTTCGGTCGAAGGTATAAAACATGTTTCAAAGCCAATTTTCGCAGTGCAGTTTCATCCAGAAGCCTGTGCCGGACCAGAAGACGCGCAATATTTATTTGATGACTTTATTAAAACCCTTTAATGACAAAAATCGCTTTAAAATTTGATCATGTTACCAAAAGCTTTGGTGATTTAAAAGCACTGAAAGGTATTGATTTTGAGGTTGAAGTAGGCGCTTTTGTAGCCTTGTTAGGGCCTAACGGGGCGGGTAAAACTACGCTTATTAATTGTTTAAATGGTTTAACCAAACGAGACGGTGGTGAGATTTTAGTGATGGGAGAAGATCCAGAAAAGAATCCTCTACATACCAAAATGGTGCTTGGTATTGTGGAACAAGAACTGGTATTTGATCCGTTTTTTACGTGTATAGAAATGCTGCGTATGCGACGCGGACTTTTTGGTTTAAAACCAAATGAAACTTACCTAAACTGGTTGCTTGATAAATTAAGTTTAACCGATAAACGTAACACGAGAGGACGTCAGCTTTCGGGTGGAATGAAGCGACGTTTAATGATTGCTAAAGCGCTAGCTCATGAGCCTAAGATTTTAATTTTAGATGAACCAACGGCGGGGGTGGATGTTGAATTGAGAAATTCTTTGTATGACTTTTTAGGGGAATTGCGAAAAGAAGGGATGACCATTGTGCTAACTACTCATTACATTGAAGAAGCTCAGTTACTAGCCGACAAAGTAGCCATTCAGGCGGCTGGGGAAACGTTAGTATTTGAAACCACTAAAAATTTACTGGGGCGAAAGAAAAAAGTTTTAGAGCTAACCACAGAAAATGGCGAAATAGTAAAACTAGAAGAAGGGGCTAAAGGGGGTTTCAATTTAGAAAAAATCGCCGCTGATTATCCTCGAGCACAGAATTTAAAAGTCATTGAACCAAAACTAGAAGATATATTCTTAGAATTTACCGCTAAAAAATGATTCACCCAATCCGACTTTGGACCCTTACCTGGAAAGAAACCTCCCGGTTTTTAAAAGTGTGGACTCAAACAGTAGGATCCCCAGTGGTTATAGCCGTGATGTATTTTGCGGTTTTTGGTGGCGCTCTCGGTAGCCGTATCACCGAACTCAAAGGCGTCCCCTACTCGGTGTTTATTATTCCGGGGTTGGTTTTACTGCAATCAACCACAAATGCGTATATGAATCCTTCAAGCTCATTGATTATTGCTAAGTACAGCGGTACAATGTCAGATATTTTATTGCCGCCTTTGTCGGCTTTAGAAAAAACGCTCGGTTATTT
>Ga0307933_1001287_pt1 | contig 20132 bp, 16 predicted proteins | sample OrgLakmetageno88_FD_201811 | JGI IMG/M metagenome (GOLD analysis project Ga0307933, IMG submission 201811) | Saline water microbial communities from Organic Lake, Antarctica - #88 | ecosystem: Environmental > Aquatic > Non-marine Saline and Alkaline > Saline | place: Antarctica: Organic Lake...
CTAGCCAACTCACCACGTTTGAAGAGAAGCTCGACAAGCTTAAAAGCTGCGCTTCGCTGGTTGATTCTGAGTTGTCGGCCAGCCCGGTTTGCCCGCACTGCAACTTCCGCCCGGCGAATGAGCAGGGCGACATGTTGCCCGCAGCCAATGTTCTTAGGCAACTGGATGACGAGCTCGATCAGCTGCTGGACGGGTGGGTGCAAACGCTTCTCGACAACCTCGAGGATCCGATCATCCAGTCGAACTTTGAGCTGCTGAAGGAAGGTTCCCGCAGGATCGTCACCGGCTTTGTCGATACTAAGTCGCTGCCCGATCCTGTCACGCCCGAGTTCATCAATGCCGTGCAAGAAGCCCTGTCCGGACTCGACAAGGTGGTCGTCTCTGGCGGCGATATCCGTCAGGCCTTGCTCCAGGGCGGCTCGCCCGCAACCCCCGAGGATCTGCGCAAGCGGTTCGAGGCGTTCCTGACCGACCGATGCAAAGGCAAAGACACCACCAAGCTGCGCTTTGTGGTCGAGTAAATTCACCGCCAACCATATTGAAATGAGACAAACAGATGACTGAACAAATGAAGATGGATGGCGGCAAGAGGGGCGGGCCGGTCGAGTGCCTTGGCATGACCTTCCCAAGCGACGACGCGCGACGAGAGCATTTTATGAAGCTGCTGAGTGAGCAGCTGCAAGAACCTGCGTTTCGGGCTCATTCAGGCTTCCCGCAGGGGTCCGATGACGCGATTCTCGCCATGTCAGATCCGCCTTACTATACAGCTTGCCCTAACCCGTGGCTCGCAGATCTGGTTAGTCAAAATGGGAAACAGTATGACCCCAATCAAAATTACTCGCGCGAGCCGATGGCGGTCGACGTAAGCGTTGGAAAATTCGACACTCTTTACAAAGCGCACTCCTATCACACAAAAGTACCACATCTCGCGATAGTACCTTCTATTCTGCACTATACGCGCCCTGGCGACGTGGTGCTTGACGGCTTTTGTGGGTCAGGCATGACTGGGGTCGCTGCTCAATGGTGTGGTACGGCGCCAAATGAGTATCGAAGAGAGATGGAAGCCCAAGCTATTTCTTCTGGAAAAAGCAAGCCGGAATGGGGAAGTCGCCATGCGATTCTTGGAGACCTATCTCCCGCGGCCACATTCATGGCGTCAAACTACAATGGGCCTGCGGATCCTGAAGTTTTTCTGGAAAGAGCAACCAGACTTCTGTCAGAGCTAAAGGACGAGCTTGGCTGGATGTACCAAACAAACGCGCCTAAAATAGGCACTGTTTTGATGGAGTATATGGTCTGGAGTGAGGTCTTCTTGTGTCATGCCTGCAGCGGGGAGATTGTTTTTGAGAAAGTAGCAGTAGATCGGAAAACATTCAAAATTCTCGACCGCATTACTTGCCCTCACTGCGGCGCAGACGGTCGAAAAGAAGAAATGGATCTACAATATATTACCCAGAAAGATCCAATCTCGGGTGAATACAGGCAGACACCTAGACGTGTCCCGTCGGAAATATTCTATCGCGATGGGACCAGCTTGAAATCTAAGGAGCCTGACGAAGATGATATGAAAATCTTGCGGCGCATCCAAGACCTACAATATCCAAGCGAAATTCCTGGGAATGTATTTCCGGATTGCCAAATGATGCGCGTTGGTCGTATGGCGACGACACGAGTCCACTCAGTAAACGATCTTTTTGTTCCACGTGCTGCCCAAACGATGGCAACTCTTTGGCGCAAAGCAATATCCGAGCAAGACATTGGCCTCCGTCGATTTTTGGTGTTCTTGGTCGAGCAAGCGATTTGGGGACTTTCAACATTAAATCGTTATCAGCCATCTCAGCATGCTAACTATGGCGGCTCTCAAGTGAATCGACAACTAAATGGCGTTTATTATATTTCTTCAATGTATGCTGAATGTAGCCCGTGGCATAATCTAGACGGAAAGGTTCGTAGACTTGCTTCAGCATTCACAAAGTTTCAGGGCGATGCAAAAAATATCGCGATCACTACTGGAACTGCGTCAAATATTCCAATTCCAGATGACTCAGTTGACTATATTTTTACGGATCCACCGTTTGGAGAAAACATCTACTATTCGGACCTGAACTTCCTTATTGAGTCATGGCATGGTGTACTGACCGACAGTGTGCCTGAAGCGATTGTCGACAGAGTTAGAGAAAAAAGTGTTTTTGATTATCAAGCGATGATGGAAGCTAGTTTTTCTGAGTATAATCGCGTGCTCAAGCCTGGGCGATGGATGACGGTAGTATTCTCAAACAGCAAAGCAGCAGTTTGGAATGCTATTCAGGTTTCCCTCCAGAAAGCCGGTTTCGTCGTTGCTGAGGTAACAGCGCTGGACAAGAAACAGGGCAGTTTTAAGCAAGTCACTTCCGCAAATGCCGTGAAGCAGGATCTTGTCATCTCGGCCTATAAGCCGAACGGTGGTTTGGAAGAGCGTCTTTCGGTACGCGGCGCGGCACCAGAGTCCGCATGGGATTTCGTGCAGACCCATTTGCAACAATTGCCAATAGTAAAGACGAAGAGCGGAGTGCTCGAAATGGTTGTGGAACGTGATCCGCGACGCATTTACGATAGGATGATCGCGTGGTTCGTGCGTCATGACTTCCCTGTGCCGCTCTCCACTGAAGAGTTTCTTGATGGCTTGCGGAGCCGCTTCAACGAGCGGGATGGAATGGTTTTCCTTTCTGAGCAGGTTGCCGAATATGACCGAAAACGCTCTCAGACTGCTCAAGCTCCTCAAATAGAATTATTCGTTTCTGATGAACGATCAGCCATTGACTGGCTGACGGACTTTTTGCGCAAGCGGCCTTCGACTTATCAAGAGGTGCATCCTGAGTTTACCACCCAAGTCGGCGCTGGCTGGAAGAAGCATGAAGAAAAGCCCGAGCTTTCGGCTCTGCTGGATGAAAACTTCCTGCGCTTCGACGGGAACGGCGACGTGCCGAGCCAGATCCACAGCTATCTCTCGACCAACTTCAAGGACCTCCGGGGTCTTGAGAAGGAAGACCCGCGCCTGAAGGCAAAAGCGAAGGACCGCTGGTATGTGCCCGATCCCAACAAGGCGAAGGATCTGGAACAGAAGCGCGAACGCTCGCTGCTGAAAGAGTTCGATGCTTACAAGTCCGCTACCAAACGCCAGATGAAGGAGTCGCGCCTCGAAGTTCTGCGCGCAGGTTTCAAGACCGCCTGGGCGACGAAGGACTACAAGACGATCATCGGAATTGCCGAAAATCTGCCAGACGCGACGCTGCAAGAGGATGAAAAGCTCTTGCTCTGGTACGACCAGGCGCTGACCCGGACGGAGGCTGATGCGTGACGCAAGCCGCCCAAGACTATGGCATTGGCACGTGGTGCTGGCATGAACGACATGCCGCACCCTGCCGTGTCGTGGACCGGGAGGAAATGTGGGGCGAGACCTCATATAGAGTTAGGTTGCCGGGCAAGGATGCCGTTGTCCGTGCCAAGTCTCGGGAGCTAGGGCCGCTTGACGCCGTCCGACCGACAGTCGACCAGATCCTGCACACGGCCGCTGCGGCAAAGCTTTTGGATGCGCTTGAGGACAACCTTCTTCTCGCGCCGATCCAGTCGAGCGTTGTTCCGCTGCCGCATCAGCTCTACGCCCTGAACCGCGCCATGAGCCGGGACCGGATCCGCTATCTGCTGGCGGATGAAGTCGGGCTTGGTAAGACCATCGAGGCCGGGCTGATCCTTCGGGAGTTGAAGCTTCGCGGCATGGCAAAGCGGATCCTTGTCGTCGCGCCCAAAGGGTTGGTGCGGCAATGGCAGGCCGAGATGCGCTTGCATTTTGGTGAGAACTTCCAGTTCATCGAGCCGTCAGAGCTTTCCGCATACCGGCAGTTTCGGGATGATGAGGAGAACCTCTGGCGGTTGCACGATCAGGCGATCTGTTCGCTGGATTCGGTGAAGCCACTCGAAGGGCGGCGCGGATGGAGTGCGGAGCAACTGAGCACTTACAATCGTGAACGGTTCGAAGACCTGATCTCGGCCAACTGGGACCTTGTGATTATCGACGAAGCTCACCGAATGGGAGGCAGCACGGATCAGGTTGCGCGGTACAAGTTGGGCGCCGCGCTTGCAGAAGCCGCCCCATACCTTCTGCTTCTATCGGCAACGCCGCACCAAGGGAAAACGGATCAATTCCACCGGCTGATGCAGCTGCTCGATCGTGACTCCTTTCCGGATGAAAGTAGCATTTCCAGTGATCGTGTCCGTCCCTTCGTCGTCCGGACCGAAAAACGATTGGCAATTGATGCCGAGGGTAAACCTTTGTTCAAGCCGCGCGTGACACGGACACAAGCGGTCGCTTGGCTGGATCGCCACAGCGCGCAGCAGGGCTTGTACGAAGCAGTCACTGAATACGTTCGCCACGGCTACAATCAGGCAATGGCATCCAAGCAACGCCACATCGGTTTCCTGATGATTCTCATGCAGCGGTTGGTGACATCCAGCACTGCGGCCATCCGCGCGACCTTAGAAAGGCGGCTTCTTGCTCTGGATGATGATCACCGGCAATTACAGCTGTTTTCCTCCGATGGGATCGGTGAGTGGCATGAGCTGACGGGTGATGACCAGATCGATGTTGCCGTGGCATTTGAAGCCTTGGGCGATGAACGAAAAGATGTCGAAGCGCTTCTCTTTCTTGCTCGTGAAACTGAGGCACAAGGGACTGATGCCAAGGCCGAGGCGCTCCTGGAGCAGATCTACAAGATCCAACAGGAAGAAAACGATCCTGAGCTCAAGGTTCTGGTGTTCACTGAGTTTGTTCCAACACAAGCTATGCTCGCGGATTTTCTCGAGAGCCGGGGCTTCTCGGTTGCTACGCTTAACGGGAGTATGGATCTCGAAGCGCGTGGCCGCGCTCAGCGAGCTTTTTCCAGTGATGTGCGTATTTTGGTCTCGACGGATGCTGGCGGCGAGGGTCTTAACCTTCAATTTTGCCACATCATCGTCAACTTTGATATGCCGTGGAATCCTATGCGCGTTGAGCAACGGATCGGCCGAGTGGATCGCATTGGTCAGCCCCATATTGTGCGGGCAATTAATTTTGTGCTCGAAGACACGGTTGAGCATCGCGTCCGAGAAGTACTCGAAACAAAGCTCGCAGTGATCGCAGAAGAATTTGGCGTGGATAAAGTCGCTGATGTGATGGATTCGGTTGAAGCAGAACCCTTGTTCGACGAGCTGTTCGTTCAGGGCCTTCAAGACCCCGCGTCGATTGAAACTGAATGCGATGCAGTTCTGGCCCAGCTTCGATCCACGCTGGCCGACAGTCGTAAGAGTAGCGATTTTCTATCAGATGGACATGATCTGGATGCTGATGGCGCGCGAAAGTGGCGGGATCACCCGGCGCAGTTTTGGCTGGAGCGTGCAATTACAACTGGGCTGCCAGCACGTGGAGGAGAAGCTGCGCGAGACGGCGACACATGGCGGATACGATGGGCTGACGGCAGCGAGTCATCCTCGGTGTGCTTCGATGCGCGAACGGCCGGTGCCCGACCTGATGTCGAATGGGTCACGCTTGAAGATCCTCGCGCACAGGCCCTTATTTCCGACCTACCAAGATGCGTTTCCGGCCAGCCCGTCCCTGCCGTTCGCATAACTGGACTACCTGATAGTGTAAAAGGCGTTTGGTCACTTTGGGAGATCAGCCTTGCTGCTGATGATTTTAGCCGCCGTCGCTTCTTGTCGGTATTCGTCAATGATGAGGGGCGCGCCTTCCAACCCACGGCAAAGCGTATTTGGGATGTCCTCTTGACTGAACAGGTCGAGCAGTTCGAACCCCACACATCACAAGACCCACATGACTGGTTCGAGCGTTCAAAAACAGCTGCCGTTGCTCAAGGCGAGCGTATGTTTTCTGATCTGGTCACTGAGCACATGACACGGATTGACGAGGAGCGTGCACGGGCGCTGTACGCCTTCGAGGCTCGCCACCAAGCGATTGGGAGGGTCGGACTTCAGACGGTTCGTGACTTTCGTAGAAAACGCCTCCAGAATGAGCATGCTGCGCGAATGGCGAATTTAGATGCGGCAGCATCTTATTCGCCAGATCTTAATGCACTCCTCGTTCTGCGTATTGGCGAACCGCTGGATGGTGGAAAATGAGTGCCTGGGCCGACCGCATCCTACGAGAATTCACTGCAGATCTTTCCCGTTTCTGGATCGCTTTGGATCCGGATGGCCTTCTCTTGGAAGAGCGAGTTCTGCATGGTCTTCGTGAACGTGGGTTTGAGGTTCTCCCCTTCGAAGATTCAGTATCGTTCAGAGCCGAGTACGAAGAGCGCTTCCGTGCGGCATGGGATGCTGGCGAGGATGGTTCTGCCAAGGCGCTTGTCCTGCAGCTAAGGGGAGCGGACCTCAATGCACTCCCGTGGGACTACATCAGATCGGCGCGCCAAGTCAGCCTGAGCTTGGCCGATCTATTTCCCAAGCTGAACTACGGCGTCGTCCGTAGGATTGAAGCTGAACATCATGAGGCGCTTTTCCAATCATATCAGAAGCATACGACACAATTACTTGGAGAAGGGGCAACCAAGGATTTCATACTGACGCATATCTTTAGGCTCAGTCCCTATCTGCTAAACAGGCCAGAAGATTTCTGGCGCGAGGTTTTGCGGCTTCATTATCGCGGAACTGGGCTCCCGGAACATCTAGCAAAGCACGTTGCGACGGTCTTAAGAGAATCCCCCCTTGGAACATTGCCAATCGGGGAACTGCTCACGTCCAAGGCGTTTATGGTTCGAGTGGTTCAGGATGCGTGGTCTCGCTTCGTTGTCCGGTATGGTGTCGAGACCGACGGCAGGGACGAAGACCGGTCGGCAGATGAAAATAACGCGCTTGTTGTGCCATTCGATCATCCTGATGTGCGCGTTATCATTGACACGATGTTTCTGGAGGGCGTCCTTCAGCCCATAGCGGTACATGGCCGACCTGCAGATTTACCGGATTGGATACGGGTAGGATTGATCGACGATCCGCAGGCACTTTCCCGACTGGTATCAGAGGGTGCGACGAGGATCGCAGCCGACATGCCATTGATCGATGCGCCGTATCGCGACTGGGTGGAAGCGGCCCGTCGCCTGGCGGAACTCATATATCGCTTCAATGAACTCAAAGCCGCAGATGCTGCTAGCCTACAGGAGCAGGTTCGGACGTTGCAGATGAACGCCGATGCGCGACTAAAGGAGTGGGTATTTCGGCACTTCACAGACTTGCCGTCATTGCCCGTCGCGAAAGCGCCTGTGATGGTGCACCATGTGCCAAGATATTTAGCTATGCGCCGCGGTGCTGGTGAAGAGCGAATTGCCCTCGTTGTATTTGATGGCTTGGCACTGGATCAATGGGTTCAAATCCGTGAGCATCTGTCTGCAAAAATTTCTGAATTTTCTGTAGACGAGGGGGCGTGTTTCGCCTGGCTGCCGACGCTGACTTCCATCTCTCGCCAAGCGCTTTTTTCTGGTCTCAAGCCTCGCGAATTCCAGAGTTCGATGGGCACGACGGCGCAAGAACCATCGCTCTGGTCGAAATTTTGGCAAGAGAACGGACTGAGGAAGCCCGAAGTCATTTATCAAAAGGGGCTGAAGCGATCCGAACAACTGGCAGCACTAGAGGAAACTCTGTCAAAGCCTACAACAAAAGTAGCTGGCATCGTTGTCGATATGATCGATGAAATCGTGCATGGTGCAATGTTGGGGAAACGTGGGATCGCCGGACAAATTCGCGATTGGTGCGAAACTGGATTTATTGAAACACTGTTTTCCATGCTCAGCCAGCATGGGTACCATATTTACCTGACAGCAGACCACGGCAACGTTGATGCAGAAGGTATTGGGCGGCTCAGTCAAGGCGTTGTATCGGAATTGAAAGGTGAGCGAGTACGGGCTTATCGCAGCGAGGATCTTGCTTCATCTGTGCCGCCCGAAATTGACGCCTTCCAGTTCGGCAAAACGGGACTGCCAATAGATTTCTTGCCGCTGTATGCGGAAGGGCGGGGTGCTTTTGTCCCCGCAGGCCATCAAATTGTCGCTCATGGTGGGATGTCTGTAGAAGAGCTGATTGTCCCATTCGTAAAGATCCGAATGAAGAAAGAAGAGAATGCAACGTAAAGCGCCCCAGATCGGCTTTGATCGTTTCATCCGCCTTGATTGGGCTGCTACCGCACTGCACGTTAGAGCAGGCCTCGCTGATATAAGTCACCTCGATCACGTCCTTACTGAAGGACATGCAGGATTGGAGGCAAAGAAAAAGACACGGACAGTTTTGAACCGTCTCTGGTTGGAACCTCGGGATGAAGTTGCAGGATTAGCGACAGAAGGCGCGAACATTTTCCGCGAAGTTCCTGACGCTCAAGTGGCAGCGCTGACATGGGGCATGGCCATAGCAGTCTACCCATTCTTCGCGAAGGTTGCTGAAATTGTTGGTCGGCTGACCTCTATTCAAGGTGATTGCACGACTGCAGAAGTTCACCGACGAATGGCTGAGGTTTACGGTGAAAGAGAAGGCACCCGTCGAATGACCAACATGGTCCTACAGTCACAGATTGACTGGGCAGTTTTGAGCAAAAGTGAAAACGGGAAGACGCTAACCCGAATGCCTGCAATTGCTCTTCAAAGTCCTGAAACAGTTCAATGGTTGACGATTGCTCTTCTTATGCATTTTGGGCGACCGCTCAGTCTTGATGGAATTTCTGGACAGCCAGCGATCTTCCCGTTCTCTCTTGGAGAGAATCTGGGCTTTGTTCTTTCCGGATCTGAAAGTCTGGATATACGAGTTGACGGCGCTGGAAATAGAATTGTTTCGCTAATGAGTTGACCGCGCAAATGCGATTGAAACTGGAATAAAGATTGATCCCGGCGTTAAAACTACAGAAAGAGAAAAATGGCATTTCGTTTTTGGCGCCGAATCCGTCTCGCCCCAGGGGTAACGCTCAACCTGTCTAAGTCGACGGCGTCGCTATCGCTGGGGCCGCGCGGTTCCAAATACACCATCAGCCCGCGCGGCAATCGCGCGACGGCCGGTCTGCCAGGAACAGGGCTGTTCTACACCGTCCATGACCGAAAGCGCAGCGGGCGCGGTGGGGCGGCACCTGCGCCATCTGTGCCGCAGCGCGACCGGTTGAAGCTGGGCTTCTTCCAGCGCCTGATGACTCCCGCAGAAGAGAAGCGTTTCATTGACGGCATTCAGGCGCTGAATGAGGGTGATCAGGATACCGCGCTGGCGGCGCTGGAAAAGGCGAGCGATCTGCCCGATGCCGCCTGGACGGCTGGTATGATCCGCTTGAGCCGTGAGGAACTTGATCGCGCAAAGATGCATTTTCAGCATGCACTGGCGAGGCTTAATGATCTGGGCGTGCTGTTTGCCAAATACGAGATTGCCGCACAAGCCAGCCTGCCGATCACTTCCGATATCTTCGCCCATGTCTTCCCGCGCGAGCGCGGCACGCGACTGGCGATGATGGAAATCGCCCAGCTGCAGGGTCGCCATGGTGATGCGATGGCGCATATCGAGCGTCTGATGGAAATCGATCCCACCGACCCGATTGTGCTGCTGTCCTTCACCGAACTGGCGCTCGACACGGCGGAGGACGGAGCCTTGATGGATCGGGTGGTGCGCGCAACGGTGCATGTGGAAAACGAAACCCCAGTTGACACCGCGATCTTGCTTTATCGCGGCAAGGCACTGGCCGCACTGGGCATGCCGGACGCCGCTATTGACGTGCTGACACTGGCAAACCGTCGCCGCAAGGACCGGCCCGATGGGCTGTTGCATCAGATACGCTATGACCGTGCTGCGCTCTATGATCAGGTTGGGCGCAAAGCACAGGCGCGTCGCGAATTTGAACGCCTCTACTCCGCTGATCCGGGGTTCGAGGATGTCACAGAACGACTTGGGCTGGCGCGATGAGACGTATAGTGCACACATTGCTTCGCTTCGAAACGCTGATCGTTTTAAAGTATCCATTGCGTACGCTTGCCAGAGCTTTGTTGATATTCTGCTTGAAGACGCCTCTGACCGTCGTGGTTGCGCATGCTGCCGAAATCACAGGCGAAGCGCGTGTGATAGATGGTGATACCATCGATATTGGTCCGGTGCGTATACGGCTTCACGGGATTGATGCCCCAGAAAGTGATCAGACCTGTTCGCGCGCGGGTGGGGGCACATGGAATTGCGGAACGGCATCAACACGCCGATTGGCTGATCTGATCGATAGAGCAAAAGTGACGTGCTTAGCGCGCGACCGCGACGTCTATGGGCGGATCATTGGCGTCTGCGAAAAGGATGATGTAGATCTGAACGCCCTGCTGGTGCGCGAAGGATTGGCCTGGGCCTTTGTCCGCTTTAGCGAAGATTATCTGTCTCAGGAGCATGAAGCGCGTGCAGCAAATATCGGCATCTGGCAGGCTGAGACAACGCCGCCTTGGGACTACCGCGCGCAGCGGTGGGAGCGCGCTGCTGCTGCTTCGCCGCGGCCAGGTTGTCCGATCAAGGGCAATATCAACCGTGCCGGTGAACAGATTTATCACACGCCTTGGTCACCATGGTATGATCGGGTTCAGATTGATGAGGTTCAAGGCGAGCGGTGGTTTTGCGACGAGGCAGAGGCTGAGGTCGCTGGTTGGCGTGCACCAAGACGCTGAAGGGAAAATTCCCTGCGCCCAACAAGGTCGCGCGTCTTGACGGCAACCGCGCGACGGGACAGCCTTACCTTATTTCTAGACCTAACTGGAGCCCTGCTTTGCGCTTGCGACGTCCACCACAATCCACAATCGATCAGGTGCATATCTCGCGCGAGGGGGAATATGCGATTATCGAGCATGCAGATCCTGCCTATGGGCCAGTAAACCTCAAGCTGGGCCCCGAGATCAACACGCTGACAGATCGCGAAATCCTTGAGATGTTCAACGATGTCATAGCAGCGCAAGAGGCGAGTATCGCCGATCCGGCCAACCGACCGATCGAAATCCCCAAAGGACGACCGCAAATCGAATGGTTGAAAGATTTACAGCAATGGTCAGCGCGTGGCCATGTGCTGAAATGCGAGGTTTCCGATGATGAGGATGGCAATCTGGTCGTGTATGTCGATGATAATGAACTGGATGCAGAGGCCTTTTTGCAGTTGATCAAGCCATTCGCTGGCTGGGGCATGCGCATCAGGTTCATGGACGAATCCCAGATCCATGATGAGCCGGAAGTGATCGTTCGCGACCCCGATGAAGAGACCTGATCCAAGTTGGGCAAGGTGCACAATCGGCATCGTCTGGAAAACAAAGATCTGCCAAGGCGATGTTTGATATGTGCCGCTGTTTGTCAGTTTCTCGGAATTGAGTCGAAATGACGATTCTTCAACTCAGGATCGCAACGTAGTCCGGCGTGTAACTGAACGTATACCGCCAGCTTGCTGGAATGATGACCGTTGCGCTGACACCGTATCGGGCGGCAGCGATCACAGTCCAACCCGCACCCGGGGCGGCTCCGGACAACCTGCACTGGGAAGATGATGTGTCATGATAGGAGATCAGGATTGGACGGCCGGTTTCGTTGAGGTATTCGGCACCACCCTGTCGGTTGACCTGTGACCAAGTTTGGCCCCAGCCAATTGCATTGGCCAGCATATGCTGCTCGACAGAGGCGGCGCTCATGAGCTTTTCTGTGGCCGTACCGGCCTGGGCCTCGGCCAAACTCGCGATATCTGCAGCGATAGTGCGATTGGCACCGAGATCGCCGCCGCCAATAAGACCGGCGCCAGTTTCCACACGGCGGCTGCCACTGACCATGGCCTCCAGCGCGACCTGCATGGCGGTGGAGACAGGCTTGTCCCGATCGGCCGTGTTGTTCACCTGCCCAAGGCCAACATCTGCGGCGGTCAGGATGACCTCCCCGGTCTTGCCCGCCACGGAACGGACTGTGCCCAGCTCCACGATTGTGAAGGTGCCGTTGCCATTGTCGCGTTTGAGATAGAGTTTGCCATCGCGGGTGTTGATGGCCAACTCCCCAAGGTCGATCTGGGCTGTTGTTGGCACCTTTCCGGGCACGGCGGAGCGCTTGCTAAGCAGCTTTGACGTCATGGTCCCACGGCCTCCTCGGCTTCGGCGAATGCGACGACGTCTACTGGTGTGCTGTCAATAACGACCTGTGCCGCGGTGCGCTCGGCATCGTCTCGGACGACCGTTGGGTTTGGCACCATTATCGTCCCGGTCTGCTCACCGGTCGTCTCTTCGTAAACCGTTTGCTCGATCTCAGCAGGAAGCGGATCGACCACGGCCTGCACGACCACGGCTTCCATCACCGGCTCGCCAGTTTCCTCGTCAAACACGGACTGGCCCTGTGCATTAATCGCCTGCTGTTCTTCGGTCACTTCCTGTCGCCCGTCCGCCAGCCGATAGCGCACCAAGCGCGCCTGCGCCGCCCGGCAGGCCACGAGCTGGTGGTTGAACAGGTTGTGCTCCCCGTTTACGAAGTTGTCGGCTTCCCAGCCCAGAGCGAAGGCCTCGTAGGAGACGTGCCCCAGTGCCTGCACCACATCCAAGAGCCTGGCGGGCAAATTGTCGTGTGGGATAACGCGCAACAATTCCTCATCACCTCTGCGCGCGCCCGCCAGGGCAAGATCGGACGCGACATAGGACATGCCGCGTTTGGTGGCCTGCCGTACGCTCAGGGGCGCATCGCCTTTTTGGATGAACACAGTCATGGATCAGACCTCCCGCACGCAGATTGCGCCCACGTCTTCCGTGGCCGGAGCCACCGCGAAAACCAGCGAATAGATGAAGCCGTCGTAGCTGACGGTATAGTCCTCGCCCGTGCCCGGCCGCTTTAGCGCGCCGTCCACGTAGACGAACTTGGGCTTCCACCCCCGCGGCAGCGGGAAGGTGGTCTGGGCTCCAGTGCCGGAGAACCAGAAGGCCTCCTGCGCGACGCCAGCGGCGACCTTCGCCCTGAGCATTGAAAGTTCCTCACGAAGGTTCAGGGCCGGTTTTTCGATGTTCACAGTCATGGTTCTACTGCTCCGCGATCATGCCGCCAACCGCCGAGATTGCGGTCGTGACGGGGGTTTCAGTATTTGCCACGCGGACGAGGCCGCCGAATACGCTGCGGCCTTGGCTGGTTCCCACGTGCAGCAGGTTGGTCTTGGGGTCGTGCGCCAGTGCTGTAACCGCATCGCTTGTGCCGTAGATCGTGCACTGGGCTCCCGGCTGGAACAGCTTCCGCTCGTCCTCGTAGATTTTGGCGATCTGGTTCGGGGTCGGCGCGGTGGCGGAGATGCGCCAGAGCGCCAGGTTTCCATAAAACGGCAGCGCGCTCACGTTAATCGCTCGCCCAAAACGCAAGATGGCACCATCGCTCGAAACGTCAAAAATTCCCGAAACGGTTGTATCAAGCGCACCGTTGACGTAAATCGCCATGTCTGAACCTGAGCGTACGCAGGTCACAAATGCCCACTGGTTTAAGCCACACGGCCTGGAGCCAACAAGGGTTCGGCCGTTAGTGCCAAAAACGGGGATCGTGTTTCCGTCGAGGTAGATACGAATATAGGCCCCGGTTCCGTCAGGTAATCTGCGCTCCATGACGTATCCAGCACTTCCGGCGATCTGCCGCACCCATCCCGTCACACAGAAATCTCCGGTCCCGAAGTCCAGCGCGTTGTTGTAGGGCTGTTCGAGATAGTTTGCCGCCGAGAACCCCGAACACCCCACCAGCTCCGCCCCGTCAGCCACCGGGCTGCGCGTGATGGTGCCGTTGACGATGAGGCCCTTGTTGCTCACCGAGCGGTCAGCTTCGACCGGGAAGACAGACACATTGTTGAAGAATGCATAGTCTCCTGCGGACGCCGCATAAGGATTCAGCCGGATTGAGAGCAGGTTCGTCCTGGCGACGATGTGGGACTGTCTTTCCACGCCGCTTGGCAGGCTCTGATAAGCGTAATCGAACCCGCCGGTAGTTGAACCGAGATATAGAAACGGCGCCACATTACCGTTCTCACCGGTCACGCAGACGCGGTATGCCCGTCCGACGACAACGGGTAATGTTTGAAGCGCGTATTCCCAGTTTCCGCTGTTCGAAGTGACCTTGAGACGCCCTGCATCAACCTCAATCGCTGCGCTCGTTGGTGCGCTCCATCCAGTTGTGTCCACGTCGAACGTGCCATTGGTGACTAGCTCGGCCGCAACCAGATCAGAGCTGTCGACGCCTGAAAGGAACGCGCCCCGAACATCTCCCGGCAGCCAGCCCGTGGTGAAATCAGAGGCAAAAACGGCGGTCATCTGCTGCCAGCGGCTTGCAGTCGAAGCTCCATTCAAATTTGTGAGGCTTTCGTCCTTGTTGAAGATAACGACACCTCGGGTCGCTCCCGTCACCAGTGCGGTCTCTGTCTCTGAAAACCCATCACCGAACCATGTGATGTTACCACCGTTCTGAAACCCCCAAATGTATGCGCCTGTGTTAAAATCAGCGTCTGGGATGTCGAACAGCCCAACCCAGTTTCGGTAGCGCGAAGTCGTCCATATTTTCTTGACCCCGCCAACCTCGACAAAGGCTAGGGTGGCCGGTGCGGTGACGTAATTGATCAGATCGACGACAGAGCCATTGTCACGGATTACGCTGATGCCAGCTGCGCTCGCCACCGCAATCGTCGGCACAGGCAGCCCACTTGTCGGATCGATCGGCGCGGCCGGAAAGACCGTCATGGCAACAGCGTTCAGAAAAAGGCTCGAGATAGCGCCAGCTGGGTCGCAGTGCGCGTCAAAATAGACAAGGCCTGTCGTATCCCTGCGCGCAATATCATATGGCCAGGTCTTGATGCCGCAGGGCGCATATTTGCGGCCACGGTCGGCGGGAAACTCCACAAGAAATAGGCCATTGACGCTCGCATTCGTCTCTGAGCTTGTCACAGAAGTTACAAGGATGCCATTTTTGGCGGCTATGCCAGTAGCCCGTCCGTTGTTGCCCCAAGAGATGATTCGAGCGTGCGATGTGGACGCTGGAATGACCATCCACATAGGCAGGTCGGGATCGTCCGCATCATAAATCGTCACAGTCGAGTTGGTGGCCACGATCACGGTCACTGCCGGAAATTCACGCCGCCCCCCTCGCGTGGCCGTGTTCAGCGGCTCATTGTACCAGCTCGTGTGCTGGCACCGCTTGCGCCAAGCCCCGCCGTCGCTGTCGAGGCCTGTGTCGTAGACCAACACGTCCACGGCGGTCACGGCCTTCTCCGCAAGGATCGCGCTGATGCCCTGATAGGTCATGTCGGCTTTCACGGATGCAAGGTGGGTGGCGGCCTCGGTCGAGTGCGCGGCCGCCTCGTCCCGGGCCGCCTCGGCCCCAGTCTGCTCGGCTTGCGCGACAACAACCTCTGCATCGGCCTGCGCGACCTTCGCGTCCAGCTGTGCCTTGGTGACGTTCGCCTCACCGGCCAGTTGGTCGACCGATGTGGTCAGTTTCGAGATCGAGCTCATCAGGGTCATGTCTTGGTCCTCGATGGGGGGAGATGGGTTGGGGGCGGCACAACACGGTCAGCGCCGCCCCGCCCGGTTTACTCGTCGACGACCATGCCGCCCGCGGCCGCGATGGCCGTGGTGACGGGAACTGTCGTGTTGGCCACCCGGCGCAGCCCTTGGAACACCGACCGGCCCGTCGAGGTGCCGACGTGCAGGAGCCCGGTGTCCGGATCGTGCGCGAGCGCCGTCACCGCGTCCGACGCCCCGTAAAAAGTACATGCGGCATTCTCTTGGAACAGGAACCGCTCATCGGCTTGGATCTTCGCGAGTTGGGCGGTCGTCGGCGTGGTGGCAGTGATGCGCACCAGCGCCTTTGGCTTCGTCCCGGCGATCTTGAGCGTCGTGCCCGTGATTGTCAGCCCGTCAATCGGCGCTGCGCTGACGACCCCGTGCTTGAACTCCCAGACGCCTGCGGTCTGGACCCAGCCCAGGGCATAGAGCATGTCCGCATAGGTCTCGTGGGTGCCCTCAAGATAGTTGACCTCAGAAAAGCCGCTGTAGGCGATCAGCTCCGCGCCTGTGACAACGGGCTCGCGGGTGATGGTGCCAAACACCAACAGCGCACCACCACCTGCGCGAGTTGGTGTAGTCAAGGAACCATCACCCACCAAGTCTGCGTCGTTTTTATCGCCAAGAAACGAGCCTCGCGCGGAACCAATAATCCAGCCAGAGATATAATCTCTGTGCAGCCTGTAAAACATTGAAGAATTGTCGCGCCTTGCCAGCAACATCCCCCATCCACTTGTGGAGCCAAACGGATAAGCCAATTCGAAAACCGAATTTTCGGCGGCAACCCCGCAACATGTAGTGAAGCTGTTCCCATTTAGCTGCATCTGTGTGAATGGCAGCCCTGCCGAAAACCCATAACCCGCAATCACGTAATCCTGTGTCATCGCAGCGAGCGGTATTTTCAGCCAAAAATGAATGCTTTGCTGAAAATAGAGGTTGCCATTTGCAATCTGGATATTGGTAATATTGCTACCCCATCCGCCACTAAATGTAATGTCAAAGACGCTCCCGTCGTCCTTAATGACACTCACGCCATCCGCAGTCGCCACCGCAATCGTAGGAACCGGAAGCCCAGTCGCAGCGTCAATCGGGGCGTCAGGAAGCACCATCATGGCGACGTCCCGGACGATGTTATCAACAATCGCTGGTGTTGTTGCCGTGGTGTAACCCGGCGCTGTCGTGCCGAGATCATCGCCCGCGTAGTCAGAAACGATCAGACCCACTGTGGTCGCTACCGAAATTGAGGCGTTCAGTGCTGCCAACGCCTTGATTGTCAGACCAGCATACATTTCGACGCGCCACATCGGAAGCATCGGATCATCACCATCGTAGATCGTGACGCGATTCGCCTCGGCGACGATCACTACGACCGCTGGAAACTCCCGTCGCGATCCTCTTGTTGCGGTGTTAAGCTCCTCCCGGTACCAGCTCGTGCCTGCACATCGATGCCGCCAGGCGCCCCCATCACTGTCTTTTGACGTGTCATAGATGAACACGTCGACAGCCGTTTCGGCCTTGGTCGCGGCGATTGCGGTCAGGTCCTGATAGGCGACGGCCGAGGCGGCAGACTGGGCGGCTGTATAGGCGGCGTCCTTGAAGGCCCCCGCCTGATCCCGCGCGGACAGAGTGTTCGCCTTGGCGGCCTGCGCCTGCGTGGTGGCCGACTGCGCGTCCACCACGGATGCATCGAGAGTGGCCTTTTTCGTGACGACGGCGGCCTTCAGCTCGTCTACCGAGGTCGCGAGGGCATCCACTTGCTGTTCAACACTCATGATAGGGGCTCCTTATTGGAAGGCGACGGCCTCAATGAAGCGCGTTTGCGAATTGGTATAGGCGGTCGCCATCTGCACGAGGGCGGCCTCGATTTCGGTGAGGGGCCCAGCGGCGTCCTCGACGATCCCGATGTTGTTGGCCACCACCTGGATTTCACCAGATAGCGGGGCAACCACGGCGGCAGCTTTGGATGCAGTGACGGCACTGGCGGCTGCCGCCGCCTCGCTTTGGGCTGCCGCCTGCTCGGAGCCGAGGGCGGCAACCTTCGAGGCGGCGGCAGCCTGTTCCGACGCAGCAGCATTGGCCTTTGAAGTACTGGACTGCGTGGCCGATGCCGCTGCGTCGATCTTGCTTTGCGCGGCCTGCGATGCGCTGACCTCAGCTGCATCTTCCGAGCCCTTGGCATTGCCAGCTGACACAAAGGCTTCGGATGCCTTGGCCACAGAAGTGGTCGCAGCATTTTGTGCCGCTGTCAGCTGGGTGCCAAATGTCGCCAACTGCGCCTGGCCAGACTCAATCGCTTCCTGCGCCGCGATCATCTGGTCATAGGTCGCGTAGGCCGGGAGGTCCGCAAAGGCGGTCAGGCCATCGCCGACCTTGTTGACCCCGGTGTCAATCACAAAGCCGAGCTCGCCTTCGTCGAGGATCGGGTTCGCCGCGGCCCATTCGGCCGCCGTTCCCCGGCGCAGCTGAATTTTCGCAAATACGGTGCTCATGGGGTCTCTCCTGCACTGCGCCCGTCAATCGTGCGCGAGGTCGGGTCTGTGACCGGGCCACCGCAGTCGATCACGGCAAGCCCAGTGTAGTCGGTGTCCGGCCCCCCGCCGTCGAGGGTTTGCGGAACATAGGGAACCTCGATCAGCACAGGCCCAAGCGCGCGCTGGCGGAACGGTGATTTCCCAAAATAGACAACACCGGACATGCTGCTCCCCTTGTAAACGGTGACGGTCACGGGCGTGCGTTCAGCCCGCAGCCAGAGCGCCTGGAACGGTGCAATACCGCGGACAAGCCGCATGCCCCGAATAGCGAACCCGCCGAAACTGCTGATCGGCGGCGGGGCGTCATCACCCGCAAACTGCCCCCTCAGGCGTGCACCAATAGGAGTGACGATCAGGGCGGCCGAAGCGTTGAAGGCCACCAGCGTCCAGGCATCCGGGATCAAGTGATGGTCCGTCGGGTCCACAGCCCCTCCTCCCGCTGCATGTCATCAAGGACGCCATCCACAGAGGCGCTCCCCGATCTCGTTATGCGCAACAATCTGCGCCAAAGTCCCATCGGTCAGGGCGTCTCCACGCGAGGGGCGGATTGGCTCCGCCCAATCGCAGCTCTCACGATACCGGCTGGGATCAATCGCGCATCCAGCGCTCAGCCCGATCGCCAAGGTCAGCGCGGTCAGCGTTGCGAACTTCATGGCGGGTCTCCTTTGATGTCTGCATCGCACGCACCCGCGCGTCTGCCCGGCGGATCGCCAGATCGGCCTCGGCTTGATGGCGACCGTGTCGGATCAGGGCCCAGATCGCAAAACCGACTGCGGCGGCCAACGCGCCCCAGAGAGCGGCGCGTCGGCCAAGCCCTGAAAGCGCCGTTGTGATGAACCCGCCCATCACGGCGTTTTCCCGATGCGGTGGTCTTCAATCCGGGCGCTGCGCGCCTTCACGGCGTAAATAATCACGCCCACGAACACGGCCGCGCCGATCCACGGCAGCGCTGCGGCGAGCCAGCCGTCGAAGCCAATGATAGCGAAGGCGCGCTCGGCCAGTGCCCGGGCGTTTTCGGCCTCGGCGACAGCGGGCGCAATCTGCGATCCGACAGTGCCGACAGCCCCAAGCGTTCCAAGCCCGATCTGGGCGTTGGCCGCAGTGACAATGCGGCTTTTGGCCGGGATACCATCGGCCCGTTCAGGCGCAACCCCTCGCGGCTCTGCGCGCTCAAAGGCCTCGGTCAGCGTCACATCGATGATCGGCACCAGCGGCAGACTGTTATCATCCCGAAACGCCAGGATTGCAGCGCGCGTGCGCGGCCCCATGACGCCATCGGCCTTGCCCACTTCGTGATAGCCCAGGATTCGCAGACGCGCTTGCACATCGCGAACGGACAGGGTGACGGCTGGGGCCACATTGCCCGCCCGACGCACCCCAAGCAGCTTTGAAACCGGATAGCGCTTCACATTGACCGCGTCGGATTGATTGCCACCAAGCCCCCAAACCCAGGCACCCTCGATGCGGTCAATGAAGAACACATGCCCCTGCCAGCTGGAACTGCCGCGTGGGATCACGCCAATATCGCCCGGCTGCGCATCGTGCACCGCTACAGGTATGCCCCAGTCCAGATAGGAGCGCGCTGTCAGCTTGCGGGTGGAGCGCAGCCCCGCCTTCTCAAGGCAATGGCCCACGAAGGCTGCGCACCAGGCCACAGAGTCATGCTCAACCCAGTCATGGCCGACCGAGGCGTACATTTCCATCACGACCGGGTTGTTCTCGGGTCCCGGACCCTCGACGGTGCCAATATAGGTCTTGGCGATATCAAAAGGGGTCATAGCGTCTCTCCATGCGCAAAGCCGCGCGGGCGTGCGCGGTATGCAACGTTCAGGGTTTCAGGGGATGTGGTGAGTGTGGTGCGATCAGCGCCGCGTCAGGTCAGGATGAGCCAGGAGGCCAGCAGGCCGATGATCGACGAGACGGTTCCGGCGATTGCAAAGCCTGCCAGCACGGTCTTTCGCATGGCCTCTGTGGCATCTTGATGGGCCTGGTGCCGGGCCTCCTGCGCGATATTGGAGACCTCGTTCTGATGGACCTGCTTTGGCAAGCCGCTAAG
>Ga0307933_1001289_pt1 | contig 20114 bp, 15 predicted proteins | sample OrgLakmetageno88_FD_201811 | JGI IMG/M metagenome (GOLD analysis project Ga0307933, IMG submission 201811) | Saline water microbial communities from Organic Lake, Antarctica - #88 | ecosystem: Environmental > Aquatic > Non-marine Saline and Alkaline > Saline | place: Antarctica: Organic Lake...
AGCTCCTTGTTTGGCTCTTCGCCAAAAAGTCTTTTAAAACCGTAATCGGTGAATGGATTGATGTATTTTTCTACAAATGCTGCCATTATTGCTTTTTTTACAAAGATAGTAAGCTTTATTTTGATCTAATTTTATTGACTCCTGATTTCGTAATTTAGACGCGAAAACATTTAATAGTTATTTTATTTAAATTTTGATTTCAAAAAACAGCATCAACAATATCTTTGAATCCCTTAGAATAGAAGAGGTGATTGGCGACTTTGTACAACTAAAAAAGTCGGGGAGTAACTACCGTGGTCTCAGCCCTTTTTCAGATGAAAGAACCCCTTCATTCATGGTATCTCCCTCCAAACAAATTTGGAAAGACTTTAGCTCTGGCAAAGGCGGAAATGCTGTTTCATTTTTAATGGAACACGAGCACTACTCCTATCCTGATGCGATTCGATATTTAGGTAAAAAATATCAAATAGAACTTGAAGAAACACAACCTACGGAAGAGGAAAAACAGCAAGCAGATGCTAGAGAAAGCTTGTATATTGTTTCTGAATATGCAAGAGATTGCTTTGCAGACAACCTACAAAACAATCAAGAAGGCAAGGCAATTGGGCTCACTTACTTTAAGGAACGTGGATTTGACAAAGAAATTATAACTAAATTTCAACTAGGCTACGCGATAGACCAATGGAGTGCTTTTACAAATCAGGCGCTTAAAGACGGGTATGAACTTAAACACTTAGAAGCTTCTGGGCTTACGATTGTAAAAAAAAATGAAAATGGGTTTGTTGAAAATAATCATATCGACCGATTTAAGGGACGAGTAATGTTTCCAATTCATAGCATGAGTGGCAGGGTGCTTGGCTTTGGTGGTAGAATATTGGTAGACAATAAAAAAGCTGCAAAATATTTAAATTCTCCAGAGAGCGAAATTTATAACAAAAGCAAATTATTATACGGAATTTATTTTGCAAAACAGGCAATTGCTAAAGCTGATAATTGCTACTTGGTGGAGGGCTATACCGATGTGATCCAGTTTTTTCAGCACAACGTAGAAAATGTGATTTCATCTTCTGGCACAGCACTTACTAGAGAACAGATTCAACTGGTAAGGCGACTCACAAAAAACATCACCATTTTATATGATGGCGATGATGCAGGTATTAGAGCCTCTTTTAGAGGAATAGACCTCATACTAGAAGAAGGAATGAATGTAAGGGTTGTAGCCTTTCCTGCTGGAGAAGACCCCGATAGTTTCGCCAAAAATGTAGGTGCAGAAAAGCTAAAAGAATACTTAGAAAATGAATCAAAAGATTTTATCAATTTCAAGGTTTCTTCACTCTTAAAAGATGCAGCTGATGATCCTATAAAAAAAGCAGGACTTATAAGAGAAATCATTACCAGTATTGCAAAAATACCTGATGAAATCAACCGAACGGTATATGTGCAAGAATGTGCAAGAGTCATGAAGTTATCCGAAAGGATCCTTTTTAGTGAATTGGCACAAATTCTAAGAAAAGAAGCCGTAGAGGCAACAAAACATAAAGGAAATACTGCTGCAGAACAATTACCGAAACTGGAAAAAACGCCAGCACTAAACACTATTGATGAGTTGAATAAGTATGAGCTAGAAATTATACGCATTTTATTGCTCTACGGAAATTCCGAAATTGAAATGATAGACATTGTAGAAGAAGATAATGACACAGAAAGCGCTGAAACAAGTACAGACTTTCGCAAAGAACTTGTTTCTAGAGAAATTTATTTAAATCTTCAGGATGATGAAATTGAATTTACCGATGAATTGTTCAAAACACTCTACCATCAATTAATAAACCAACTCATTCAAAACGAAGCAATCTCTATCAATGAATTCACCAGCCATACAAACGATAAGATTGCCCAACTTACTACCGATATTGTGATGAATGATGAAAGGCATCAACTAAGCAAAAATTGGGAAAAACAGGGTGTTTATATCAAGCAAAAGTCAGATAATTTACCAAAAGTAGTGTCAGATGTTATTTACAACCTGCGGAGAATTCTTATAGAAAGAAAAATCAAGGAACTTGTGTCCGAAGAAGTTAGCAACTTAGATTTGATTATGGACTATACTTATTTAAAAAATCGATTGTTTGAACATCTTAACAGGGTTTTATAAACCCAATTGATTTTAAAGCGATCGATTGGACTCCATCACCATTTTTGTAAAGTGCTTGAAAAAACTTGGAATGGTTTCAATTCCTTTTAGATAATTGAATATTCCAAAATGCTCATTTGGCGAATGAATGGCATCGCTATCAAGTCCAAACCCCATAAGCACAGACTTACTACCAAGTTCTTCTTCAAATAACTTTACCACAGGTATACTTCCGCCCGATCTTTGTGGTATTGGTTTTACATTGAATGCCTCTTCATAAGCTTTTTCTGCTGCTAAGTAACCAATATCATCAGTAGGCATCAAGTATGCTTCCCCACCATGATGTGAGATAACATTTAATTTTACTGACTTTGGGGCAATTTCTTGCAAGTAGTTTTTAAGCATCAAAGAAACTTCTTCGTGCTTTTGGTTTGGTGCAAGTCTTATAGAAATTTTAGCATACGCTTTGCTAGGAATAATGGTTTTAGAGCCTTCGCCAGTGTAGCCACCCCATATACCATTTACGTCTAATGAAGGTCTGATGGTGGTTCTCTCCAAGGTATTGAAACCCTCTTCGCCACTTAGTTTTTCTATTGATAAATCTTCCTTGATTTTTTCATCATCTAAATTAACTTGATTTACCTCTTGTCTTTCTTTTTCAGAAAGCGGAAGTACATCATTATAAAACCCAGGAATTGTAATTCTATTCTGATAATCATGCATAGAACCTATCATCTTTGCCAGAATGTTTATAGGGTTTGAAACCGCACCGCCATAAAGACCCGAATGCAAATCTCTATTGGGGCCAGTAACCTCTACTTCAACCATACAAATACCTCTAAGCCCAGTGGTAACAGATGGTTGCTTATTGGAAATCATACCAGTATCGGATATCAAGATGATGTCATTCTTTAGTTTTTCTTTGTTGTTTTTTACAAAATCATTCAAATGGCCGGAACCAACCTCTTCTTCTCCTTCTATCATAAACTTTACATTGCAAGGAAGGGTTCCTGCTTTTATCATATACTCCAGCGCCTTTATATGCATGTAAAATTGCCCCTTGTCATCTGATGCCCCTCTTGAGAAAATAGCACCATCGGGATGTATGTCTGTTGTTTTGATTATAGGATCAAAAGGAGGATGATCCCATAATTCAATAGGGTCTGCGGGTTGCACATCGTAGTGTCCGTACACCAAAACCGTTGGAAGCTTTGGATCTATGTTTTTTTCAGCGTACACAATAGGGTATCCTAGCGTGTCACAAACTTCTACTACATCGCAGCCTGCAGCTTTTAAAGAATTGTAAACCGCCTCTGCCATGTTTAAAACATCTTGACTAAAGGCGCTGTCTGTACTAATGGATGGAATTTTTAGTAATTCGATTAACTCACTTACAAGAACTTCTTTTTGATCTTGAATGTATGATTGAACGTTTTGCATATTTAGTTAGTTTGGTTGTAACCAAATATAGAAAACTATCGTAAAATAAAAAAATTCATTTAGGAAAACGTATTTAAAAACATTAACTAACTGATAATCATTATGAAATATTTTTAGATACGTATGTAATAGAAAATTTAAAGATATAAGTTATTGGCTTTCATAATCAAAAACTCCAAAAACAATTGCCTTGACAAAAAAAACAGCTCTTTTTTTCTTTACAATTACTATCATTTGAAAAAACAATTGAAATCCTAAAAATAGCGTTACGCACATAGATTTTTTTAAAAAAAAGGGGGGGGGTATCAATGAAAAACATTTAAAAAAACTAATCGATGCTTTAAAGTCAAAAAACATATAGCGTCAAAAACTGATAAGCATTTTCCAAGAACTCCTTCATCATCATTTAAAGGGTAAATCAACAATTCTTAAATCCAAAAAAAGCTTTAAGTTTACTTATGAAATTTGTAAGGTTTTAACCGCAATGGTTAAAACCCTGAAATATACTAATCAACTTAATGCAATAAATGGATCGATTTTCATTTTTAAACACCCTTCATGCTCAAGAAATAGATGATTTATACCATCAATATCTAAAAAATCCAGATAATTTAGAACCGAGTTGGAGGGCTTTTTTTCAAGGTTTTGATTTCGGATGCGACAATATTGATGCAAGTGAAGAAAAGAATCAGCAACAGCCTGAAATTTCAGAAAAAAACACCAAGGAATTTAAAGTTGTAGAGCTTATCAATGCCTATAGGGTTCGCGGGCATTTATTTACCAAAACCAATCCGGTAAGAGATCGAAGAACCTACTCTCCTACCCTAGACCATAAAAACTTTGGGCTTGCAGACGAAGACTTAAACACCGTTTTTGAGGCAGGTGAGCAAATCGGAACAGGAAAAGCTACACTTAGTGTGATTATAAATCAACTTAAAACGGTGTATTGCAATGCTATTGGTGTAGAGTTCATGCATATTCGGAACCCTATAGAAATCAAATGGTTTCAGCAAAAACTAAATATAAATGCAAATCAACCAGCCTATGCGCTGGAAGAGAAAAAATACATTCTAAAAAAACTCATACAAGCAGTTGGTTTTGAAGGTTTTCTTCAGAAAAAATATGTCGGTCAAAAACGATTTTCATTAGAGGGGGGCGAAACATTAATCCCCGCAATTAGTGCTACGGTAAGGCTTGCAGCGCAAAATTATGACTGCAAAGAGCTGGTGCTAGGTATGGCTCACCGCGGAAGGCTCAATACTTTGGCAAACATCTTTAGAAAACCAGCTGCTGAACTCTTTAATGAATTTGAGGGCAAGGACTTTGAAGATAAAACCATTGATGGAGATGTAAAGTACCATTTAGGCTCCACCATTAGCAAAGAACTCAAAGACCACAAAAAAATCAAAATGAACCTGGTACCCAACCCTTCGCACCTAGAGGCAGTAGGGCCTGTTGTTCAGGGTATCACGCGTGCCAAAATCGATCATGAATACCAAGGAGATAGCTCCCAAATTTTACCTATCATTGTTCATGGCGATGCTGCTATTGCAGGGCAAGGCGTGGTGTACGAAGTTATACAAATGAGCAAACTCAGAGGCTATGCTACTGGTGGTACGATTCATATTGTAGTGAATAATCAAATAGGATTCACCACCAATTACTTAAATGCTAGGTCTAGCACCTACTGCACAGATGTTGCAAAACTAACGCTCTCGCCCGTTATGCACGTAAATGCCGATGATGTGGAAGCAGTAATCCATACCATGGAAATTGCACTAGACTTTAGAATGAAGTTTAAGCGCGATATATTTATTGACTTACTTGGCTATAGAAAATATGGACACAATGAAGGAGATGAGCCAAGGTTTACACAGCCTCACCTCTACAAAGCCATTGCAAAGCATCAAAACCCAAGAGATATTTATGCCCGTAAATTGATAGATGAGGGTTCTATATTACAACAGGAATACAATGATTTAACAGCTGAGTATGAGAATTTTTTAGCCCAAGAACACAACAAAGCAAAGAGTAAGAAAAACACCAAAGTAGTTCCTTTTATGAGCGATGTTTGGGAAGGATTTCATAGAAAAGGGCTTGAAGAAATGTTATTGCCTTGCAATACTATGTTTGAAGAGCAAAAATTGAAAGAAATAGCAAAAAGTATTGTTACAGTTCCTGCTGGTGTTCAGTTTTTACGAAAGGCGGAAAAGATTCTTAACGATCGAAAAAAAATGGTTTTTGAAACCAATAAAATCGATTGGGGAATGGCAGAATCATTAGCTTACGCTAGTTTGCTATCGGAAGGTTTTGATGTGAGAATTTCTGGGCAAGACGTAGAAAGAGGCACTTTTAGCCACAGACATGCCATTTTTAGAGATGAGCAATCTGAAGAAAGGATATGCCTTTTTAATATGATTGACAAAGAACAAGGAAACTTTCAGATATACAATTCATTGCTTTCTGAATACGGAGTGCTTGGTTTTGATTACGGCTATGCCACTGCCCACCCAAATTCACTTACGGTGTGGGAAGCACAGTTTGGAGATTTTAGCAATGGTGCACAAATTGTTTTTGACCAATACCTATCTTCAGCAGAAACAAAGTGGAAATTACAAAACGGACTGGTAGTGCTACTCCCTCATGGCTATGAAGGTCAGGGATCTGAACATTCGTCTGCAAGGGTAGAAAGGTATTTACAACTTTGCGCAGTAGAAAATATGATTGTATCAAATTGCACTACGCCCGCTAATTTTTTTCACTTGCTAAGAAGGCAATTAAAGCGCGATTTTAGAAAACCCTTGATTGTTTTTACACCTAAAAGCCTGCTACGACATCCAATGGTGGTTTCTAAAGTTGAAGCGCTTTCTAAAGGAAGTTTTCAAGAAGTAATTGATGACGAGGTGAAAAATCCTGATAAAATAAAAAAACTGGTATTTTGTACTGGTAAGTTTTATTATGAATTACTGGAAGAGCGCTCTAATAAAAAAAATAAAGAGATTGCCATTGTTAGAATTGAACAACTATTTCCACTGCACTTAGAAAAAATCGAAAAAGTTATAGCGAATTATCCAAATGTTGATCGCTATGTTTGGGCTCAAGAAGAACCAAAAAATATGGGTGCATGGAGTTTTATGCTCCAACGAATGAGGTTGGTAAACCTTGAACTCGTTGCAAGACCTTTGGTGGCGGTACCTGCTGCTGGTTCCATCAAAAGGTTTAAAGAACGACAACAGGCAGTAATAGATAAAGTTTTTCAGGATTAAGTTCGCATTTATTTAAATTAAAAATTAAAAAAAGTTGTCATGACTATAGAAATAAAAATCCCCTCTCCAGGAGAGTCAATTACCGAAGTAGAAATCGCTGCTTGGTTGGTAAAAGATGGAGACTTTGTAGAAAAAGACCAAATAATTGCTGAATTGGATTCAGACAAAGCTTCGCTAGAATTGCCAGCCGAAGAAAGTGGAATTATTACACTAAAAGCCAAAGAAGGAGCACTAATAGCCGTTGGAGAAATCGTTTGTCTTATAGATACTTCTCAAGCAAAACCGACAATGCTGGCATCAAAAAAATCAGCGGTAAGCAAAACTGACACTTCTTCTGAAGAAACTAAAACGGTAGAAATAAAAGAAGACGCAACAAATAAGAATACCGTAAAAGCTTCGCCCATTGCAAAAAAGATTTTGGATGAAAAAGGAATTCCTTATAAAAAAGTTCAAGGCTCTGGAACAAATGGCAAAATCACCAAAGAAGATGCCATAAATGCTTTGAATAGTATGGGAAGTGCTGGTAGTGGATTTAGGGGTGAAGAACGAAAAAAAATCTCGATGCTTCGAAGAAAAGTGGCTGAACGATTGGTAGCGGTAAAAAATCAAACTGCCATGCTAACTACCTTCAATGAGGTAGATATGAAAGCTATTTTTGATTTAAGAAAAGAATACAAAGAACCATTTAAGGAAAAACACCAGGTGAGCCTTGGTTTTATGAGTTTCTTTACACTTGCCGTGGTAAGAGCGCTAAAGATGTTTCCAGAAGTAAATTCTATGCTGAATGGTGATCAGAAAATCACTTATGGCTTTCAAGACATATCGATTGCTGTTTCTGGTCCAAAAGGCTTGATGGTTCCGGTGATTAGAAATGCTGAAAATCTATCGTTTAAAGGTGTTGAAAAGGAAGTAAAAAGATTGGCAATCAAAGCGCGTGAGGGAAAAATTACGGTAGATGAAATGACGGGTGGTACTTTTACCATTACCAACGGAGGTGTATTTGGCTCTATGCTCTCTACACCCATCATCAACCCACCACAAAGTGGGATTTTAGGCATGCACAACATCATTGAAAGACCCGTGGCTATTGATAGTCAAGTAGTCATTCGACCAATGATGTATGTTGCTTTATCCTACGACCATAGAGTCATCGATGGTAGAGAATCCGTTGGTTTTTTAGTGGCTATAAAAGAGGCGATTGAAAATCCTATAAGTCATTTGATGGATGACAATCCAATGGCTGCTTTGGAGCTTTGAAGTGGAATGATGTTGATACACAGTCCAATCTTAAAAAACACATAAACTACTAAAAATAAGTAATTAAAATATGCTTGCAAGTGTTATTACAGTAAGGGTTAGGTATGGCGAAACTGACCAAATGGGGTATTGTTATTATGGTAATTATGCGCAATATTTTGAAATAGGCAGAACCGAGTGGTTGAGAGAAAATGGTATTTCTTATAAAGAAATGGAATTGACAGGAATCATGCTTCCCGTAACAGATCTTCAAATAAAATACCTAAAACCAGCAAAGTATGATGATTTACTTACCATTAAAACATATGTAAAGAACAAACCCACTGCAAAAATTGAATTTTATTATGAAATTTTCAATGGCGAAGAATTGCTAACCACGGGTACTACTTCACTCGTGTTTATAAATACAGCAAAAAATAGACCTGTAAAGGCACCCCAATACATTCTTGACCAGTTTTAGTTTTTAATTTCAAGCAAGTTTAATGCTACAAACTTTTAAAAATCACATAAATTCTAAATTTCCTTTACTTAAAAAAGCAAAGATTCTGGTTGCTATTTCTGGAGGAATAGACAGCGTGGTGTTGGCAAATTTGTTGTACGCACTGAATTATGATATTGCATTGGCGCACTGTAACTTTAAGTTAAGAGCTGAAGAAAGTGATGCAGATGCTGTTTTTGTTAAGCAACTTGCAAAAGATTATAAAATTGAATTCTTTACCCGTTCTTTTAACACCAATTTGTATGCGTCAGAAAATCAATTGTCTATACAAATGGCAGCAAGAGAATTGAGGTATCATTGGTTTCAAGAAATACTTACTCAACACAAATTTGATCATATTGCCACTGCCCACCATCACGATGATGTGTTAGAAACATTTATTATTAATTTATCTCGAGGAACTGGGCTTGATGGCTTGTGTAGTATTCCAGATACAAATGGTCATATATTCAGGCCTCTTCTCCCCTTTTGCAAAGAAGAAATTTTAAATTATGCAAAAGAAGAAAAATTATTATGGAGAGAAGATAAGAGCAATTCCTCGATTAAGTACAAAAGGAATAAAATAAGGCATCAAATTACGCCGCTATTAAAAGAATTGAACCCTTCATTTCTAGAGTCTTTTAAGAAGACAATTAATAACTTAAGAGAAAGCAAAGAGTTAATTGATTTACAGATTGACAATTTTTCAAAACAAATTGCCATAGAAAAAGGTGCTGAAATTCATTTGGATTGCGCACAAATTTTAAAATTATTGAAACCCAAAGTCTTCTTATTTCACTTTTTTAAAAAATATAATTTTAACCAATGGGAAGATATTTTTAGGTTACTAAAATCTCAAACTGGCAAAAAAGTTTGGAGCAGTACTCATCAAATTTTAAAAAATAGAGAGCACTTGATATTGTCTGATATTGATAAAAAAATCAAGCAGGCTATTTTTCTTATAAATAAGAGTACAGAAGCAATTGAAGAACCAATAGATCTAAAATTTAAAACTAGAACAATTGGTGATTTAGACGATTACAAATCAATTCTTCTTACAAAAGAAGAAAATAAAAATATCGAGTTTATAGATGCCTCAAAGATTTCTTATCCATTGTTATTAAGAAAATGGCAACCTGGTGACTACTTTTATCCTATTGGTTTGAAGGGAAGAAAAAAAATTAGCAATTTTTTTAAAGACAAAAAATATTCCTTAAACCAAAAAGAAAATATATGGTTATTGGTTTCTGGTAATCAAGAGATTGTTTGGATTATAGGAGAACGACTCGACCGTCGATTTATAGTTGCAAAAGAAACTACATCCCTAATTGAAATGAGTTTAAATCCTAAACTGTAGAAGTTAATTTCTGTTGCTTTAGATAAGTTATTCGCTCAAACGAACTAACTAATTTGAGCATAATTAAACAACTTAAAGATCGATAACAATGGCTTAAAGCGCTTTGTCAATCATTTCGGCATAAACCTGCTTTTGAGCAACTCCTACCTGCTTTTTCACAACTTCGCCGTCTTTAAATAAAAGTACTGTTGGAATATTTCTTACGCCGTATTTCGCTGCAATTATTTGATTAGCATCTACATCTAATTTAGTTACAATTGCTTTGCCATTGTAATCATCAGCCAATTCATCGATTACAGGTCCTAGCATTCTACATGGGCCGCACCACGATGCCCAAAAATCAACCAACACAGGTTGTTTAGATTCTAATACTGTTTCGTTGAAGGTTTCTTCTGTTAATTGTATCGCCATTATTATATATTTTTTACAAAAATAAATTTAAAAACATCATACTAACTCCATTGACTTAATTATTTTGTCTATGTATTATAGAAAACACTTATTGAATATTTTTTTTCAATGAAGAATGAAGTTTGTATTTTTCTTAAATCTTATTCAAGATTTGAAAGCAATAGTTCTTCTTGTGTTACCATGATATTTTATGTTTTTGACAATAAAATTTAGCTATTTTTTAATATTGAAAATTTTTTTTTGAAAAATGAAGAAAGCTCTCTATATTTGCAAAGTCCTAAAGTAGGGCGACTAAGATTTTAAGATTTAATAAAACAGTTATAATAAGACCTTACCGATGAAAAGAACTTATCAGCCTTCAAAAAGAAAAAGAAGAAACAAACACGGTTTCAGAGAGCGAATGGCCACCAAAGCTGGAAGAAGAATCTTATCAAGAAGAAGAGCAAAAGGTAGAAAAAAACTGAGTGTTTCTTCAGATCCAAGACCTAAGAAATAATGATATAATTTAAAAATTATATAAGGTGTCACTTTATCGGTGACACCTTTTTTTTGACCTTTCATGAAGTAAGTGTTCCAATTCATATAATTTCCCAACACAATTATGCCAAAAAATAGCAACATCAAATCAACATTGATCATCGGTTCTGGTCCGATCATCATCGGACAAGCTTGTGAGTTTGATTATTCAGGTTCTCAAGCAATTAGATCCTTAAAAGAAGAAGGTATTGAAGTTGTTTTAATCAACTCAAACCCGGCAACCATCATGACAGACCCTTCTTTGGCAGATCATGTTTATCTAAAACCACTTACTACAAAGTCGATTATTGAGATTTTAAAAAAACATCCTCAAATCGATACCGTACTGCCTACTATGGGAGGTCAAACTGCTTTGAATTTATGCATTGAAGCTGACGAAAAAGGTATTTGGAAAGATTTTGGAGTCGCATTGATTGGGGTAGATATTGACGCCATCAACATCACAGAAAATAGAGAAGAGTTTAGAAAATTAATGATAAAGATTGGAATAGGTCAGGCACCTTCCACTATTGCAAATTCATTTTTAAAAGGTAAAGAAATTGCGCAAGAGTATGGATTTCCACTTGTTATTAGGCCTTCTTTTACCCTAGGAGGTTATGGCGCTTCTATTGTATACGAACCCGAAGACTTTGACACGCTTTTAAGAAGAGGGTTGGAAGCTTCTCCTATTCACGAAGTAATTATAGACAAAGCACTGATTGGCTGGAAAGAGTATGAGCTTGAATTGTTGCGTGATAAAAATGACAATGTCGTTATCATTTGCACCATAGAAAACATGGATCCCATGGGAATTCATACTGGCGACTCCATTACTGTTGCTCCTGCCATGACTTTAAGCGATCGAACTTTTCAGAGAATGCGCGACATGGCGATACACATGATGCGATCGATTGGAGATTTTGCCGGTGGTTGTAACGTGCAATTTGCAGTTAGCCCAGATGAAAAAGAGGATATTATTGCTATTGAAATCAATCCTCGTGTTTCTCGATCATCTGCCTTGGCATCAAAAGCTACTGGCTACCCTATTGCCAAAATTGCTGCAAAGCTTGCTTTGGGCTACCATTTAGATGAATTAAAAAATCAGATTACAAAAACTACCTCTGCCCTATTTGAGCCTACGCTAGACTATGTGATTGTGAAAATACCTCGTTGGAATTTCGATAAATTCGAAGGGGCTGAAAAAACCCTTGGGCTACAAATGAAGTCTGTTGGAGAAGTAATGGGTATTGGTCGTTCTTTTCAAGAAGCGCTGCACAAGGCTACTCAATCCTTAGAAATCAAAAGAAATGGACTTGGGGCTGATGGTAAAGGAGAAAAAAATTATCAAAAAATCATTGACAAACTTAAATACCCTAGCTGGGATCGAGTTTTTATCATTTACGATGCTATTCAGTTAGGAATTCCACTAAGTCGAATTCAAGAAATCACAAAAATTGATACTTGGTTTTTAAAACAATACGAAGAGTTGTTCCACTTAGAACAACAAATATCTTCACATAGTTTAGATAATTTACCATATGATCTTTTTTTAGAGTCAAAGCAAAAAGGATTTGCAGACAGACAAATAGCTCATATGCTCGGATGCCTAGAAAGTCAAGTACATGCAAAGCGCATAAAACTAAATATTCAAAGGGTTTACAAATTAGTAGATACTTGTGCTGCTGAGTTTGAGGCAAAAACACCTTATTACTATTCAACTTTTGAAAATACAGTGATGAATGCTGATGGCAGTACTTATACTGACAATGAAAGCGTTCGAACAAATAAAAAGAAAGTGATTGTACTCGGTTCTGGCCCAAATAGAATTGGTCAGGGAATTGAGTTTGATTATTCCTGTGTACACGGTATTTTGGCGGCAAAGGAATGTGGCTATGAAACCATCATGATCAATTGTAATCCAGAAACTGTTTCTACCGATTTTGACATTGCAGACAAGCTTTACTTTGAACCTGTTTTTTGGGAACACATTCATGATATTATCAAGCATGAGCATCCCGAAGGAGTAATTGTGCAACTTGGTGGACAAACGGCACTAAAACTAGCAGAAAAACTAGACAAATACGGCATCAAAATCATAGGCACTAGTTTTCAATCGCTAGATTTGGCAGAAGACCGAAAGCGTTTTTCTGAACTACTGGATGAGTTGAAAATTCCTTTTCCAAAATACGGAACCGCAACTACTGCTGATGAAGCCTTGGAAGTTGTAAATAACCTCCATTTTCCAATTCTAGTAAGACCATCTTATGTATTGGGTGGACAAGGCATGAAAATTGTAATTAATAAGGAAGAGCTTGAAGAACATGTAGTTGATTTATTAAGAAAGATACCTAATAATGTACTCCTACTCGATCATTACCTAGATGGCGCCATTGAAGCAGAGGCAGATGCTATTTGTGATGGAGAAGATGTATATATCATTGGAATTATGGAACACATAGAGCCTTGCGGTATTCATTCTGGTGACTCAAATGCCACACTTCCCCCTTTTAATTTAGGAGAATTTATATTGCAACAAATAAAAGATCATACCAGAAAAATTGCATTGGCCTTAAACACCGTAGGTCTTATAAATATTCAGTTTGCTATTAAAAACGATACGGTTTACATCATAGAAGCCAATCCAAGAGCTTCTAGAACCGTTCCTTTTATTTCCAAAGCTTACAAAGAACCATATATCAACTACGCAACCAAAGTAATGCTTGGAGAACACAAGCTTAAAGACTTTAAATTCAATCCAATACTAGAAGGTTACGCAATCAAAGAACCTATATTTTCATTTAATAAATTTCCTAAAGTTGATAAAAAACTAGGACCTGAAATGAAATCTACAGGCGAGCGAATCACTTTTATTGAGGATTTAAGAAATGATTTTTTTTATGAGTTGTACTCTAGAAGAAAAATGTATTTGAGCAAATAAAAAATTGATATTAATCAAAACATTTTTTTTATTAAAAACACTACTACAAAGTGTTACTTTTGCAATAACTTAGTTATAACAATTATTATCCTATGGAAATATTAATCAAGGCGATTCAATTATTAATGAGCTTATCTTTATTGGTAATCTTGCACGAGTTTGGGCATTACTTGCCAGCCAAACTTTTTAAAACCAGGGTTGAAAAATTTTATCTTTTTTTCGATTATAAATTTTCAATTTTCAAGAAAAAAATTGGTGATACCGTCTACGGAATCGGATGGATTCCGCTTGGAGGTTATGTAAAAATTTCGGGGATGGTTGACGAAAGCATGGATACCGAGCAATTAAAACAACCTCCACAGCCATGGGAATTCAGGTCAAAACCAGCATGGCAACGATTAATCATCATGCTTGGTGGTGTAACAGTCAACTTTCTACTTGCTTTAGTCATTTACATAGCAATGACTTATGTATGGGGTGTGCAGGTTTTAAAACCATCGGATGTAAAGCACGGTTTTGCTGTAGATAGCACATTTGTAAAATACGGATTTGAGAATGGAGATAAAATACTTAAAATTAACAATGTAACTCCTGAAAATGCCCTGACTATCAATAAAAATTTACTATTGAGGTCTGTTAAATCTATTCAGGTAGAACATGCAAACGGCATACAAGAAACCATTGATCTTCCTAAAAATATTGACAATATCATGTGGAAATCGGGTGTGTTAGAACCCTTTAAACCAAGAGTATTAGCTGTTATAGATTCTGTATTAAATGATTCCCCTGCAGGAATATCTGGCATGGAAAAAGGCGACAAAATTGTTTCTGTAAACAACGAACCCGTAAAATTTTGGGGAGAACTTATTGCAGCTACCAAAGACAAAGAAAACATTACCATCAATGTACTCAGATCAAAAGAAGAACGATCGATTTTGATAAACAAACAGAAGGATAGCATGCTAGGGGTTTCTTTTGATAACAGGGCATCCATAAGTTATGCTACCCATATGCCATCTTTTGGAAAAAGTATTGTAATTGGTTCTGAAAGAACTTATTGGTCACTCAAAGATTTTATCTCTCAGTTTAAATTTGTGTTTACGGAAAAAGGTGCGCAAAATTTAGGTGGATTTATTGCTATTGGCAACATATTTCCTTCATCATGGAGTTGGGAATCTTTCTGGGGTATTACCGCATTTTTATCAGTAATGCTTGGCTTTATGAATTTATTACCAATTCCTGCGCTCGATGGCGGACACGCCCTTTTTACAATCATAGAAATGATTACAAGAAGAAAGCCAAGCGATAAGTTTATGGAATATGCACAGCTTACAGGGTTTGTAATACTAATCTGTTTGGTGTTATTCGCAAATGTAAATGACGTTATCAAGTTATTTAGGTAATGTTCATATTTACAAAAAATTCTCTTTGATTTAGAATTTGCTCTTTATAAATAAAATTCAAATTTTAGATTGAATTAATCATAAATTTAATCTCTTTAAAGATGTTTGAAGCAGTTATTTCTTTCAAAAATGGGCAAATCTATCAGCAAGAAAATTTGGTATTAGATAATGTAAACTTATCTATCAAACAGACAGAATTCGTATATCTCATTGGTAAAACTGGAAGTGGTAAGAGCAGCTTCCTAAAAACATTGTATGCAGAATTACCTATAAAAGAAGGATATGCAAACATTGCTGGTTTTGATCTCAACAATCTTTCAGATGAAGATATTCCTTACTTAAGAAGAAAACTAGGAATTGTTTTTCAGGATTTTAAACTGCTCAATGATAGAAGTGTCAAGCAAAACTTGCTTTTTGTGCTCAAAGCTACTGGATGGAGAGACAAAGAAAAAATCAACCAACGAATTGACGAAGTACTCTCAAAAGTAGGAATGCAGTCAAAGCGCGATAAAATGCCTTTTGAATTATCGGGTGGAGAACAACAAAGAATTGCTATTGCAAGGGCGCTTCTAAACGATACAGACTTGATACTTGCAGATGAGCCAACCGGAAACTTAGACCCTGCTACCTCTATCGAAATCATGAATGTGTTGAAAGAAATTCATTTAAGCGGAAAAGCAATTTTGATGGCAACACACGATTATCCGCTCATACTAAAGTACCCACAACGAACTTTGAAATGTGAAGATGGAAAAATTTTTGAAATAATTCACCCAAAATCTAACCGATGATTTCGGTAGTAATTCCAGTATATAATTATTTAGTTACTAACTTAGTTCAGGAAATCTACAAACAATTAATAAATGAGCAAATCAATTTTGAGATTATTTGCCTTGATGATGCTTCCACTATTTCTTACCCTGAAAATAAAGCGCTCAATCAGTTAAAAAATGTTAGCTACCAGGTTTTAGCAGAAAACATAGGAAGAAGTCGTATTAGAAATCTACTTGCTTCAAAAGCCAACTATAGCTGGCTGCTATTTTTAGATGCAGACACCTACCCTACCAACGAAAATTTTATTAAAAAATACTTATCATCCATTAGAAATAATGAAGCTATAGTTTTTTGCGGTGGTATAAAACATAATAATGATATAACGACTAGGAAATCACATAAATTAAGAGCGGTTTATAGCAAAAAAAGAGAGTGTTTACAAGTAAAAAAAAGGAATAAAAAACCCTATTACCAGCTAAAAACTGCGAATTTACTCGTGCATCAATCTATATTTTCTGAGATTACTTTTTGTGAATTACTTGTTGATTATGGTTATGAAGACTTACTGTTTTTTCTTACCCTAAAAGCAAAAAATATTCCTGTAATTCATATCGAAAATCCTATTTCCCATCATGGAATTGATAGCAATGCAGTATTTATAGCAAAAACAAATGCAGCACTCAAAAATTTATATAATCTTGTAAAAAATGATCTTATAGCACAAAAAGAAACGCCATTACTTAGAATGCATCATTTTTTGAAAAAAAATGATCTTTTATGGTCAATTCAACTCTTTAGCAAGCTATTTCTTAGAATTATTAAAAAGATTTTGATTTTTTTTTACCCAAATCTATTTTTATTAGACCTGTATAAATTTTTGTTTTATTGCGAGTTAGAAATAAAATGAATTATTTTTTCAACTGCTATTCATCTAAAATTAATAATCACTTAAAATCTATTTCCTTTTTTAAAGAAATTATGGAGTTAAACGATCTACATCCCTTGGAAATAAACTCGCTTCTTTTACATTGCTTTTGTTGCAAATCAATGCGGTAATTCTTTCAAGACCTGTGGCACAACCTCCATGTGTAGGCATTCCATATTTAAAAGTTTGTAAATAAGATTCAAACTCTTTTGGACTAAGTCCCATTCGATTCATTTTTGCTACATAATCCTCGTATTTGTGAAGGCGTTGACCACCTGTAGTAATCTCTAAACCTCTGAATAACAAATCAAAAGAAAGTGTTTTTGATGGATCCTCTGGATCATCCATAGTATAAAAAGGTCTTTTGTCTGATGGATAATGCGTAACAAACACAAACTCTGTATTAAAATTACTTTTTGCATAACTGCAAATCAATCTTTCTTCTTCTGGCGAAAGATCATTGTCACCTCTAAAATCTTTTCCGAACTCTTTGAATACAGTTTCATGAACATCATCAAACTTCATTACCAAGTAATTTTTAATGCTTGGCAGCTCTACTTCTAGCAATGCTAATTCATGAGCGCACTGCGTTTGCAGTTTGCCAAAAATATAGTCGAGCACATTTGCCAATGTGTGCATGATCTCTTCATAACTTTCTGAAATCTGCATTTCGTAATCAAGGGAATAATACTCATTTAAATGCCTAGAAGTATTGTGTTTTTCAGCTCTAAAAACGGTGCTTTTTTCATATACTTTGCTAAAAACACCTACCATAATTTGCTTATAGAACTGTGGCGATTGAGCTAAATAAGCTTTTTTGCCAAAATATTCCAACGAAAAAACATTGGAACCACCTTCAGCACCCGAAAAAACCAATTTAGGAGATACAATTTGTGTAAATCCAAGTTCGGATAGCGCTTCTCCAAAAGAAGCATTGATACAAGCAGAGATTTTGAAAATTGAACGCTGTTGAGGATGTCTCAACGTAAGCGGACGATAATCGAAATTGGTGTCTAGGTTTACTTTTAGTTCTTTTTTTGAAATATCTAAAGGGTGTGGATATTCCGATGGCTCAGATAGTACTGTTACCTCTTCAATCTGCAATTCATAATCTCTCGGAGAAATTGCTAAATCTTTTATTTTTGCAGCTTTCACGATTCCTTTGATACGAATAGCACTTTCGGTTTTTAACGCTTCTGGGTTAAAATTAATAGCACTTTTTTCATAAACAGTCTGAAGCGTATAATCTTGATTTCTAAGAATGATAAAACCACCCCATGACAAGATTCGCATATTTTGAATCATTCCTTGTATTTCTACAGATTTTCCAACTAAATTTTGAAAATCGATTTTAGTAGAACTTATTTTTTGAAGTGCAACTGTTTGCATTTTTTAAAAATATTTGTTTGGTTAATTTTTAAAATTAATTGGGCGTGATTTAAACTACACGCTAATCATATGGGTTTTCAAAGAAATGATTGTGAAAACCTGAAAAAAATTATCGATAAAAAGGGAACTATTTCTTAAAAAGAAATATGTATTCCATGCTAATCAACAAGAATGGTAATTTTGTTGTTCTTCATTTCAATAATTCCACCATCAATCTCTATTTGATAACCTTTATTAATTGAAGTGAAGCGGTCACGAAACTTATCTTCAATCACCACATTTTTTCCCTTAAATTTTATAACTCCTTTTACCATACTCGAAACAATGGAAGCATGCTGATTAAGCATTTCAAAACTACCATTTGTGCCTGGCACAGCCACGGAATCAACTTCAGTTGAAAGCAAATAAGTTTCTGGGGTAACGATCTCTAAAATCATATGATTAAAACAACTTGATTAAATTTTTATGTTACTGTTTTATAAGAAAAATTATGCTTCTACTTCAGCAAGCATTTTTTCACCAGCCTCAATTACTTCTTCAATAGCACCTTTTAAGTTAAATGCTGGCTCTGGGTACTTATCCATTTCGCCATTCATGATCATATTGAATCCTTTGATGGTATCTTTGATATCAACCAAAACTCCTTTCATACCTGTAAATTGTTCAGCAACATGGAAGGGTTGAGATAGGAATCTCTGCACTCTTCTAGCCCTGTGTACTGCTAACTTATCTTCTTCAGAAAGTTCTTCCATTCCAAGAATTGCAATAATATCTTGAAGTTCTTTATATCGTTGAAGCAATTCTTTTACTCTTTGTGCACAATTGTAATGCTCATCGCCAAGTATTTCTGCAGAAAGAATTCTAGAAGTTGAATTTAAAGGATCTACCGCTGGGTAAATACCGAGTTCTGCAATTTTTCTAGAAAGTACAGTGGTGGCATCTAAGTGAGCAAAAGTAGTTGCTGGGGCAGGATCTGTTAAATCATCAGCAGGCACATAAACAGCTTGTACAGATGTAATTGAACCATTTTTTGTTGAAGTAATTCGCTCTTGCATCGCACCCATTTCGGTTGCCAATGTAGGCTGATATCCTACCGCAGACGGCATACGTCCAAGCAATGCTGAAACTTCTGAGCCAGCTTGCGTAAATCTAAATATATTGTCTACAAAGAAAAGTACATCTTTACCCTGATTGTCTTCTCCAGCACCACCATCTCTAAAATATTCTGCAATGGCAAGACCCGAAAGCGCTACTCTTGCTCTTGCTCCAGGTGGCTCGTTCATTTGACCAAATACAAAAGTACATTTGGATTCTTCCATCAATTTTTTATCAACCTTAGAGAGATCCCATCCGCCTTCTTCCAAAGACTTCATAAACTCATCGCCATATTTGATAATTCCAGACTCAAGCATTTCGCGTAGTAAATCATTTCCTTCACGAGTACGCTCTCCTACACCTGCAAAAACAGACAATCCTCCATGACCTTTGGCAATGTTATTGATCAATTCTTGAATTAATACTGTTTTCCCTACACCAGCTCCCCCAAACAAACCAATTTTTCCACCTTTTGCGTAAGGCTCAATCAAATCAATTACTTTTATTCCAGTATAAAGAACTTCCGAAGAAGTAGAAAGATCCTCAAATTTTGGTGGATCTCTGTGAATTGGTAAGCCATTTTTTCCATCTTTGGCAAGCTTTCCTAATCCGTCAATAGGGTCGCCTACTACATTTAGTATTCTTCCAAGAACATTCTTACCCACAGGAACTTTTATCATTTCTCCTGTTGCAATCACCTCAATACCTCTGCTTAGCCCATCTGTAGAATC
>Ga0307933_1001290_pt1 | contig 20099 bp, 14 predicted proteins | sample OrgLakmetageno88_FD_201811 | JGI IMG/M metagenome (GOLD analysis project Ga0307933, IMG submission 201811) | Saline water microbial communities from Organic Lake, Antarctica - #88 | ecosystem: Environmental > Aquatic > Non-marine Saline and Alkaline > Saline | place: Antarctica: Organic Lake...
CGATTTTGCGCGCGAGCGGAGAGGCCTTGATGCGCTCGCCGGAATCAGTGGTGGGTGCCGCCGGCACTTCGGCCGGTGTGCTGTCGGATTTTAGAGACTCAGCGGCCTGGCTGGCCTCGCTGGAGGAGCTCTCGGTGCCGGAGTCCTTCGTCGCTTTGGGTGCGTCCTCTTTCTTTTCCTCTGCTTTGGGCGCTTCGCTGGCCAGAGCTTCGCTGTTGCCTGTATCAGGTGCATCGGGTGCATCTTCACCTTCTTCGCCAACGGCGGCGATGGCGCCGCCAACCGCCACTTCCGCGCCTTCGGCGCAGTATTGCTTAATCAAAATACCATCGTCGAAGCACTCAACCTCCATGGTGGCTTTGTCGGTTTCGACTTCAGCGATCATGTCGCCGGCAGCGATCGGGTCGCCTTCGTTTTTTAACCATTTGACCAGCGTGCCCACCGTCATGGTGTCGCTGAGTTTGGGCATGTCGATGAGTGTAGCCATAGTAAGTAGTGGGTCGTTGAGTGGTTGATCCGCTTTCGCCCTTCGGGACTACGGCATGATGGGTGGTAAGAGGTTGAGTGGTGGGTGGTTGAGGCTGTCTGTAGGGATGGTAGTGCGAGGCTCAGCTTAAAGTTTCCGTTTTTATCGGGACATCGCTTTGCTCAGCATTAGCCATCAGTCATTATTTATCAGTCATCAAGAAAGGCATTTGAGGACGGCTGCAATGATGCGTTCTTCGTTAGGGATTTGCCAGTTTTCCAGTTCCTTCGCGTAGACTTGCGGCGCATCAATGGCGGAGACCCGGTGGATCGGCGCGTCCAGATAATCGAAGGCCCTGTACTGAATGAGGTGCGAGATTTGCGCATCCACGCCGCAGAAGGGTTTGTTCTCTTCCACCAGGACAGCGCGGTTGGTCTTCTTTACGGAGTTGATAATCGTCTCTTCATCGAGAGGGCGGATAGAGCGCAGGTCGACCACTTCCACGCTGATGCCGTGCTTCTCCTCCAGCGTCTTTGCCGCAGCAAGGGAGAGCATGGCGCAGCGGCCGTGCGAAACGATGGTCAGATCAGTGCCTTCCTTTAGAATATTGGCTACGCCGAGTTCGATCGTATACTCTTCCTCGGGCACCTCCCATTTTTCGCCATAGAGCAGGGTGTTTTCCATGACGAAGACCGGGTCATTGTCGCGAATCGCGGTCTTCATCAGGCCCTTTACATCGTAGGCATTGGAGGGGCAGACGACTTTCAATCCCGGGTGGTTGGCCACCATGTTCTCAGGTGTGTGTGAGTGCGTGGCACCCACGTTCGTGCCGCCGTTAGCCGGGCCGCGCACCACAATCGGGATGTTCATCAACCCGCCGGACATGTAGCGGCAGAAAGACGCGTTGTTGAATAACTGGTCAATCGCCACATAGCTGAAGGACATAAACATCATCTCTATAACCGGGCGGACGCCTAGTGCAGAGGCGCCGATCGCCATGCCCGAGAAGGCTGCTTCGGAGATCGGCGTGTCGATCAGGCGCTTGTCACCCCATTTTTCCCAGAGACCTTCGGTGACTTTATAGGCGCCGTTGTATTCAGCGACTTCCTCGCCCATGATGCAGACGTTTTCGTCGCGGGCGAGTTCTTCGTCGAGTGCTTGCTTGATGGCTTCGCGGTATGTGATAAGTGGCATTTTTTTGAAAGGTGTTGAGTTGTTGAGTTGTTAGGTTGGAGTCCCGCCTTTAGGCGGTCATGTGCCCTTAGAGCAGAATCTTTCTCCTCTGCCATTATACATCATTAAAAAAGTACGTGCCCTTGAGCTTACCTTCAGTGTCGTTGTCGACTTCCCAGTAGACGTCGGTCTGGATTTCTTCGCGTGGTGCGACCGGACTTTCGTCGGCAAACTTCGATGAGGCTTCTGCTTCGTCCTTCTTCTCCTGATCGATCTTCTTGGCTTGCTCTTCGGTCAACGTGCCGTCGGCCAGAAGTTGGTTTTTGATGACGTTAATCGGATCCTTGTTCTTTTTGTAGTCTTCGATCTCTTCCTTAGTGCGGTATTTCTCGTGGTTGGCATCTGCCACCGAGTGCCCGCGATAGCGGTAGGTGCGGACCTCAAGGAGAAAGGGCTTGTGTTCTTCGCGGGCGCGGGTCATCGCGCGGTTCGCGACTTCGCGGACTTCAAATACGTCGTGGCCTTCGCACACTTCCCAGCCCATGTCGAAGCCATCGGCGCGATGAGCGAGGTTCTCCCCAGCGGAGGAACGCTTCAAGCTCGTCCCCATGGAGTAACCATTGTTCTCAATCACGAAAACGACCGGTATGTTCCAAAGGGAGACCAGATTAAGCGTCTCCATGAAAGAACCTTGGTTGACTGCGCCGTCCCCAAGGAAGCACATCGCACAACCTTTGAGGCCTTTATACTTAAGCGCGAAGGCAAGGCCGGCTCCCAGTGGCGTCTGCCCGGCAACAATACCGTGACCACCCCAGAAGTGTTTGTCCGGAGCGAAAAAGTGCATCGAACCACCTTTGCCCTTCGAGCACCCCGTGTGTTTGCCATACATCTCGGCCATACACTCATTCATGGACATGCCGACTGCCAGCGCGTGGCCGTGGTCGCGATATGCAGTGATGATGTGGTCGTTTTCCTCCATCAGCGAAACGATCCCGGACGCCACCGCTTCCTGTCCGATATATAAGTGAAGGAATCCGCCGATCTTGCCTTGGTTGTAGGCTCGCAGCGACCGCTCCTCAAAACGCCGAATGCCTACGATCGTGCGATAGAGTTCTATCTTCTCCTCAGCGCTCAGCTTTTTGTTGACCGGTGCCTCCATAAAGTTCTTTGCTTTTTTAGAGGATTTGCCGGCTGTTGAAGCGGTCTTCTTTTTTGGTGGTGCCATAAAAATTATCGGGTTAAGCGCTTATTCAGTCGCGCCGTGTAAACGGGTGCAAGTATAAACTGGGATTCGATGTGTGATCTATTTCGTGAATAATAATTCGCGAAATACACTTCGTAATAATGCTCAGTGGCTGCTTTTTGAGTAGCCGAAGCCCTTCGGCTTTGGAAGCACGTAAACGCTGGACAGTCTGTCCAAACGCGAAGGCGTCCGGCTACGTGTCAGCAAAAGGGAATATGTTCAAACTTCCGCTACTTGAGCAAGCGATCCCCCAGTTCCTTGGATATTGGCTCACTCCCGAGCCAGATTTTGAAGTAATGTGTCGCAAAATCGCGCCCGTCAATTGTCGCTACCTTCTCTCCGTTGATCGCGAGCGTCGTGCCCTCATTTGGGATGTAGGTTAATGAAGATAGGTCACCATCCCGAACCGTCGTGTAGGCGCGGTTTATTGTCTCAACACGAGCTGCTATCGATTTTTTTTCATCAACACTCAAATTCCGCGTCAGCATTTTGTCCGACGAATCTAAAATGATGTCTTTTTCAATTTCCCTCAGGTAGCGGAACTGCAGGCGAAAGCTCTTTTCAGCACGCAGCACGCATTCAGCGCTGGCACCCGCCTCACTGTAAAGCGCAACCTCATACAGTTTGAAGAAAACCCGGTAGACGTATCGATATTCACCAAGTTTGACTAATTTCTGACCGTCAACGGAAATTTCTTCAGGGAAGAGCGCAGCAGTATCGGCTGATGCTGCATGCGTCGAGAGCAGCAGAAGTGACAGTGTGGCGATGATCAAACGCATTAGGCTTTGGGCTTCGGAACGATAGTGGAGATGCCTCCGTCGACAGTATACGTCTGTCCAGTGGCAAATCGAGCATGATCCGAAAGTAGCCATTCGGCAAGACTTGCAATGTCCTCTGCCTGTCCAATCAGCCCGAGGGGGTGCATACTTTTCGATAGCTCCAGAGCCCTCTCATTGCCGACAATTGGTTGTGAGAGCGGCGTGTCAGTCAGGCTGGGTGCGATTGCGTTAATGCGGATGCCGCGGGAACTGTAGGTGGCTGCCGCCGAACGAACCATGGCATCAATGCCTCCCTTCGCCGCCGCGATCGCCTCATGGTTGGCAATCCCAATCTGAGCGGCCGCTGTACTGAAGAAGAGGAACGAGCCGGAACCCTGCTTTTGCATGATCGGCGCGCAGGCGCGCAGTGCGTAGAACGCTGAATCCAAATTTGTATGGATGACCTTTTGCCAATCCTCAGGTGAGGTCAGGTGGGCGGATTTCAGGAAAATAGAACCGATCGCATGGGCATAACCGTCGATATGGCCCAACTCGTCCTTCGCTGACTTGAAGTAGTCAACCAGCGCTTCCGGATCAGTTGCATCGAGTGTCGCGATCTCAATATCCAGCTCAGAGCTAAGTTTTTCTATTCGCTCGGACTCACGGGCAAATCCCTGCACTTTGTGTCCGCTTTGAACAAGCTGACGCGCTAAGGCCGACCCGATGCCGCCAGTAATTCCGCCGATAATGATGTTTTTTGTTTCTAACATGATGACGTATCGCGTTAGGTGTGGTTTGATTACATTTAAAAATAAAGTTGAGCAGCGCCAAGTTGCAATGCCCTGGCTCCAAGTAGCCCTTGCATAACAATGCAGTGAATAAAACGGAGCCGGGACATTCCTGTCCCGCCGGACACGCATGGCCGACGCTTGCCAGGCGCACAGGCGGACAGAAATGTCCGCGCTCCGTCAATAGGTTACCCGAGATCCCCACGAATCCGCATGTAGTGAACAACCGGAGCCGGGACATTTCTGTCCCGCCGGACGCGCATGGCCGACGCTTGCCAGGCGCAAAGGCACACAGTTCCAAGCATAGCGACAAGACCACGCAATATCAGCGCCCCGCCTTAAACTCACGCAACTCATGCGCAGTTGCAGATTACGCGCGGCAATACTTCGTTAACGCTCGCTAATACGCTTTCGCGAAATCCGACTCCCATAGCGTGTATTCTGAGTTCTTTAATGTAACAGGGTTGTCCCTGATGTAATGAATTGCTCGGTAGAGGTGTTGTTCGCTGCGAATCATTGTATCGTGGTAATTCGATTGCCAGATAGCCCCATGTTTCATCTTTCGTGAGGAGACACCTTTCCAAATTTGGATCAGCTTTTCGATCGGGTGCATGGGGCGGCAAAGAAGATGCACGTGGTTCGGCATGATGACCCAAGACAAATGTTCGACTTTAGTGCCGTTGGAATGCATCAGGGTCTCTTCCAGGATTTTTCGGTTTGTTTCCTCACGCAAAAGACATTTCCCGAGACCTTGGTCCAGAGCATCTTCGATTGGTTTGGTGAATAGCGCTCTGTATTCTTCGAGTTGAGCAGTGTTGTGTGGCTCGGCATTTCTAGTAAGCCAGCTCTCTTTCTCCTGCCGCCACTGGCGCAGTAGGTTTTGTGGAAGCGAGCCCTTTTCTCGAAACGTGATGAATTGCGGGCAATTATCCTGCTGCCAATGAGGTAGGCTAGATCCGTGAACCTTGACTGCTTTGCGTGGATTGAAAAATTCCATGACGTCGATCCAGCAGAAATCGTTTACCTTTATTTGTCAAAGCAGGTTTAAAACGGAGCCGGGACATTTCTGTCCCGCCAGACGCGCATGGCCGACGCTTACCAGGCGCACAGGCGGACAAGAATGTCCGCGCTCCGTCAATAGGGTTGCCCGAGATCCCCACGAATCCGCATGTAGTGAATAAAACGGAGCCGGGACATTTCTGTCCCGCCAGACGCGCATGGCCGACACTTACCAGGCGCACAGGCGGACAAGAATGTCCGCGCTCCGTCAATAGGGTTACCCGAGATCCCCACGAATCCGCATGTAGTGAATAAAACGGAGCCGGGACATTCCTGTCCCGCCGGACGCGCATGGCCGACGCTTGCCAGGCGCACAGGCGGACAGAAATGTCCGCGCTCCGTCAATAGGTTACCCGAGATCCCCACGAATCCGCATGTAGTGAACAAACGGAGCCGGGACATTTCTGTCCCGCCGTACGCGCATGGCCGACACTCACCAGGCGCACCGGCGGACAGAAATGTCCGCGCTCCGTCATGTCGGTCACGACAGAATTTTGTGCGTCAACGCTATGATTTAACCGATGCAATCCCCTGATTCCCTGCTTTATAGCTTGAAAGCAGCCGCGTAGGATCCAGTTTGAGCAACTTCCAATTTTTCTGTTATGTCTGAGATCGCAAAAGCCTACGAACCTAAAGAAGTCGAATCCCGTTGGTATGCCAACTGGGTTGAAGCCGGATGCTTTAAAGCGGTGGCCGACACCGAGCGCGAACCATACGCGATCATGATCCCCCCTCCCAATGTCACGGGGATGCTCCACATGGGGCACGTTTTGGACAACACGCTGCAGGATATCTTCATCCGCCGCGCCCGCTTGGAGGGAAAGTCAGTGCTTTGGCACCCGGGCACCGACCACGCCGGTATCGCGACCCAGACCAAAGTGGAGAAGCAACTGCGCGAATCGGAAGGCAAGACCAAGTATGATTACGGGCGCGAAGCATTTTTAGAAAAGGTATGGGAGTTCCGTGAGGAGTCCGGCGGCGTCATCCTGAACCAGCTGAAAAAGCTTGGCGCATCCTGTGATTGGGACCGCACCAGCTTTACCCTGGATGAGGACTACTCGAAGGCGGTGCTCGCAGCCTTCGTCTCCTTCTACAAGCGCGGCTATATCTACCGCGGTAAGCGCATGGTCAACTGGTGCCCGGCCACCCATACCGCGATCTCCGACGAAGAGGTCAACATGAAGCCGCAGAATGGGTTTTTCTACAAGATGCGCTACGAACTTGTTGAGGCCGATGGCGAGCGCACCCACCTGGAGATTTCCACCACTCGGCCCGAGACCCTGATGGGCGACAGCGCAGTAGCAGTGCACCCTGAGGACGAGCGCTACAAGCACCTCATCGGCAAAACCGTCTGGCGGCCGTTCCCGAAAGCGGAAATCCCCATCATCGGCGATGAATATGTGGATCGCGAATTCGGCACAGGTTGCCTCAAAGTGACACCAGCCCACGATAAAAACGACTTCGAGATCGGGCAGCGCCACGACCTCGAAGTAATCGAGGTGATCGACCACGATGGAAAGCTCAATGCATTGGCGGGCGACACATTCGACGGCATGGACCGCTTCGAGGCCCGCAAGGTCGCCGCGAAAAAGCTGGAAGAGATGGGCCTGCTTATTGAGCGCGAGCCCTACCAAAACACAGTAGGCTTCTCCGAGCGCGGCGATGTGCCGATCGAGCCCCGGCTCTCTGAGCAGTGGTTCCTCAAATATCCTAAAGTTGAAGAGGCCAAGCGCGCGGTCGAGACTGGTATCATTAAGTTTCACCCCGACCGCTGGAAGAAGACCTACCTGCATTGGCTCAACGGCATCCAGGATTGGTGCATCAGTCGTCAGCTCTGGTGGGGCCACCGGATACCGGTCTGGTATAAAAAAGGCATCGACCGCAGTGACCTCGATTTTGAAAATCCGGAGCACGTGCACGTCTCGGTTGAAGGCCCCGCAGACCCTGAAAACTGGGAGCAGGAAGAAGACGTCCTCGATACCTGGGCCTCCTCCTACCTCTGGCCGATGGCCAATCTCGGCTGGCCAGATCCCGACGCGGAGCAGCAGAAAGAACTCGATTACTGGTACCCCACCTCGACGCTGGTCACAGGCTTCGATATCATTTTCTTCTGGGTCGCCCGCATGATCATGGCCGGTCTCGAACTCTATGGTGAGGATAAGCAGTCGCTGACCGACGACGAGATCGCCAGACGCATCCCCTTTAAGGATATCTTCATCCATGGCCTGATCCGCGACGAGAAGGGCCGCAAGATGTCGAAGTCACTCGGCAATTCTCCGGACCCGCTCGAGCTCATCGAGAAGTATGGCGCCGACGGCCTGCGTTTCGGGGTTTGCGATATTGCACCGTCCGGTTCGGACATCCTCTTCTCGGAAGAACGTATACAGATCGGGCGCAACTTCTGCAACAAGCTGTGGAACGCGGTGCGTTTTCGTCAGATGTCGGGACCGATGTCCGATAACTCAAGCCTCGAAGCCATCCTCAGTCGTATCCATACCGATCTTTTCGACGATTACGATCACTGGATCATCGGTCGCCTCACTCAAGTGACGGCCGACCTGGAAAAATGCTTTGCCAACTACGAACTCGCGCCCCTGACCCACCAAATCTACGCTTTCTTCTGGGGCGATTTCTGCGACTGGTATGTGGAAGCCTCCAAGGGTAAGCTAAAGGGTGACGAAGAGCTGCGTGACAACTGCCTCGCGGTTCAGGACCTAGTCATCCGTCAGGTCCTTCAACTGGCCAACCCTATCATCCCACACATCACGGAAGAACTCTGGAAGGGGCTGGGCTACGACGAAGTCGTTCCCTATATTCAAAATACAACGCTCACCCTGGCGCTTACCCTGGGAGAACGCGTGCCGGTCGATCCGGATTCCATCCGCCGGGTGACTCAGCTCCAGGAACTCATCTCGCAGGCCCGCGCACTCAAGGCTCAATACAATCTGGCCAGCAAGCGCGACGTTGCGGTCTTCTACGGGGCAGAAGGCTCCGCCGCAACCGTCATCGCACAGAACGCCAAGCTGGTGCAAACCTTGGCCGGACTCGGGAGCCTGGAGCCCATCGGGGAAAAATCTTCCGACGGCCTGCCTGCCACGGTCACACCACTCGGCTCTCTTTACCTCGATCTGTCCAGCAGTATCGACGTCGAAGCCGAGAAGGCCAGACTCACGAAGGAACTTGCCAAGCTCGACAAGCTCGTTGCCGCCGGTGAAGGCAAACTGAAGAACCAAAAGTTTGTCGACAGTGCGCCCACCCACGTCGTGGAAGGCGCCCGTAAACAACTCGCCGAAACCACCGAAAAACGCGACGAAATAAAGCGAATCCTAGAAACGCTGTGAGTTTTTAACGGAGCCGGGACATTCCTGTCCCGCCGTACGCGCACGGCCGCCGCTATCCAGGCGCACAGGCGGACAAGAATGTCCGCGCTCCGTCAACAGGGTTAAGCCGGAATTCCAACGAATCCGGATGTAGTCAATAAACGGAGCCGGGACATTCCTGTCCCGCCGTACACGCACGGCCGCCGCTATCCAGGCGCACAGGCGGACAGAAATGTCCGCACTCCGTCAACAGGGTTAAGCCGGAATTCCAACGAATCCGGATGTAGTCAATAAACGGAGCCGGGACATTCCTGTCCCGCCGTACACGCACGGCCGCCGCTTGCCAGGCGCACAGGCAGACAAGAATGTCCGCACTCCGTCAACAGGGTTAAGCCGGAATTCGAACGAATCCGGATGTAGTCAATAAACGGAGCCGGGACATTTCTGTCCCGCCGTACGCGCATGGCCGCCGCTTGCCAGGCGCACAGGCGGACAGAAATGTCCGCACTCCGTCAACAGGGTAAAGCAGGAATTCCAACGCATCCGGATGTAGTCAATAAACGGAGCCGGGACATTTCTGTCCCGCCGTACGCGCATGGCCGCCGCTATCCAGGCGCACAGGCGGACAATAATGTCCGCACTCCGTCAACAGGGTAAAGCAGGAATTCCAACGCATCCGGATGGCGCGAATAGCCAATAATCAATCACTGGCGTGTGAACGCGTATCAATGAGAAGTCCGAGCCACACCCACCCACCACTCAACGACACACCATAAGCGACCACCCACCAAAAAACTACGCATGCTTCACCACGATCATCGTCAGGTCATCGTGGTAGCCGGCATTATTGGAAAAGTGGTTCACTTTATCCAGCACCTGTCCGATGATTGAATCGGCGGTGCTGTCGCCGTGGGCGAGCAGGGTCTCCTGCAGTCGTTCACCGGAGAATTCCTCACCGCTGTCGTTCGTGCATTCAGTGACCCCGTCGGTGTAGAGTAGTAGGGCATCCTTGTCGCCGAAGTGGATACTCTCTTCTTTCAGCACGGAGTTGAAGATTTCGGGTGGCACCATGCCGATCGCCATGCCGGGCGGGGTGAGGGCCTTGATTTCGACACTGCCATCGGAGTGGCTATCGTAGAAGAAGGCGGGCTCGTGTCCGGCGCGGGCCAGAGTAAGCTTCTCGGTTTCAATATCGAGGGTCGCGTAGATCATGGTGATGAACATATCGCGTTGCATCGAGTGCTGCATGGCCGCGTTGATTTCGATCAACACTTCAGCGGGCGAGCGATTGACCTTCGCAAAGTGCCGCAGGTGGGTTTGGCAAATTGCCATCAAGAGTGAGGCAGAGATGCCCTTCCCGGACACATCGGCGATCGCAAAGGCGATCGTGCTCTCGTCCAGCGAAAAGACGTCATAGAGGTCGCCGCCGATTTTTTTGGCGGCTGTGTAATGGCTGGCAAAGGCGATTTTTTCCGTGGACGGATAGTGCTTGGTCAGCAGTAGCCCCTGTACTTTGGCAGCCAGTTGCATGTCCAGATCGAGCTGATTTTTCTCCACCTGCATCTGGATGGCGTCGCTGTTGTGGATGGCGAGCCCCACCTGATCGGCGAGCGACTCGACGAGCGAGAAATCCGTCGGCGTAAAGGCGAGCCCGTCGGCCGGGTTGGCTACGGCCAGGACTGCCAGCACCTCGCTGTCAAAAAGAACCGGTGCCACGATCAGTGATCGGATCCCGAGGGCATGATCGTCATGCTGCTCCACTCTCGGGTCTTTCTGAGCATCGGTGATGAGTTCGGCCGTTTTTGACTTGGCGACCTGCCCGATCAGGCCCTCGCCGGGCCGGTAGATCTGAGCCTTTAAAACATCGTCAAGAAATTTGGCTCGCGTTGTTGAGAGGCTTTCGTCTTGGGGCGAAAGCTTGCGCAGGGGAGGGAAGAGTCCCTCGGTCGCAACACTGCAGAGCGTCCCGTCCGTCCGTTGTTCGAAGATGCAAGCGCTTAACGCGCCAGTGCTCAGTATGGAGGCATGTATGATGCGCTGGAAGAGGTCTGCCTTGCCGCTGCTTTCAGCGACCGCTTCTACCATGTTGTGCATGAAATCGACAACGATTTTCTTCTCCTGCTCAAGCAGCTGCTTGTCCTCCTCGATCAGTTTCACCTGACTCGCTTTTCGCGAGTAGAGCACCCACATGACGGCCAGGCCTGTCGTTAAGCCTAATAAAAAGGGCAGCATCTGTATAGGGGCACTGGAGTGGGGCTAGTCGGACGGGCTCATTGCGCTCCGTCCTGCTCGACCTGATTCTTTAAAAAGGCAATCACATCCTGAAACTTTGCCACATTGCCTTCGTCCGCCTGGGCCAGGTTTTCATGGGCTTTCAGCACGTTTTTTGCGTCGGAGACTTCGTCGTTATCCAGGCCGTCAAATTCGGCAGCCGCGCCGGTATCCGCTTCACCCTTCGAGATGGTAAGGAGATTTTGCAGTCCGAGATTGGTGATCAGTTCATGGTTGCGCTCGCCCAGCTTGGCGAGCACCAGCTGCCCCGGCGGATCTTGCTTCTTCAGTTCGAGGGCTGTCCCGGCCAGGATGCCGAGAAAGGTGCTGTCCATGCCGAGGCACTTTTCGAAGTCCACCAGAAACTGCGTGCGCTCCTGCGCCAGCAGCTGCTCAATGAACTCTCGAAACGAGTTGCAGTTCAGATAGTTGGCTTTGCCATTGATCCGAACCACCACCGGTTCGGAGTAGGCGCTGACTAGAAAAGTCGGCTGTAGCTGATCACTCATCCGGGGAGCGATAGTCGAGGGTTAGGAAGCGGAAACAATGTCGCGCAGCACATATTGTAGGATGCCACCATGTCGGTAATAATCAACTTCTATACCAGTATCTATTCTCAGGGTGAGGTCAACTGTTTGTGTGGACCCGTCCGCTTTTTTGATTTCCAGCGGTAGCTGCTGCCCGGGCTTCACATCGTCGGACAGACCGGTGATCGAGAAGGTCTCCGTGCCATCAAGGCCGAGCGACTCATCACTGACACCTTCGGGGAACTGCAGTGGCAGAACACCCATTCCGATGAGGTTGGAGCGGTGGATGCGCTCGAAGCTCTTGGCCACGACTGCTTTCACGCCGAGCAGGGCCGTGCCCTTTGCCGCCCAGTCGCGGGAGGAGCCCATGCCGTAGTCTTCCCCGGCGATTACGATGAGATCTTCGCCGCGCTTTTTATATTCCTGGCAGGCATCATAGAGATCATATGGCGTGCCTTCCGGCATTAGCTTGGTGTAGCCGCCTTCTTTTCCGTCAGCCATCTTGTTCTTGAAGCGGACGTTCGCAAAGGTGCCACGGGTCATGATGCGGTCGTTACCCCGGCGGGAGCCAAAGCTGTTGAAGTCTTTTTTCTCCACCCCGTGATCCTTCAGATAGCGGCCGGCCGGGCCGTCCTCCTTGATCGCGCCCGCAGGCGAGATGTGATCGGTCGTGATAGAGTCGCCCACGATCGCGAGTGGACGCATGTCAGTCAGATTGGTGATCGTGCCGGGCTCCATACTGAAGCCTTCGAAGAAGGGTGGGTTCTGGATGTAGGTGGAATCCGAATCCCAGTCGTAGATGCTGCCGGTAGAGGATTCGACGGCATTCCACTCTGGATTGGCCGAGCTCAGGTCGCCATACTTGGACTGGAACATCTCGGGCTTCAGCCCGGAGAGCACGAGGCTTTCGATCTCCTCATTGGAGGGCCAGACATCTTTCAGGTAAACGGGCTCGCCGTCCTTGCCGGTGCCGATCGGCTCCGAGGTCAGGTCGATATTGACCGTACCAGCCAGTGCGTAGGCCACCACCAGCGGTGGCGACATGAGGAAGTTCGCTTTGATGGCGCCGTGGACGCGGGCTTCGAAGTTGCGGTTACCGGAGAGCACGGATGCGCCGATCAGTTCGCCTTCCTGCAGCGCGGCTTCGATGGCCGGGTCGAGTGGGCCGGAGTTGCCGATGCAGGTCGTGCAGCCATAGCCGACGAGTTGGAAGCCGAGCGCGTCGAGGTCCTTTTGCAAATCGGTTTCTTCAAGATAGTCTGTCACCACGCGGGATCCCGGTCCAAGCGAGGTCTTGACCAGTGGATTCACTTGTAGTCCCTTTTCGAGCGCCTTACGGGCGACCAAACCGGCGGCGATCATCACCGACGGGTTTGACGTATTGGTGCAGGAGGTGATCGCTGCGATCAGCACCTGACCATGGCTGATCTCGGGCAGCTCTGCGCTCTTCATAGTGCTTGGGCTGTCCTCTGCGGGCGTTGCCGGGCGGTTGGCCACCATCTCCACTTCATCCATGGCCGCACCTTCTTCGCCGGCCAGATTCGCCAGGCCGCCGGTCGGCTCGTCGCGGCCACCGGCTGCAATGGGCTCCTTCACGCGAACCTTATTGGACTGCGCCTCTTTGGCTATGCCGAATCCGCCTTCGGCGACCGGCATATCCATCAATTGATTGAAGCGTTCCTTCAGGCTGGGCACCTCGATGCGGTCCTGCGGACGTTTCGGTCCGGAGACGCAGGGCACCACTGTGCTGATGTCGAGTTCAAGATTCTTCGAATAGTCCACCTCACCCTTCTTGGGAATACCGAACATGTTCTGGGCGGTGTAGTAATCCTTCACGCGGTTGATGTCTTCTTCGCTGCGCCCGGTCAGGCGCATGTAGTCGAGAGATTTTTCGTCGACCGGGAAAAAGCCCATGGTGGCGCCATATTCCGGAGCCATGTTGGCCACCGTGGCGCGGTCGGCCAAGCTCAGCTTGGCGGCACCTTCGCCGTAGAATTCGACGAATTTGCCGACCACGCCTTCGGCGCGGAGCATTTGCGTGATTTGCAGGGTCAAGTCGGTCGCGGTCGCACCCTCCGGCAGGTCGCCGTGCAGGTGCACGCCGATCACTTCCGGTGTTTGGAAATAAACTGGCTGCCCGAGCATGCCGGACTCGGCTTCGATGCCGCCCACGCCCCAGCCAACGATACCCAGACCGTTGATCATGGTGGTGTGCGAGTCCGTGCCGACCAGCGTGTCCGGGTAGAGCACGCCGTCTTTTTCAAACACGACGCGGGCCAGATACTCCAGATTCACCTGGTGTACGATGCCGATGGCCGGTGGCACCACGCTGAAGGTTTCAAAGGCCTGCTGGCCCCACTTTAGAAACTGGTAGCGTTCCTTGTTCCGGGAAAATTCAATCTTCAGATTCTCGAGGAAGGCGTTGGCTGAGCCGGAGCGGTCTACCTGCACCGAGTGGTCCACCACAAGGTCGACCGGCACCAACGGCTCAATCCTGGCCGGATCCGAGCCGATCTGCTTGACGGCGTCGCGCATCGCAGCGAGGTCGACGAGTAGCGGCACCCCGGTGAAGTCCTGCAGCACCACGCGCGAGACCACGAATGGAATCTCCTTGGTGCTCGGTTTGCTGGCATTCCAATTGGCCAGCGCCTCCACGTCCTCCTTGAAGATGCGTTTGCCGTCGCAGTTGCGCAGCACCGATTCCAGCACGATGCGAATACTCACCGGTAGTCGGGAGATGCCGCTCAGGCCGGCTTCGCTCTCGAGGGCGGGAAGACTGTAGAATTTTTTGCCGTTAAGCTCTTTAATTACGTTGAATGGATCGTTCATGGAGAAGGTGAGAAGGTGAGAAGGTGAGAAGGTGGAAAGGTGGGAAGGTGAGAAGGTGAGAAGGTGGAAAGGTGGAAAGATGGGAAGAAGAAAGCGGAAAGAGGGAAGGTCTCTTCAGCCAGCGGAGCTGGACTGCGGTGAGCGAGCCGAACTGGACCGCTGATTTACGCTAATTGAACGCTAATTATTTTTTTACATGGAAATATTGGCGTCGCAAGATGTGAAAAGAGTGAATTGGAGAGCGCATTGATTGCTGATGACTTAGCTCTGGTCTCTGTCTTCTGATAGTAGAGTCGTTGCCCGATAAGCAGTCCGCATCACCACCCACAACTCAACAACCCAACAACAACCCACTTTACTTCAGTGCAGCCTTAATGGCCTCGAAGTCGGGCAGCTGCTTGGGATCGTCGGATGATTCGGAATAAATGATACTGCCTTTCTCGTCGATGACGAAGGCGGAGCGCTTGGACACACCCTTGAAACCGAGCAGGTCGGGGAAGAGCACATCATAGGCGCTGGACACGTCTTTGTTGAAATCGCTCAGCAGTGGAAACTTTAGTCTGTCGACCGCTGCCATCTTTTCAAGAGTGAACGGGCTGTCCACTGAAATGCCGTAAACCGCGGCGTTGAGAGCAGTGTAATCCTGGATGCCGTTGCTGACCGAGCACATCTCGTCCATACAGACCGAGGTGAAGGCGAGTGGGAAAAAGAGAAGTACCGTCTTTTGCTTGCCGAAGTTGTCGGCCAGTGTGACGTCTTCCAGTCCTTCGGCGGTTTTCGTCTTTAGCGTGAATTCGGGAGCTTTGGTGCCTGTAGTAAGTGCCATGATGTGTAGTTGTTTGTTTTTAGTTGTGTTTGAGCGCTCCACTAAAGCAACCCTCCAGCGTTTGTAAAGTATTGCCTTCAGTCTCCTCGAAACGGGTTCCTTTTTTTGGCTATTCGTTGATTCATGTGGAATTAGCGACATGAACTGAGGCATCGGCTAGGCCACGACGGCTTGTCTGCCTTCGACGCGCTCAGGCCAGGAGAGACTGCGCCCTACCATTATGGCGATCAGAGGTAGGGCGCAGTCTCCAGACAAGCCGTCGCACTGTGGCAGAATGCTCCGATCGTAAGGTGAAGATCGCCTCTAGGTCGAATAGCACTGAGTTAAGAGCGATTGAGTGCAATCAACAGCCGTAGCGCAGTCTCTCCTGGCCTGAGCGTGTCGAAGTGCAGCCACCGCATCGCTCACAAGATCAGGCAAGCGTCGGTGTGGTGGCTGAAGCACACCACTACGATAAGTGCTCTTAGCTGAGTGCCATTCGCTCTAGATCACTCACAGAAAAGGGCGATTATCAATCAGCGGGACGCACCCAATAAAAAACCCCGGTTGCCCGGGGTTTTGGAAATTGTGCCTCCCATGGAAGCGAGATGGAATGATTAGAGAGTCTCTAGTTAGGCTGAATAGGTGCAGGAGCAGGACCTTCAGGGCTGACAACAATAATGTCGAAATCGTCGAGGTCATTGTTCGAGTCGCCCTCCTCCTCATCCGAGTCATCATCGTCAATGCCACCCCCTTGTGTAATGACAGGTTTCTTGCCAGTAGCAGGAGGGGTAATGAGTTTCATCAGTTCTTGGAAATAAGGATCGTTTTTAGGAACCGTTAAAGTGGCTTTCTTGCCTGCATCGATCTTAACTGTGTCGGAATTATCCTGAGTAGACTTAAATTTACCCACAACAGATGTCTTACCTTCCAGGTTCAAACTGCCGCCTGTTTTGGAAATAAAGTCAACGAGTCCATCGAAATTGTTGACCGTTACCGAAAACTCGCCGCGCGCTGCATTGTAGGTGAGGAACACTTGCCATCTTGTACCGCGGATAGCCGCTGTGCCGAGTGGAGTCTCAATATCAAAGTTGGAACCGTCCTTCAGCTTTTTCACGTGGCCGCTCAAATCACCATAGTTGAGAGAGAGTAACGTCTGTGACTTACTTGGGTCTGCTTTGAGTTGTTCGTAGCTGCCGCCGCCAGTGAAGGACTCTTGCTGGAGTTTGGAGATTTCAACGCTGGTATTCTCATCAATCGTGAGTTCGGAACCGTTGGAGAAGATGAGTTCAGCCGAGCTAAGTTGGGTGGTTCTCACCGCATCGCCTTCTTTCAGGATCGTGCCTTTGGTCAGTGGAGTTTCTTTACCGCTGGCGGCAATTTTGGTCACTGTGCCGACCACATTAAGAACTTTAGCAGAAGCCAGCTCAGCAGAAAGATTGCCCGCAAATGAGAGCGAGAAGACGAGTAGTGTGAGAACTGATAGATTTTTGGTTTTCATAATTAAAAGGTTGTTGATGGATTACGGTCAATCAACCTTGTGGGATATTTTTTTTTTAATCAAGCCTAAAATTAACTCATTTTAAGGGCGGGAGTATGTCGGCACGGGCAAGCGGAGCGCAGATCCTACGACAAACCACCGCCGTAGCGACGTGACGACAGTCCCGTCGATACCAGGTTTGACAAGCCACCAGCCTACATACCCATGCCCCTTCAGAAGTAATTACCCCTGGTTTTGCAGTCATCTTGGCTCGCGCCCGGGAGTTTTTTTGCTTTCTCTTAAAAGTATGACATTATTCAGACCATGCATCGATCTGCACCAGGGGGCGGTGAAGCAGATTGTCGGCTCATCGCTGAAAGACGGCGATGCGCTCCCGGAAACTAATTTCACCAGTGAGCAATCAGCCGATTATTATGCCGGTCTCTACCGCGACGATCGCCTGGCCGGCGGGCACGTCATTAAGCTGGGCCCGGGAAATGACGAGGCCGCCGCGGCGGCCTTGTCGGCCTATCCTGGCGGCCTTCAAGTTGGCGGGGGAATTGACCCCACGAACGCAGCGCAGTGGCTCGAGGCCGGGGCCAGTCACGTCGTTGTGACCTCCGGCCTCTTCGATGCGCAGCGGCGTTTTTCGGCTGAGCGTTTGGACCGCTTGGTTGCCGAGGTGGGGCGGGAGCGTCTGGTTATCGACTTGAGTTGCCGAGCCAGGGGGGATGGCTGGGTCGTGGCAATGGACCGCTGGCAGGTGGACACCGATCTATGGCTGAGCGTCGATACGCTCCGGGACTTGTCCGCCTCCTGCGCGGAGTTTCTGGTTCACGCCGCCGATGTGGAAGGCAAGTGCGGAGGGATCGACTCCGGCTTGGTGCGCTTCCTGGGGGCGAACAGCCCCGTGCCCGCCACCTACGCGGGGGGCGCATTTTCCATGGCCGACTTGGAAACAGTGCAGGCCTTGAGCCGGGGCCGCGTCGATCTGACCATCGGTAGCGCGCTCGATATTTTCGGCGGTTCCGGAGTGAAGTATCGCGACTGCGTCGCCTGGAACCAGCGAGTCTCGTAGCCGTCCTGTCCGCCGTCCTGTCCTCCGAAGCCTTGGCGTAGGAGGAAGCCTTGGCGTAGGAGGAAGCCTCGGCGAAGGAGGAAGCCCTTAGGCTTTGGAAGGCAGTACCTGCGGCCCGACTATTTTAAGATTGCGAAAACTTATTTTCTGGTTGGCTACTATGGTGGAAACACTCTTTTGCCACACCTCCGCTACGGACTCGCCGGTCAGTCATCGACCTCCACTATGGAATTATTAACCCCAGCTTTTGTTATCCTTCTTGTCAAAATTACGATTTGCGTGGTTCCCGGAGTAATGGGCATCTTTTTGCTGGCTCTACCCGAAGAGAAGAAGCGCGATCTCCGTGATGACTTCTGCCGTAAACTTCTTGGAGTGAATAACGCGATCCCTTTCCGGAAATTTGAGCGCGTCGTGCTCGTGGTTGGCTTGCTGGGGCTCTTGTTCGCCGTGACGGCAGCGTGGTTCTTGTTGTTCGCCTCAATGTTTAATAAGTAACAAGCCACTCAATCTCGCTTCGAATCCTGATCCGCTGAGTATAATTTTAACACGCTCTCATTGAAATTTCGTTGCCGCTGACTCGTGGAGCGTGCATTAGTCTGAACCGAAATGTTGTTGCCTACCTTATTTTTAGCCCTGGGATTTTTTGCGTCCTGGCTCACCATCGATCTGGCGCTCCGTGCGGGTCTGGGCACCTCGCGTGGGAGCCTGCTCCAGCATCACCACACCCATAGCGGAGTCATTCCGCGTATCGGTGGCCTGGGCATAGTTCTCGGTCTGGCCGCGGCCTACCTCTTTTGTTTTTTCTATCTGGATGAGCGCGACAACCAGTCACTGATCCACTACGCCGTCTTCGGCGGCGGGGTGGCTGCCTTCCTGCTTGGCTTTATCGATGATATCCGGCCCCTGGGTGCCAAGGTTAAGCTGCTGGCCCAAATTATCATCGCCCTCATGGCCCATGGTGCCGGGCTGGAGGTCGATCAAATCACCATACCGTTCATTCACGTTGTTGTGAATTTCGGTGTGTTCAGCGTCTTCGTTACGGTCGCATGGATCGTGGCTTTGATGAATTTGATCAACCTGATCGACGGCCTGGATGGCCTGGCCGGCGGGGTGGGCCTCATGCTCATGTGCCTACTGGCCTATCTGGCGTATCAGGGCAACGTTGCATTTTCGCTATTATTGTCCCTGGGCATGGTCGGTGCGATCTTGGGCTTTCTCTGCCATAATTTCCCGCCCGCCAAAATCTATATGGGGGATTCGGGCGCGTATTTGATCGGCTATGTGATCGCGGCGATTTCGCTGCTGAACTCTGAAAAAGGCACCGTGCTGGCCGCCATGATTGCGCCCATGCTCGCGCTGGCGCTCCCGATTTGCGATGTCGCCTTTGCCATCATCCGGCGAGCCTTGAAGGGCCTACCGCTCTTCCGGCCCGATCGAGGGCATATCCATCACCGCCTCATTGCCACCGGCCTCTCCCACCGGCGCACCGTCATCGCCCTCTACGGGATTACGTTGCTTGCCGTGGTCGCCGGCTTGCTGGCCTTCACCGCTCAGGGGCGCTTCCTTCCCATCTTTATTGGAGTGGTCTTCCTGGGCATACTCTTTGCCTTTCGCCGGGAGAAGCTGTCCGCGCAAAGCCTCACTCGCATGGTGAGTGAATCGGTCGAAGCCCGTGCCGATACGAAAAACGCCCTGCAGCTGCGCGACTGGTTTGCGCTCGAAGCCACGCGCGCCGACAGTGGTGAGCACCTCTGGTCCGACTTTCACTTTGTCCTAAAAAAAATCGGCTTCTGCCGGGCGGAGCTGCAGATTGGTAAGATGCAGCGTTCCTTCTATGTCCCCAATAGCCAATACGATCAACCAGAACTGCTCTTCCTGGCAACGCACCGGATCTGCGCTGAGACGCAATTGATTGTCTATGCGGAAAAAGGGTTCATCTCCGGCCGGCATTTTGAAGTGATTTCCGACATTGCCGCCGAAGCTTGGAGCATGGCCGCCGGCCAATGGCTATCAATTAATGGCGAACCCCTCAGCTTCGAGTCCAAAGCCCTGGCGCCTGAGACCTACCGGGCTCAAAAGTCCAGAAGCCTCTACCGCCCGACGTATTGATGGCCGCCTTTGGCGATGATGACTGATTAGTGATGACTGATGGGTGATGGAGCATCGCCGATAGGCACAAACGGAGCCGGGACATTTCTGTCCCGCCGTACGCGCATGGCCGCCGCTAGCCAGGCGCACTGGCGGACAAGAATGTCCACGCTCCGTCAATAGTGTCCCGCCGGAATACCGACGAATCAAAATA
>Ga0307933_1001295_pt1 | contig 20019 bp, 19 predicted proteins | sample OrgLakmetageno88_FD_201811 | JGI IMG/M metagenome (GOLD analysis project Ga0307933, IMG submission 201811) | Saline water microbial communities from Organic Lake, Antarctica - #88 | ecosystem: Environmental > Aquatic > Non-marine Saline and Alkaline > Saline | place: Antarctica: Organic Lake...
TTATGGGTATCATTTTGGACTTTCATAGTCTGCCAACTTCAACAGAGACCATATGATAAGTCTAGCTATTTTTAGAAAAAACTTTCTAAATTAAGCATTTAGGTAAACAGCTGAAATGCCCCTGATCAACCCAAACCGTTACCGCTTCGGCTACGAATAAATATTCTCGATGTATATTACCCCGTAGTTAAAATTTCACTCGACGGCGTTTTGATTGGGCGAAAGAGGTATCCGCTGGCTATCTCCACAGAATCGTCCTCCAGGAAATCTGACTCTTCCCTCCCAAACTCCCCTCTCTAGCGAAGCGGGTGTAGGAAATTTAGTATGCCATGGCACGACGCCTGGTTCTGGTTCTTCATGTCCCCGAGTGCGTGCCCGCATCCGCGTGGGCGCCCCTATTTGCTCTTGAGCCCCATCTTGTTGGCGGTTGCTTCAATGTATCGTGCCAGTTCGAGATCTAATTGGGAGACCTTTTCCCCGACATCGTAGGTGGTCATCTCGATTCTGACCTTTGAATAAACATTGAATATCTCCGGGTGGTGATCGATGGCTTCGCACTTGTAAGAGAAGGCAACCATGAAGCTGATCGCATTGCTAAAGGAGCCACAATCATAAGTCTTGGTTAGCCGATTATTTTGATGGCTCCAGCCAGGGAGTTCTTTAAGTGCCTCCTCAATTTCGCTTCCGCTCAATACCTGAATATTACGTGAGCTTGAATCGTATTGTGGGATCATCGATTGGTTTTCAGTAGTTTGTGCAGTCGTATTCGTGATGACTGTCGTAGGCAGAAGTATCAATAAGATTGCTGAAATCACGACTCTTGTTGAAGACAATGCGAAGCCCTGAAGCATGACTTATTCTGGTAAGAATTCGGTGGTCATCACATCAGACACGCTGAGTGTGCCTTCTTTGACCACTTTGAGTTCGACCAGCTGATCGATCTGCTTTTGGAAACGCGCCTCGGTGATGTCGAGGTAGTCCGCGAAGAAGCCTACGCTGGGATTGCCGCGATGGAGCTTTTCGCTGATGATCTGATTGCGCCCCCAGTCGAGGTAAGCGGGTGTGGTTTGAAGATTGATCGCCAATATAAGATCGTGGGCGGGCGACGGGTCGCCTTCGATGTATTCAATATAGCCCTTTTTTAGGGCTCGCAGGAGCGCTTTTAAGGCTTCCGGATGTTCTCGGGCGAAGCGTTTGTTGGTGAAGAGGGTCGTGTAGGCGTCGAAGCCAGCGTCCCACACGTAGAGATACTTTAGCTCAACGCCTTCTTGTTCGACATAGAAGGGCTCGGAGATGTAAAAGCCTTGCTGAATAAATTCGGGATCTTGCACCAAGCGTTGTAATTGAAAGTTCTGCGGAATGACCTCGAAGGAGATGTTGTATTGGTTTTGCAAATACGGCAGGAAAGGCCACTCAGGCCGCGCCATAATTGTCTTACCATCGAGCTCACTCCAATCCGAGATCGGGTTGCTGGCATGCAGCATCAACACGCTCGGGTCTTGTTGAAAGATCGCCGCGATATTAATCAGCGGTGCGCCATTGGCTGCCGCCAGAATGACGCTGGTACCGTCCGCTTGGCCGACCTGCGATACATTGGCTCCGACCTTGTTGAGCGAATATGAGTTAGGGCCTCCTTGAACGAGCGTCACCGCGAGGCCCTCGTCTTCGAAATAGCCGAGCGCTTGAGCCGTGTAGAAGCCACCGTGCTGAGGCTCCGCTACCCAGTCGAGTTGGATCGAGATGGGGAAGAGCCCGTTGGCTTCGCTTTCGGAACTTTGATCGGAGCATCCAGTAGTGAATAGGAGAGCCACGAGGATCAGTGATAGATAAATAGGTTTCAAAGTCTTTTGCATAGGTAGAATGGGTGAGATGAGAATCGTCGAAAAAAGGGCGGACGTGTCAACGTCCGCCCTTTAGCGAGAATGGTTGTTGGCTTAGTTTAGAACTTATACTTCACCGAGAATGAATAGGTCGTTGGCTCTGCTTTTGAAACAAGTGTGTTCGCTCCGAAGATGGGGTCTGCACCTAAGAAGTATTCTTCTTCGAAGGCATTGTCGATCGATGCCCTGAACTCCCAAGACTCAGTCTTATAGCTGAGGTTGAAATTCCAAATAAGCGCTGATGGAAGTTTGATCGTATTGTCGATGTTCAGGTAGAAGGACTCTTGCCAAACTGGACCACCGCTGACTTCAAATCCATTTTGGAAATCGTAAATCGCGAATAATTTAATCACAGCTTGGGGGCTCCCGGGGTAGACGAAATCCGTGTTGCTGCCTGTATTCCCAAAACCACCAACGCCCGTAAGTAACGTGCCCGCATTCAAGGCAATGTATTCATCTTCGGAAACTCCAGCTGGAGCAGGCATTGTTCTGAAGCCGGGAGGAGCTACGCGCTTCACCTCTTGCCATGTGTAAGAACCTATAAGCGTCAGTTTCTCGGTGGCAAGCCAAGTGAACTCAACCTCGACGCCTTCGCCTTCAAGTTCTTCTGCTCGGCCACTACGGGTGTCGAATTGGCTTTGCTCCCAGTCGTAGTAGGCAATCGAAGCGAAGAGAGCGCCGTTGAAGAAGCCCCCTTTCAGGCCGACTTCCCACATTTCGTTTTCAGAGAAGTTTTGGTCTCCAAAAATAGCGCCACCTTGGGTAGGGCTCATGGAGTTACCTTGCTGAACGCTTCCGTAGAGGAAGAGATTTTCATAAATCTCGATGTTGGGGCCGAAGCTCCAGTTGATGTAGTCAGTGTCTCCACTCTCACCGCTGAGTATTGGGCCATTGCCAGCAGCTGTAGCACGTTCGGCTTCACCAGGAAGTGAAATGTCAAAGTCTGCATATTCCGCGCGAACCGCTCCGATGGTAGAGATGCGGTCTGTCCAATCGGTCTCAAGGCTCGCATAAGCGGACAGCTGGAGAAGTTCGGAAGCCACGTTGGCACCGTTCACTGCGGTTGGAGACCATAGATTTAACTGGCCTATAGGGCGCTGATCACCCACCAAAAGAACCGTATTTGGGCTGATTGTAGGCTGGAGGATATCACGGCGACTAAAAGGCTCGTCGAAGAAATCCTGTAGGATTTGAGCATCTGTGTAGCGAGCACCGACGCCTAAAGTCGTGGTTGTATTAGGCAGCCAAGTGCGATCTCTTACGAACGCTTTAGATCCGAAAACAGTCTGTTCGGTGGAGACGGCGTATCCATATGAAGACCGCTTGTCAGTTTCGAGATTTTCGAAGATCCCTTTAACAGTAAACGTTCTGTCTGGATTGGAATCAAAAACTATGTCTCCGAACAAAACGAGGTTGTTCGAGTCTGCGAAGTCCGTCCTGTCGGTGAGAACTTCATTACCATCGATCTTTTGCGTAACGGCACGACCGCCGTTGTCAAAGTAAGCTTGCGTATAAACATACTTGTCGACGCCATCGACATCAGTAACAAGTAGCATGTCGGCAAGGTTACCAAAACTTGGAACGAGTGCCAGAGCGACAGATGCTTCAAGTGCTAAGCGATTGGCCGGAAGCCCGCTTACTGCATTTGCGCCGTAGAGTGCCCCACGGTCAACAGTTCCGCGGAAAACTCCGCTAGTCTGGTCTAAGGGCTCACCGATGATGTAGTTGTCATTGTCAACCAAGTCTTGAGTGGGGCGATTCCAACCTGGGTTTTCGTTCGATTGAAAATCGAAATATTCACCCCCTACAAAGACTGAAATACCGTCTTTTGGACGAAACTTGATTGCTCCATAGACGGAGGTGAAGTCATTACTGAAATCATCGTAGTAGCTTTCACCATCTTGACTTGTTAAAGACACGCGAAATGCAGCGGGTGTTTCGCCTGGAAGTAGAAACGGAGCACCGTAATCGGCAGTAATGATTGTCTTACCCCAATTATCGACTTCTAACTCGATAGAACCACGCTCTTCGTCGAAAAAGGGGGACTTTGGAATCAAGTTCACAAAACCCCCAATCTGGGTCGGTGAGAAATCGGCAGGTGCAGGCCCTTTGACAATTTCAATCGCCTCAAGTGAGCCGAAAGAAAGTGGCATTTCATTGCGCTGATAGGCGCGAAGCATACCATTCAGAAATGTTCCCCCTGCGGCTCCCCGAATAACGGGTGTCCCGGCAACGCCGTAGTAATTGTAGGACTGCGTGCCCGCCCCGATTTTTTCAAGGTCTTTGAGACTGTCGATATTGAACTTGTCCATTATCTCGGGTGACAAAAGAGTCACGGAGCGCGGCACTTCGAGTACACTTGTGGTATCACCGAAAAGTCCCGAAATTGCTCGGTCGGTCGGAAGGACAGAGTCTGTAAGCGCCGCAGCGCTCTCCTCGGCGATGAACATTTCCAATTCTGGAAGTTCCCCGGTGGCAGTGCTTTCTTGAGCACTCAGGCCTGTTGAGCCTGCGTATGTTATAAAGAGCATTGACAGCAATGCCTTGGATTGTGTTCTTTTCATCTGTGGTGTGGTTGTTTTGTTTTAGTTTGTTGGAAGTCGAATCATCGCTTGCTAAGCAGCAGCCATGCCACACTTTCAAAAGATTGAAAGTTTTTTTGTTTTCGTGCTTAAGTGGCCTCAAAAATGTTCATTTTTTTCATTCGTGGGCATTTTATGGAGCTTTTCTAATAGTGTTTGTGCTCTAATTAGGCGCTCGGGCATCATTTTGATTGATGCAAATCGTAGGGGCTTCACTTGTGAAGACCGCCGTATGAAAGCGGGTGCTCCCTACCGACGCCTAACTCGCAGAGGGCTATCGCGGGCGGGCAGTAAGGGAAGCTGCCTACAGAGGAGCTGCATAAAAGCTAGCATACGCTCCCCTTTATGCAGCTTTCCTTAGTTCTTAGTCTAGCATCGCTTGAACTTCTGCGGGTAGGTAAATCGTCGGAGCGAGCACAGCAGAATCGATGCGAGTGCTGATCAGGCCCACATCCAAAAGCGTATCGATTTGTTTCTGCATGCGTGCGGGTTGAATCAGGCCAGTTTGATCGACCGATTCATTGCCGCCGACGAGGTGGTTCTCCAGCATCGTGCGGACGCTGTAATCGAGAAACTCGGGTGTCATTTTTGGGTGAAGTTTGGTAATCAGGTTGTTGGCTCGATCGCGTGGCCCTGTCATGTAGGACTTCCATCCTTTAATCGATGCGGCGACGAAGGCTTTGACCACTTCTGGGTTTTGTTCGGCGTAGTTGCGGTTGGTGAAGATGACCCGATAAGGATCCCAGCCACTGTCGGCCACTAGGAGTGTGCGTGGGTTGGCTCCGGCTTGCTTGATGTAGAAAGGTTCATTCGTGATGAAGCACTGCTGGACGAATTCCTTGTCAGCTAGGAATCGGCTCATGCCATAATCAATCGGCACGACGTTGAGTGTAATTCCGTAGCGTTTCTCAAGGAAGCGCACCATGGGTGAACCGGGGGTCGTCATGACAGTCCGACCATCAAGATCTTCGAACCCTCGGATGCCGCTCTCTTCGTGAACGAGGAAGGCCTGCGGGTCGTGCTGCATCAGCGCGGCCACGATGACCAAGGGGAGATTGTTACTGGCGTGGACGATAATGTCGTCGGCTCGGCCGATCGAGAATTCTGTATTGCGGCTGACTACTTTTTGAGTGCCGGCTGCGTTGGGGCCGCCTTGATTGATCGTCACGTCAAGGCCGAACTCCTCGTAGTAGCCTTCGACAAGAGCTTGGTAGAATCCACCATGTTCGGCTTGGGCATACCAATCGGTTTGGAGGGTGACAGGGATGAGGCCTCGCTCATCGTCCGGCGTGTTATTGCCGCAGCCGCTGAGAAGGGCGCCGGCTGCCATGAGGGCGCTGACAAAAAAAGTTTGTTTTTTCATAGTTGTCTTGGTCGTGGTGATGGATTTATGTGTGTTCGATTTTGCGGACAGATTCGTGCCAGTTTTTGAGGAGGTACCAGTGGAGCCAGTTGACGCTGCCGACGAAAACGAAGCCGAGCATACAAGCGACAAAGGCGGTAGCGAAAAGTTCAGGAATCTTGAGCTGTGAGTTGTAGAGGATGACCATGAAGCCGATGCCCCCGACGCCACCCTGTGAGCTGCCTGCGAATAAATCGCCGGTGATGGCGCCGATCGGAGCGAGGGTGCCTGCAATCTTCATCCCAGTTAAAAAATAGGGCATGGCAAAAGGCACCCGCAGATAGAGGATTTCTTGTGTCTTGGTCGCGTTGCTCATCTGGAAGAGATCGAGCAAGTTACGGTCGGTCGAAACAAGACCCATCGTGGTGTTGGCAACGACTGGGAAAAAGCAGATCATAAAGGTAATTGCGGTGATGCTGGGCAAACCTTGGCCGATCCAGAGCACGAAAATAGGCGCGAGCACGATGACGGGCGTCATCTGTAAGACGAGCACCCACGGGTAAAGCGCTTTCTTAACCCAAATAGCGGAAGCGAGCACCATCGAGAGCGCATAGCCGACCACCACCGCTGTGATAAAACCAATCACAGCGGAGAGGGCAGTTTGCCGAGTCGAGAGATAGAGTAATTCTCTTTCTGTCCAAAGTGCTGAAGTAATCTGATGGGGAAAGGGTATGATGATCCGCTGGACATCATACCCGACTGAACGCCCGTAAAAGTAGCTGATGGAATACCAAATCCCCAAGAGGATGGCTCCCGAAACGATGGGCAGTAGAGCGGATTGGATCTTTTTTGCGGTTGAAGCCATAATCGTGTTTAGTGGACGGTGCGGATGGCGTGGGAGACTTTGGCCACATAGTTGAGGTAAGCGGGGTCTTCGCGCAGCTCTGCCGTTCTTTGGGTGGGAAGATCGATCTCGATGATCTCTGCAATCCGACCCGGATTGGCCGAAAGCACGACGACGCGGTTCGAGAGAAAGACTGCTTCGGCCGCTGAGTGGGTGACAAAAAAAGCAGTCCATTGATCGCGTGCATGAATGCGGAGTAGGTCTTCGTTTAGATTGTCCCGAGTCATCTCATCAAGCGCGCCAAAGGGCTCGTCGAGGAGTAGCACACGAGGAGCTAGCGTCAGTGCGCGGGCGATCGATACCCGCATTCTCATGCCGCCCGAAAGCTGCCATGGGAAGCGGTCTAACGCGTGGGACAGGCTGACAAGCTCGAGCATCTTGCGAGCCGTTTCAAGCCGTCTCTCCTTGGACTCACCTCGGAGTTTAAGGGGTAACTCGACATTTTGGAGAACTCGCTTCCAGGGGAGTAAATTGGCTTCTTGGAAAATGAACGCCATCTCTTCGCGGGCATCCTTCGGGTTCATCCCGTCTACTATAACCTCGCCTTCACTGGCCGCGTAGAGGCCGGCAATGATCTTTAGCATCGTGGACTTCCCGCAACCACTGGGGCCTACAAGACTAATGAACTCGCCCTTGGCGGCCTGAAAATTAATAGCCTCCAACACGGTCGTGTCGCCAAACCGTTTGTAGGTATTGGTCAGTTTGACCATTGGAATTTGATTACTGTCGGTGCGCATCGGAATTCTAGGGTCAGTCTATCACGGGTATTATGAGACGAGATGGGCGCGCTCCATCGTGAAAGACGGTCTGGCGGGCGCGTTTAAATTGACTCGGATTATCCAGCTTGAGTCGATTCTCCTTTGTGTTTGGGTGCCGGGCCAGCAGTGGAAAGGCGGAGCTCGAAATATCGAGCCGTAGCGCATCGCCTTTCGGGAGGGTGCATGCAGTCGCATCAAACTTTAGCTTCATCCGGTAAGTGCCATCTGGTTCTTTTTCTAGAGAGTCAGTCGACGCGACTGCGATGCAAAGGAACATGGCACGACTATCGGCACGCAACCAAGATAGGCGGCCGACAAAATCGGTCGCTGCTGAAGTTGTGTCCACACTCAGCTCCAGTTCGGCATGACCTGCCATGGTCATCTCTGTCTCAAAGCTTGGAGTGTCGTAGACTAGCATGTTGTTTCCCTGTTGTTGTCCTTTCAAGTCGACTGGTGCCCATGCAGGAATCGTGCCGCCGGGGGCGGCTACTGGAACTTCGGGATCATAAACGAAGTGATCACTGGGAGAATGGGTTTCTATTTCGGGGCTCAGGGTGCCATCGCCGAAGCAGCTGTTGGCACTACCTTGAGAAACTAAATAGAAGTCGCGAGTCGTCGTATTTGGCGGCCACTGAGGTGCTGACCGCCACTTATTCTCTCCAAGAACGAAATATTTAACACCTCGATGCTTCGCCTCGCTTCGGCCGAGCTGGGCATTAAAGAAATCAACTAACATTTCGTCCGTATCGATTCTGAGGTCTTCGCCGAAATCAAGGCCGTTCATCCATCGTTCCCACGGGATATGTTTCCATGGAGTGAAGAGCAGAAAGTCTCGTGATTTATCTTTCCTACACTGATAGGCGAGCGCGCTACCTTCGGAGTAATAGTCATAATAGCCAGCTAGATGGAAGACAGCCACATTCGCCTCCGCGAGTGCCTCCGTGCAGTCGAGTGCCTTCCAGTAATCGTCGTTCTCGGTATGTGCGAGCCAGTCGCCTGCATAGCTCGGTAGATCTTTTCGGGTCAGTGGATCTACTGATGAAAGAGGAAAGGCAGTCGCGAGTGATTTTCCGCCCGCATAGGCTTCCTCTAGGGCACTTGCACTGCAAGTCGCACCAAGCCGCCAAGCGTCTTCGCGCAACATTTGGTTCCCCCATCCGAAGGTAGTCGCTAAGCGTAGAATGCCTTTGTTGTAAAACCAGCCATTGTATAGATCCGCCGCGCACATGTGCGGCGCGATGGCTACGAGGGCGTCAGGTTTGTCCTCCAAGACGGCGAGTTGAGTGTAGGCTTGGTAGGAGAAGCCATACATGCAGACCCTGCCATCGGCTCCGTCCAAGCGAGCTGCCCACTCAATTGTTTCCCGACCGTCTTTTGCCTCGTTTCGAAAGGTGTAAAAATCACCTTCAGAATCACCGCGCCCACGAACATCTTGAATCACCACAAGAAAGCCGGCTCGCGCAAAATACTCCGGTTGCGCGTAAACGACGGTAGAGGCAACTTCCCGGCCGTAAGGCTGCCGCATGAGCAGTACTGGGAGCGGGCCTACGCTCTGGCATCTATAGATATCACTGATCAGGCGCGTTCCGTCCGATAGCACCATGGGCACTCCACGATCGACCAAAACATCGTTGTCTTGTGGAAGCATGCGTTCTCAGATATCAAAAATACGAGGTTGTTGGGTGTGAGCTATTTCTAGTTGGCTGCTGTAGCAAAAGGATTCTTTGGGTAGGTGGCCATCTTGCCGGGATTCATCAATGCCTTCGGATCGACCCGATCTTTCAATGCATGTTTTTCTACGATGTCTGGATGAACGCCGCCGCCCTCCATCGTATACGTATGCGGATTCGCAACGCCGACTCCGATCGATTCGCAATAATCGATGATTTCGTTCAGGCGTTCTTCAGTCGTATAGCGAACGAGAGGAATGCCGCCCACGGAGACTCCAGGTTTTTCCGATTTGAATTTGGAATTACCGAGAGTCATTTCGATATGGATGAGGAATTCATCTCCGAACTTTTCTTTTAGTTTTTTGAAGTTGCCGTTGAAGTCCTCTCCGAATCCACATTGCAGATAAGTCATATTTGGCTCGGCCTTAATCGCCCAAAGCGTGGTGTGGTTCCAGGTGTAGTCGGTAATAAAAGGAGGCTTGGGTGGACTACCAAATGGCTTTGAAAAGACGTGTTCGATCCCAGCCGCTTTGGCTGAAGCGATGACTTTCTCCGCACAGGGACCATCCACCATGAAGAAAGTGGCGTGCTTTTCCTCCGGGATGTATTTCTTGAGTGGCTTGAAATAGCTGGGAATAGGATTTTCGAAAACAGTGACGAGACGCTTGGGGATAGTAGCATCACAGGCAGTTTCATAAGTCCAGTCGAGCAGGTGCTGCCAGTCGTCATGGACAAAAATCAACTGTTCCCAGTCGAAGGCTTGAGCTAGACGCATCTCTACCTCGACCATGATGCCTGTGGTGCCGTAGGTGTGCAGGGCTTTGATCGCGTCTCTTTCCTCAAACTTGATAAACTTTGGTTCTGCTTCCATCGTCATCAGTGTGACTGACTTGACGTTGTCGCCATAGGCGATGCCTCCATTGCGGATAGAGCCGATGCCTCCGGAGCCGCCGCAAAGGAATCCTCCGATCGAACTGATGATCCACGTCGAAGGCATGCAGGGCATTTCATAGCCCTTTTCGCGGGCAGCTATTTCAATTTTACGTATGGTCGCGCCGACTTCCGCATGAGCCACACCATCTACACTGAAGATAGTGTCCATCTTCGACAGATCGATCACCGCGCCGCCGTAGAGAGGGACCAGTTGTCCGTAATTTCCAGAGCCCCCTCCGCGAATTGTGACTGGTATGTCGTATTTAAAGAGTGTCGCAACGACTGACTGCAAGTGCTCCTTAGAGGTCACGAGTAAGGCTACTTCAGCTCTCTTGTCTTCGAGTAATTTCTTTAGCACTGGGGAGTACCAATAAAAGTCCTTAGAGTATCTATCCGTTTTTTCTCCAACGATCACTTTGTCTTCACCAAGGATCGCTTGTAGGGCTTCCAAGGCTTCGGGTGTGACGGTTTGTGGGCTGGCAGTTGGTGTCGAATCATTTGTCATTCTCCGATACAAGCAGAAACTTTGCCACTCGCAACTCGTACGCTTTATTTTATTATAATTCTACAAAATGCCGACAATATGGATAAATTTTGTATCTTCGTAGGGCGATGGTATGCGCCGTGCTTGTTTCAGGTATGGCTCTTTTAAACAGTATTTTGCGGGGTAACTGGACGCCCCTGATTGGGGGCTTGTTCCTATTCGCTTCCTCGTTCATGCTTTTGTCGGCGACTGCTCGGGGTGCATTTATCGATAAGGCTGATTTGACGAACGATCTCGTCGTCGAGCTGGCGGGTGATTCGGGTCAAACCTTCGTCATTGCTAGAGAAGCACTCTATGATATGGGTGCGAGGCTTGAGCCGGTGTATATTCCTTATTTGGACAAGACCCTCAACTGCACGGTTCTACCTCTCAAAGCTTTGATGGATGCCTACCCGAAGTTCGATACTGCAATAGCGTTTTGTTACGATGGATACATTTCCTATTATACACCGGAGTTCATTGCCGAATATGAACCCTATATTGTATTGGATCTAGAAGGTAATGTTAAAGGTGATATGCAATTGGAAGGCGCTCCGGACTTGGGGCCATTTTACATAACCTTCGCCAAACCACTCAAGCAGGGTTCCTCCGAGATGCCAGATCCGGATAATAAGCGTCCCTTTGGTGTTTATAAGTTGGAACTGGGGACTCGCGAAAGCTTGGTCGGTGCACTTTATGCTGCGCCATTTGCTGATTTAAACCATGATGCTCTAGAGGGCCGGGAGCTGTGGCTGCACAATTGTATGAGCTGCCACGCTTGGGATCAAGAAGGGCCAGGTGGAAATCTATCGAATCGAACAGCCCAGATCGTAGCGATCCATGGTAGATATAACAAAAAATACTTTTACGATTTCACCAGGGATCCAAGTACATTGATTCCTGATGTGAAAATGCCCAAGCACCCACACTATAATGATGAAAAAATTGAAAATATTCGACAGTTCCTACTTAACTTTCCAGAGTAAAAAGCGTTTATTTGCATCCGCCGTCGCTGCGTTTGCTGGTATGATAGTGACAGCTTGCGCGACCGTTGAAGAGACCGCTGATGCTGTTGCTAAAGCAGACTTAGAGCCTGTCGTGATGCAGTTTGACTGGATTTTTAATGCTCAGTTCGCTGGCTTCTTCCAAGCGATCGAGCAGGGTTATTATGCAGACGCAGGAATCGTCGTTGAGCTGCGAGGGGGTATTACCACGGCGAGGACGGTCCCCGCCACTCTCGAGGAACCTGCGATCAGCTTTGGCTCGACCGAAAGCAATGTCCTGCTTGGGGATGTTTCGGCGGGCGCCGAGGCGGTGGCGCTTGGGACGATGTTTCAAGATAGCCCGATGGGATGGATGTACTTAAAGGACGGAGCGGTCGGCGAATTCGCTGATTTAGCCAAATTACGAGTCGGCATTCACGCGGACGGAGCGCGGGTCATCGCGTTATTGCTGGAGCAACAGGGCGTCGATACGACGGATCTCGTCACTTTCGATGCCTCGCACGATCCGCAGCAGATTTTGGATGGTCGGGCAGACGCACTCCAATGCTACTACATCGATGAGTTTGTTAAACTTCAGCAACTCGTCGGTGAAAATGCAGGCGTCTTTTTAGCACGCGATTTCGGCTACCAAGCTTACTCTCAAGTCATGTTCACTGCCGCCGCAACGGTCGAGCAACACCCTGAGATCGTGGCCGGTTTTCTCGCGGCGACGAAGCGAGGCTGGGAGTATGCTTTCGAGTATCCAGAAGCCACGGTTGACCTGATTTTAACCAAATATAATGACGAACTTGACCGCGACTATCAAATACGTTCCTTGGCTAAAATCGAAGAGTTGATGGTGCCAGAGCCAAGTGCGCTTTTTCGCCCGATGGAAGCATCCGTCTTGGAAAAAGGGCAGCAGCACCTACTTAAATATAATTTAATCCCAAAGTTGATCGATATAGATGCATTGCTGGTGCAGCAATTTCTGCCATAGCCTACCATAACCTACCATAGCACCCTTTAGCCCCCTTAGCCGAATATGTCTGCATTGCTTATTAAAAACGCCCGTATCCCTCAGAGTGTCTCGCCTTTCGAGGACGGGGATTCGTTTTTGGTGGAGTGTGATATTTGTATCGAGAACGGGCTGATCAAGTCGGTGGAACCTGCGGGAACTCGCCAAGACGAAGTGTCAACCGAGGTCAAAGACCTTCAAGGGCGTGTCGTCCTACCTGGCTTTTCCGATGCCCACGTCCATCTAGACAAGGCCTTTACCTGGGATCGCGCTCCGAATGTAAGCGGTGAGTTTTGGGATGCGATCGAGCTGCTGGGCAAGGATAAGGAGAACTGGACTTTCGAGGATCTCTACCGCCGCGGCAGTTTCGCTTTGCGCTGCGCCGAGGCCCATGGCACCGTAGCGATCCGCACTCATGTGGATACGGGGACGGACTGGGGAGCTGTCAGCCACGATACAATGCAGGCGCTGCGCGAGGAGTGGGCGGGGCGCATCGAGCTGCAAACAGTCAGTCTCTGTGGGCTCGAAAGCTATATGGAGCCCAATGGCCAAAGTATCGTCGACTGGACGCTGAAGCATCCGAATTCCCTGCTTGGAGGGATGCCTCAAATGAATCCCGATCTGGATAAACAGTTGCGCTACTTTTTCGATCTTGCAGCGGAGCGAGGTGTGGGCGTGGATTTGCATGTGGATGAAAACGGCAATCCCGAAGCTGAGTGTCTCCGCCACATTGCCCAAATTGTTTTAGAAAAAAAGTTTCCCTATCCTGTCACTTGTGGGCACGTCTGTAGTCTCGCAGTGCAAGATCCGGCACGCGCCCAATCCACCATCGATCTGGTGGCGCAAGCGGGTATCCACATCATCTCACTCCCCCTATGTAATCTTTATTTGCAAGGCCGCCCGGCAGAGACGGGGCATCGCGGCACGCCACGCTGGCGCGGCATCACGCTGCTCCACGAATTACACGCAGCGGGCATCACTGCCGCCTGTGCCAGTGATAATGTAAGGGACGCCTTTTACGCCTGGGGCGATTTTGATATGTTCGAGGTTTTTCTTCAGAGCGTGCGTATCGCGCATCTGGATACAAAGCCTGCAGCAGCCTGTGGCATGGTCACCTCTGGGCCTGCGGCGATTATGGGGCTACCCCAGTTCGGGAAGATTGCCTCCGGGGCGGATGGCCGATTGGTCGCCTTCGCTGCGAAAAGTTTAAACGAACTCTTTTCAAGGCCAGGGCAAACGCGGGAGTTAATCGGCTACCACCCAGACGCCGCCCTGGTGCCCGACTACGGCGAACTCTAATCCAGCCGCCACGATAAACAGCTTTCGAGTATGATCGCTGACGAGCACTCAAATCATACCCGTAAAGAGCGTGCTTCTACTTATTAGCTTTTTTTCGCGTTTTAACTCTCTAGCTAACACTTGGCTTCAATTTTGCTAGTGGGAGTGTATGGTACTGATTCGACTATCTAAAATTGCGCTCGTTCTTTCGGTCGCCTTCTTCCTCTTCCTGGTGGTGCTCAATAACATCACTGACTATGGCTCAAATATGCTCTTTGTCGAGAACGTGCTCGGGATGACGACCGTCTTCGAGGGTAATCAACTTTTATGGCGGGCGATTACGAGCCCTGCCATTCATACGGCATTTTACATATCAATCATCCTGTGGGAGGCGGTGGCGATGGTCCTATGTATTTATGGTGCGTTTAAACTATTTAAGGTCTTAAAGGGCACGAAGCAGGCGTTTGAATCTGCCAAGCAGATCGCGGTTGCTGGTTTAGTTTTGAGTATGCTCCAATGGTTTGTCGCCTTTATCACGGTCGGGGGTGAGTGGTTTACAATGTGGCAATCTGAGATCTGGAATGGTCAGGATGCTGCGTTTCGTATGTTTGCCTGCCTTGGTATCGTCTTAATCTTCCTCTATCTGCCTGAGTTCGGTGAAGAATCGGAGAGCTAGCCCCAGCGATGCATTATCAAGATTGTATTGTCTTCTACGGGCCAGAACTGGTTCCGATGCGTTGCGCTTCATTCCGCGAAGAAGAAGGCCGTATTACTGAGCTTGATCTGACTGATCCTGTGCAGCGGATCGAGAACGGAGCGATAGTCCTCATCCCCGGCCTAGTCAACGCGCACACCCACATGGGGGATAGCTTCCTGCCCGATGGAGCGACGGGTCTGACCCTCGAAGAAGGCTTTTTTCGCCCGCATGGTTTCAAGTATCGTGAGATTGCGAAGCTGGACCGCGCGTCGCATGTCGATTATATCAGTGAGGCGCTTGGCTACATGGCGGCGACCGGAACGGTGGCGCATTTTGATTTCCGCGAGCAAGGCCCCGAAGGAGCCAGTCGCTTAAAAGAAGCGAGCGCCCGTAGCGGCGTGCGCTCTGTCATTTTAGGGCAGTTTGATCACGTGCCTTTCGACTTAAATGCCTTGACCGAAAACGTGGCTGATTTGAGCAGTGAATCCCTCCAAGAACTGCGTGAGGTGCTTGAAGTGGCCGACGGCTTTTCAGAGAGCACGATGAACGATTTGACCGATTCTGCCTGGCAAAGTATTCGCGATCTGACCAAGGCGTTGGGCAAGGCTCGTGCGATCCATTGTCTCGAAAATGAGGGCTACCGCGATCTCTCTTTAGCTCGCACAGGACGTGGGGATTTACTTCAGGCGATCGAGCTCTACGAGCCAGACATTATTGTCCACCTGACCGTCGCGAATGACGAAGAGATACAACGACTCGCTGAGTCTGGCATTACCGCAGTTTTAAATCCTCGAGCAAATGCAAATCTCGGCCTGCCCCTGCCTCCCATCGCCAAGTTGCTTGATGCTGGGGTGAATCTATTACTAGGCACCGATAATGGCCTGCTGAATAGCCCGAGTATGCTGGCTGAGTTGGACTTTACCTACAAAGTTACAAAGAGCCAGTATGGTGACTCCCTGCGTCCAAATCCTAGCGAGATTCTAAAAATGGCGACCTCTAATGTGGCTGCCACACGCTGGGGCAAAGAGCTGCCTGGTTCCCTAGAGCTTGGTCATCCAGCCAACTTTACAGTGATTGACTTCCACCAAAGCCACCTGCGCCGTAGTGCTCACTTAACTGCGTCTGTTCTCACCCGAGTGACGCCTGCGGATGTGCTACAGACTGTGCGTGCGGGGCAAGTCATTTATCAACGTAAGTAATATGAAACACTATCTTTATAAAGGAAACGACGACTTCGCCTGGCATGCCAGACCTTGGCCTCAGTTTGATGAATATGAATCTCCAGAGCAGACTTTGGTCATTCAACCAGTCTATTCGATCGCAGACTGGTGCATGGGACGGCCCCTCGATTCTGAAGAGGTGCTCGGCTCGGCTCTTTTAGATAAAGCGCTGGAATCGACTCGCGAGGACTTGAAAGCCTTGGTCTTGCCGCCGATACGTTTCAGCCCACGTCAGTCGAGTGCTTCGATGTTTCATCTCGATATTGAAATCGCCCATCAAATCATGGTGGAGACGATTTGTTCAGCCGCATTGCCTGGCTTTAAGCGTTTCGTCTTGTTCAATACCAGCCCTTTCCTGGAGGAATGGATCGATGTGTCCGCTCGCGACCTTAGAGTGGATCACGACCTGCAAATGTTTTGCATGAATCTTTCTGGAGTGGGTCTAGACTTCCATCCGACACGTGGCGGCGATCGTAGCGGCTTGGATTCGATTCTTACTGAATTACTCGGTGAAGCTGCAGAGGCCTTCGATCCCGCGGAGGGCATGAGCCTAGATCCGATTCCAGCATCTGTCGTGAAGACGAACGACCCGCTTTCCGCACACCCTGCGGGAGCCGGCGTGCTCTTTGATGGAGTGGTTGAGTCTACGGCTCGCTTACTGCGAGAAATTAATACACACCCGCCGCTGGTAGATTATGTTTTAAATAAGGAGGAAACCGAATGAGCTGGCCCAGTTATCGAAACCGCTATTTGCCCGCGATGACTCGTTGGGCGATTGAAAATATCCCGGATAAGGACAAAGCTTTTGTCGTGCTCCCGACTGGTGCGATTGAGCAACACGGCCCGCAGCTTCCAGTCGGAGTTGATGCACTTCTTGGGCAGATTTACCTAGATCGAGCCATGCCTAAGTTGCCAAAAGAGGCGCCTGTCTACGTTGCGCCACCGATTCAAGCTGCTAAGAGTAATGAGCATACTGGCTTTCCCGGGACTTTGATAATTCACCGCGAGTCGCTCCGTCAGTTAATCTTGTCGACCGGTCGCCAGATCGCGGAGTGGGGATTTACTCGTATGGGCATTTTGAATACGCATGGAGGTAATATTTCAGTCGTGAAGAGCGCTCTGCGTGAATTGCACCTAGAGCTTGGGCTCGAAGTTCAGGTGCTCTCCTATCCCTATGAGCTAGACATCCCCGCCCGCGAGCGCGCTTTTGGGATTCATGCGAATGAAGTGGAGTCTTCCCTCATGTATGCCAGCACTCCGGACATGGTCGATCCCTCTGTAGCCACTTGTTGCTGGACGGGGACTCTGGATGATCCGAAAATTTTACAATCGGAGTTCGCGCCCGCGACCTACGCTTGGAAGACGCTCGATATTTCCCGTTCCGGAACGGTGGGGGATGCCACCGTCGCTACAGTGGAAAAGGGCGAGCTGTGGATCGCTCGCGCTGCCGACGCGCTGGCGGCACGGCTGGTCGAATTAACCACCTAAGCGGCTTTCAAACTTTTTTAAATTATGATGAATATCCGCTCACTCTCCCTCCTCGGCACCTTGTGCTTCCTAACGGTTCAGATCGCCGTCGCCCAGACGCTCGTGCGTTCCGATTACATTATCACCATGGCTGCCGATCAGATTGAAGCAATCGACGGTTATATGCTGATTGATGAAGCGGGTAAGATTGTAGAGCTTGCCGCCGGAGAGCCTCCCGCAGAGAGCGATGCCTACTATGTCGATGCGATCGGTAAGATTGTGCTGCCCGGCTTTGTTTCTGGGCATAATCACCTCTGGCAAAGCGCTTTCCGCGGGCGGGGATCTGACAAAGAACTCTACGGCTGGATCCGAGAACTCCATGGAACTTTTGGGAGACACTTCGAGCGCGGCGATATGTATGCTTTCACGCTCTATGGCGCCCTCGATCAGCTTGCGAATGGAATCACCACGACTTTGAATCACTCCCAGAACATAGCGCCGACTTACGCCGATTACATAGAACAGTTCACTGCCGGGATGGATGCGGGGCAGCACTTCGTCTTTTCCTATGTGCTCGATCGAAACGCCGCTTCGCCCGAAGAGCGCCGAGCGAAACTAGTCGATCTCATGGAGGCGACGGCCGCAATCGAAGAGCCCCATCCCTGCCTAGGTTTCGGCCTGCATGGCATGGGAGTTCATTTCAGCATCGAGCGGCACCAAGAAGAGGTCGCTCTGGCTAAAGAGTTCGACCTCGATATGCAGATTCACTACCTAGAGGAAAAGGCGCAATCCTACCAAGAGGGTCAAGCTAAGTTCGTCGATTTAAAGACAGACGGTGGCGTTTGGGATGGCTTGGTTTACGCTCACTTCGTCCACCCGACTGAGGATATTCTACAGATCTCAATCGATGCTGGAGCCAAGATGATTTGGAACCCGCTCTCCAATGGCCGTTTAGCCTCAGGGCTGGCCGATATTCCTAAATATCAAGCCATGGGCTTGGAAATTGGTATGGGCGTCGATGGAGCAGGGAGCGCCGACATCTGCGATCCCTTCCAGAATATGCGCATGGGTATGTATGCCCTACGCATGCGCGACTCCGATGCCAGCGTGATGAGCTGCTACCAAGTGCTCAGCTTGCACACGATCAAGACAGCGGAAGTGCTCGAAGTTGCGGACCGCGTCGGCAGTCTAGAAGTCGGCAAGCTGGCCGACTTTCTGATCGTCGAGCCCGAGTCGCCGGTGTTTGACCCCTATGCCACCTTAGTCTTGGCCACCAGCGCGTCCGATATCGAAAGCGTCTGGGTGCGGGGAGTGAAGCAGGTCGATGCAGGCGAGTTGCTCCTCCACGAGATGGCAGAGGTCAAAAAGGAAGTCGCCGAGCGCGTAGATCGTATCGCCAAAGCGGCAGGTGTTTTTAAATAGACGCCTGAATATAGATCAAATAATGATCAGACTAAATACATTCTTTTTTCTCTTTTTGGGAATGACTGCTTCTTTAGGGGCAGCAGATCGCTCAGTAGATCTAGTCTTTCAGTTACAAGCTGAGCAGTCGTCAACCTCGATCTCGGGTCGTATTGGCAACGGAGCAACTGGCTCAGACAGTGGAGGCATTACGGGCACGATCAATGCCACAGTGGTCTTTGACTCAGGGACGCTCAATGCCAAGGAGATTACCTATACAGGCGGGCGTGTCTTCCTTGAAGACCTCAACTTAAACTTTTCTGGAAATGTATCTGTGCCTGGAATAGGCAATTTTTAATGCAAACTGCCGTCCAATCGAGAAACCTCTCGCAAACTTTATCGACTATTAGTCCACCCGGAGAAGTCTCAAATTCAGGGGCGCTCACTACATCGCAGCACCAAGCGACTCTCGATCAAGGGACACTTACATTGATCGCAACAGTTCCAGGACTTTTTAGTGAAACTGAGACGACGAATTACAATACTTCACCAGAGACCGACCCCGTTTCGGGAACTGCATCCATCACAATCAGCGAGCAGAGCGCAAACGCACTTCAACGTACACTACAATTTACACTGACCACAAATCGAACCGAAGTGCAGTCTGAACTAATCGAAGGCACCGCGACGACTTTAACGCTCACTGGTAGTGAGAACACGCAATCCAAAGCGAGCATAAGCATACCAACGGGATATGGGCAATGGGCCTTGGATAATAGTGTCAACTTGATCAACGGAGATGAAACCAACAATTTGGGATTCGCACATAATCTCGTCTATGCGCTTGGACTGGCGCCCGACGCCTCCATTTGGCCGATCCAAACTATTCTAACATCCGCCAATTCACCTTCAGTTGAGCTCACGTTGCCGACCAGTGGTCTGAACCTATCTCTAGAGGCGGAATACCGCGAGCGTTTTGATTCTGGGACTTGGGTCCCTCTGCCAACTGTTCATTTTACAAGCGGCCCAGGGAGCCTAGAGCAAAGCAATACGGGCAAGGTTACCTTCACTTTCCCCGAGGCCACACAGGGCTTTATTCGTTTCAAAGTACGCCCGTAATGGCCTTTCAGGATTTAGACTGGAGAGGCTAAAGTCCCTGATTTACTTAATCTTCTTTGTTCAGGATGATTCTCGATATATTACTTGGTTATCCTAAAGGGTGCTATAGAGACTTTTTAAACAGGGGCATTTCAGCTGTTTACCTAAATGCTTAATTTAGAAAGTTTTTTCTAAAAATAGCTAGACTTATCATATGGTCTCTGTTGAAGTTGGCAGACTATGAAAGTCCAAAATGATACCCATAAAT
>Ga0307933_1001300_pt1 | contig 19956 bp, 18 predicted proteins | sample OrgLakmetageno88_FD_201811 | JGI IMG/M metagenome (GOLD analysis project Ga0307933, IMG submission 201811) | Saline water microbial communities from Organic Lake, Antarctica - #88 | ecosystem: Environmental > Aquatic > Non-marine Saline and Alkaline > Saline | place: Antarctica: Organic Lake...
GATTATTGGTGTGAGCAAATGGGTTTAAGTTATAAAGACATCCGAATTAAAAATACCAAAACCCGATGGGGAAGCTGTTCGAGTCATAAAAATCTTAACTTTAACTGGCGGATTATGATGGCGCCAAAGTCGGTGATAGATTATTTAGTGGTGCACGAAGTCGCGCATTTAAAGCATATGAACCATTCAGCGCAATTTTGGAATTTGGTAGCGGCGTATGATCCAGAATTTAAACACCATAAAAAATGGTAACGCGATAATCAGGAACGATTGTTAGGTTTTTTAAAAAATTGATTCTAAAGTGTCCTTTAACTCTTGATTATCCATAGGGTTTATTTCATCTCTTTCATATCGTGCCACACAATCAAAAACTGCTTTTTGTGCGTCGCTTATAAGCGATAATAGTGTTTCAGGTTCTTCTGTAACATCGAAGCTGTCAGGGAGGCATATTTCTAAGCTGCCTTTTTCTGGTCGATATTTAATTAATTTAACGGGGTCAGCTTTAACATCGAAGTGTAATATAAGGTATTCCACAATGTCATCCTCAAAGGCAAAATAATCAAAGTCGGTATGTTTTAACAGTCTTTTGGTTCGGCTTTTAATACGTTCTGAATAACAGTAGCGCTTAATGAGAACCCCAAAATAATAGCGCATAAATTCGCTTCCTACTAAATTTAGAAAATGAGGATCGTTTTGTCTTAACTGTTGGGCGAGTGACAAATCGATATGTATATGAGCTCCAATAGTATTAAGCCCTGTATCGGCTTTTAAATGACTATCGAAAGAGACTTGCCTGTTTTTCTCAGCGGCAGCAGACTTAAGGGCGATTGTTTTGTTTACTAATTCCACTAAGGCTGCTTGCGGACATGTTTGCGGCTCGTCGTGCCGAATTTCAACTTCTGCGGTTAAAGCAGAAAAAGCTTTTTCGATACCTGATTTTAAATAATCTGGTGCCAAATCTACTGAATCGGCTTTGCAAATTAAGCCAGATTTATTTTGTAGGTAGCCTTCGATTTCTACCCCAAATTTAAGGTCACTCGGCTTATTCATTGAAACTAAAATAATATATTTTTTAAAAAAAACAATATCACTCACTCTTTATTAACTTTTTTATTTACCTAGAGTCGTTTAGATAATAATCTTACCTATGAAGCTTTTAGAAAGACCGGCTCGACACTTTGTGCCTGAAGATTTTAAAGTTTCCACCTGGACGGCTTTAGAACCTTTTTTCAGCGTCTTAAAAGAACGCTCGCCTAACTCTTTAAGTGAACTTGAGCAGTTACTTAAAGACCGATCAGAGCTTGAAGCGATTTTAGAAGAAGACTTTGCTTGGCGTTATATTAAAATGAACTGTCATACAGATGACTCAGTGTTACGTGATCGTTTCACCGAATTTGTCGAACTTATACAGCCACAGTTATCGATTTGGGGTGATAAATTGAACAATAAAATTGTTCAATCTGAGTTCTTTCATCAATTACCTGATGCACCTTATTTAACCTACAAAAGAAATTTAGAAACCTCGGTTAAAATTTTTAGAGAGAATAATGTACCGCTGTACACCGAACTTGAAAAACTATCTCAGCAGTTTGGTGAAATTAATGGTGCGATGACGATTACGTTTAAGGACGAAGAATTAACGATGCAAGCGGCCGGTCAAAAACTTGAATCGGCTAATCGAAGCGAAAGAGAAGCCGTTTATAACTTGATGTCAGATCGTCGACTAAATGACAAGGATAAGCTAGATGAGATTTTAGACGCATTGATTTCAAAAAGGCATGAACTCGCTTTGAACGCTGGTTTTGATAATTTTAGAGATTATCAATTTGCGGCTATGGGGCGTTTTGATTATACGTCAGAGGATTGTAAATCTTGGCATGAAGCCATTAAAATTCATATTGTACCGCTTATTAAGCTGATTCATCAGCGTCGAGCCGATCAACTAAGTTTGAAAACTTTAAGACCTTGGGATTTATCGGTCGAACCCTCTGGGGCCCCCGCGCTGAATCCTTTTACTAATGGCGCAGATTTGTTGAGTAAAACTAAAAAAGCGTTTACCCGTTTAGAACCTCGTTTTGGCGAATATTTAGAAACTATGGACGCACTGGGTCACTTTGACCTTGAAAGTCGCAAGAACAAAGCGCCAGGCGGCTTCAATTACCCGTTGTATGAAATAGGTGCGCCTTTTATATTCATGAACGCGGTTGGAACCCAAAGAGATTTAGAAACGATGGTGCACGAAGGGGGACACGCGATTCATTCTTTTTTAAGTAAAGATTTTGATTTGAATGATTTTAAATCAACGCCGGCAGAAGTGGCCGAGTTAGCGTCAATGGCGATGGAGTTGATGTCGATGGACGTGTGGGACGAATTTTACGAAGATAAGGAGGCCCTGGCACGTGCGAAACAGCAAAAAATTGAAGATTCACTTATTACCTTACCGTGGGTAGCGATTGTCGATTCGTTTCAACACTGGTTATATGAAAATCCGGCTCACTCGCGTGATGAGCGCCGAGAAAAATGGTTGGAAATTAATCAAGATTTCTCGAGTGGCTTAGTTGATTACACAGATTTAGAAGAGGGACTGGCGAATGCCTGGCAAAAACAAATGCATATTTATGAGGTGCCATTTTACTACATTGAGTATGGTTTTGCCCAAATGGGCTCGATTTCTTTATGGGAGCAATTTGAAACCGATAGAGATAAAGCCTTATCTGGTTATCAAGACTTTATGAAGTTAGGATACACAAAAACAATCCCCCAAATTTATGAAGCGGCGGGGATTAAATTTGATTTTTCGTCTCAGTACGTTGAACATTTAGCACAATTTATGAAAGAAAAACTCTGATTTAGGCGGCTTCTTTGATGACCTCTCGCCCAGCTTTTAATTGCGTAATCATTGAATTACAAGAGCCTATAAATTCCTGAATACTTGGGGCGATAGTGTTTGGATCGTTGTCTTTGTAATAGTTATTGTAAAAAAGAGAGGCACACGCTCTACCGTGCTCTGATAAATTCTGAGCCGATTTAATTTTGTTTGAGGTTGAGGCTGCCATGTCAGAACTAAAAGCATCGGCATCGGTAGGGAGATCGTAAAATATTTCTGGGATCTTCAGTCCATTTTTTCTGGAGTAGGGCTCATTATAAGGTACTAAATGACCGACTTTACTTATTTCATCTTCGTAATTTTCAAGGGTGTATCCATCCATGGCACCACCATTTAATAAGGTCATAGTTGTGGCCACTCCTCGTCTACCATGTTGTCTGTCATTGGCTTTATCTCCCCAATATTTTGCGGAATTGAGGGCTTCTTGTTTTAAAGCTTCAATAACTTTCACTTTAGATTCAGCACTTTCGTATGATTCAGTTACCGATTGTTCTTCCTCGGTGTCTGCTTCTTGTTCATGGCTTTCTTCCTCTTCTTGAATTAAAGCTTGATGGTAGTCGGGATGATCGCTCCCGGTTAATTCTTTATAATACTCGTTAGCACTGGCTAACTCTTTATTAGCGTCTTTAAAATCTGATAAGGCTTCGTCAATATTTTCTACTAAGTGTTGGGCTTCTTTAATTTGTGGAAGTTCAAACATACCATCACCACATTTTTTTTGGATTAGTCTTAAGGCTTTACGCCCAAAGACTGGATCACTTTTTTTGGCCCATATTTCTTTGAGTTTATCAGCGACATACTTCTCACGTTTTGCGCGCGCTTTTAAAATTTTTTGCCGATAGCTGTTTACACTTTCTACGCTGGTTAGTTTCGCCATTTCGGCGTAAATTAGACCCCTATCTTTGCTGTTAAAATAGTAAGGCAGAAAAGACTGCATTTCCGGCTCAATTTCTTCGTTAATCTTTTGATTCACTTCGTTTACCACTTGGGTTTCTTTGGCGTGTTTATGAAATTGTTCTTTAAGATAGGTTTCTAATTTTTGGAACTTATTTGGATCGAGCGCTTCATTTTCAAATTTCGCCCAAAAAAGTTCTACCTCAGTATCTACTGTCGTGTTAGATTGTGCTGCTTGGGCTAATTCTAATTCAAAATGTCCGAGTAGTTTTTGTAATTTTTTAGCTTGAGTCATCAAAAGCTCAAAGCTTTGAATCGCCATGGTTTCCTCCGCTCCGCTCACTCCTGAATTCTGAAACTTATCAAGTCGCTGTGTTAATTCATCTTGCAACGGTTCTGGCGTCTCATTCTTAATAGATTCGCGCTGTTCTTTGATCCAAATTTCAGTTTGAGGATTTATATCTTCTTCATCGGCGTTTTCGGCGGTGTTGGAACTCATTGTAGGTGGTTAGGAAAACAAAAAGCCCAGAAATAAGTGTCAGGGCTTTTTTGTTTTTATTTAAAAAGAAAGACTATTCAGTGGCTTCAGGCATCATGTCTGGAGTTCCTGTTTCAGATGCTGCCTCGGTTGTAGCCGGGATTTCTGGAAGATCTAAGCTTTCACAAGCGACATTGATTAGATTTACTTCTTTTTTGTTGTTTTCGTCTAAGTTGTTGAATAAGTTGATTGGCTGACAAGGTTCAGCGCCGGCTCGTTCAATAATTTCTGCAATAGCTTGCGCTTGGCCAATTTGTGCCGCTTGAGCCATTTGTTGTTGCATTTCAGCTTCATTTGGAGCCTCACTACCACCACAAGCAGCTAGTGTTACGGTTGCTAAAAGGAGTGCCGAAAGTTTTAGAGTTTTCATGTTTTAAAGGTTATTTTTTTTTAAATTTTAACCACTTAATCGGCTCAGGCAAGCAAAGTTTAATCTTTATCGGCCTCATGGGCATCGCGGTATTTCTGCTTTGTTTTATCGCTGGTGTGTTTGTGTTGAACTATTGGCGCTGGGTAGTCGGTAAATAAGTTGGGGCCGGCCTCATTCCATTGGTTTATATCCTTAGCTGATACGTCTTTAAGTTCTGGGATCCATTTTTTAATGTAATCACTTTGTTTATCAAATCTTTCTTGTTGTCGCCAAGGGTTAAAGATTCTAAAAAAAGGCTGCGCATCAACGCCTGTACTGGCGGCCCACTGCCAGTTTCCGTTATTAATAGCCGGATCGTAGTCGAGTAATTTTTGGGCAAAATATTTTTCACCCCAGTGCCAATCTACTTCTAAATTTTTTATGAGAAAACTTGAGGTAATCATTCGTACTCGATTGTGCATGTAACCCGTAGCATTTAATTCACGCATGCCCGCGTCTACTATTGGAAAACCCGTTCGACCTTCACACCAAGCGTTAAATTTCTCTTCACTATTTTCCCAAGGTAGGTTTTCAAACTTGGGGGTGAAACTTTTTTCAAACACATGAGGAAAAAAGTATCCAACGTGGGTAAAAAAATCATGCCAGTACAATTCACTGACTACCGTATGGTCAACGCCATAAAACTGACTCAGTTTGTAATAACTTTCTCTCATCGAAACGGTGCCAAATTTGTGATGCGCTGACAAATGTGTGGTTCCATCTTGAGCCGGAAAGTCGCGTTGCTCATCGTATTTTTTATTTAGCTTTTCGTATATGGCTAAAGCTTCCTGCCGCCCCCCTTTGACCGTTAATTTTTCATTCTCTTTACTTTGGATTTTGCCGGTTATAGTTTTTAAACTTTCACAAATTTTAAAAGATTCTTTTCCTAAATTATTTAATTTTTCGGTGTGGGGTTCGCGTACTAAATTCTGTGAAGCATTGCGATAATAAGGCGTGAAGACTTTATAGGGCGTACCATCGTCTTTTTTGGTGTCATCTGGAGCGTTCAAAGTTGAATCATGAAAATCATTAAATTTAACCATATTTTCAATGCACCACGTTTTAATATTTTGATCTCTTTTTTGCGCAAAAGGCGTATAATCAATGTTTAAATAAAGGGCCTCAAATTCAATTTCGTTTTTAAGGGTTTCAAGCGTATCGATTACCTTTCCACTACAAAAATTTAAGACGGCGTTGTGTTTATGAAACGCCGTTTCAAGTTCTTTAAGGGATGTGACCATAAATTGAAAACCCGCTTCTGAAAAATAAGGATGATCTCTTTGTTCTGGATCAAAAATAAAAACGCAGTGTACGTTTTCACTATTTTTTAAAGCTTCGTTTAAAGCGGTATTATCTTCAAGTCTTAAGTCTCGGCGAAAAATAAAAAGTGAATTTTTGATCATAGTGACTTTATGTTAGTACTTTTGAAAATCTGTTGAAGCTTAATTCGTTAAAATTACGTATTAATGGTATAATACCCTAATGGCTGGGCACTTAGATCAACCTCCAAATAATGATTTACCACCTGAAGCGGTGGAACGACAAATCTGCGTACAAGATTGCCAAGAAGAACTGGGTGCTTTAGAAAGTGAAATTTTATCAGCTCAGGTTAAAGATAATTTTTTAGCCTATGGAGAAAGTGTTAATTTGCGCTTTAGATCGCAACAGCCCGTAGCGGAATTTGAAGAAGGGAATCAAGCAAGGCTGCGTTCAGCTACAGGGGAATTAGCCCCAACCGAGGTTATTACCCAGTTTGATGTTAATATTGAAGATCTTCCTTCGTCTTTAGACCCTTTATTTGAACCGTTAATCGAAGCGGGAATGAGTGACTATGATTTAAAAGATGTGCGGGTTTATGCAACCACAGTGCCAAATTCGGATTTTCAAGGTGCGTTCGTAACATACGAAGCTGGTACGATAGGACGGGGGATATCTGTTTTTGCCGATGATAACGGTTTGGTAAAGCAAACTTATATAGATGATGCCGGGATTATGGTTTTAGATGGAGGGGCTTTAGCCGATAGAGGAGAAGAAAAATTCATGGACGTGCTTGCCAATGAAACGAGTCACCATTTACTGAACGCCGCGCGAAATATTTATATTGACCGCAGAATTCAAAACTACGTTGGGTTGCCCGTTGAAGAAGTACCGACGATAGCTGATTTAGAGACGGAATTAATAGACGGCTTTTCTCATACAGATTTACCACCAGGCGATTTCAATTACGATTATTTTCATGAGTTTATTTCCGATAGTGCTTCGGTCATGACCAACGATGCAGCCGTTGACCAACTGGTGGGGCGTGTAATTGATATTGGACATCAAGATACTTATGGTCTCAGTCGTGATTTTTATTTTCACCATCTTGCGATTTTTTCTCAGCAAGGAGGCGAAACCCAAATTTCAGGCTCTGACTTACAAGCGTTTGTGGACACAGAAAACCAGGCAGCGACAGTATGGAATAACACAGAAATTCCGGAAGAAGGGGCCGCCGCGATTGATACCTATTGGGAAAATGCACAACGGTACGGTTTGGATTTAAGTTTTACCGATAACGTTATGAAATCGGCTCAAAACCCTGATTTTGTAACTTATATAAAGCAGAAATATACAAATGTTGGCATCGCTTTTACACAGCACATAGCCGATAAAATAAACGCTTTGCCGCCTTCGGGCAACTAACCTTTACCTCGGTAGTGAAACCAAAACTTAAGCCATTTTTTAACTTTAGGGCTGAAGAGTTTAGGACCATAATGCGTACTAGCGGCCCATTTACTAGCCTCGCCAAAAGTGGGGTAAATGTAGGTTGAGCGCGCAATTTTGGTGAGGGGAATATTATTTTCAAGGGCGAGTTGCCACTCGCGAATCATTTCACCCGCTCTCGTAGCCACAATTTGGGCTCCAATAACAGTGCTACCTTTTAAAAGCACTTTTATATAACCTTCTGTGGCGTTTTCGGCTTGAGCACGATCATTTTTAGCGAGATCAAATTTAGTGACTTCGTAGTTTATCTTCGCCTTTTTAGCCGAAGCTTCATCGTGTCCGATGTGGGCAATTTCAGGGTCGGTGAAAATCGTCCACCCAATTTTCATAGGTTCAACTTTTTGCTTAAAAGGGAGTCGCAGAATTTCGTTACTGAGTACAATGCCCGCTTCGTAATTTGCGGCGTGGGTAAACATAATCTGGCCATTTACATCGCCAATGGCCGTAATATTATTTTGGCTGGTACGTAGTTTTGAATTTACTTTAATACCGCGTTCGTCGTGCGCTACCCCGGCAGTATTAAGCTCTAATTCTAAGTTAGGTTGTCGGCCGGCAGCCACTAAAATACTATCAGCTAAAATACTGTAAGGTTGATTATGTACGAGTAATTCAATTTTTTTCTCTAAGCCTTCGTTAGTGATTTGTACTGGTTTGGCGTTTGTTATAATTTCAACCCCTTCGGCTTTGAGTTTCGTGTTTAGAATTTCAGCTATATCTGAATCTAAGCGGCCTAGAAATTGATCGTGATGTTCTAAAATAGTGACTTTTGTGCCTAAACGATTTAGCGCTTGGGCTAGTTCAGCGGCAATCACCCCCCCGCCAATAATAGCGAGTTTTCGGGGTTGTTCGCGGAGTCTAAAAATATGTTCATTGGTAATAAAACCAGCTTCTTTTAGCCCTGGTATTTCAGGGATTTTTGGACGTGAGCCAGTCGCAATGGTAATACGTTTAGCGGTAATTTGTAGGGTCGGTTCAGTGCCGATATTTGCGGGTTGAAATTTTTCCCAGGTTTTTGAGAGCGTAACGTTTAGGGTGTGCTTATTAAGAAAAACGGCTTTTCCAAAAATGACTTCACAGCCCATTTTTCTAAATCTATCAGGATGATCGTGCATTTGGATGCCTGCCTGCACGTCACTAATTCGTTTTATTATTTGTTCCCAGCTGTGAGGTTGATTATTTGACTTTAAGCCATAATCGGCAGCATGATTTTGTTGGTACGCTACTTTAGCGGTTTTTATTAAAGTCTTACTGGGCACACAGCCATAATGCAGGAATCACCCCCTAACATGTTTTTATCAATTAAAGCTACCTTAACGCCTAGCTGCGCTGCGGCAGAAGCGAGACTTAGCCCAGCGGAACCACCTCCGATAATTAAATGGTCGTAATCGTAATTTTTAAACATGTTTTGTGATTTTAAAGACTGGTGTCTGGTTTGAAATATTTAATAATTTTTGGAACGAGTAATACCAAAGTTACCATAATAATAGGTAAAAGTAGCGCCTTTGGACCTTCCAATAAAGAGTCGCCGAGAAACACAAACGCTGGCGTAAATATTAAATTAGTACCCAGTGTGGCAAAGAAAAAATCTTTAGCTTTTAGCGTCTTAATCATGCCAGCGGCGTAACTTAAAGGAATATATGGGGCGAACAAACAGCGCAGCAGGAAAATACTTTTAAAGCCGTGGTTTTCAGTTTGAGTTTCGATTTTTTTAATTAAAGCCCCAATCCCTTTTTTTTGTTTGAGGGTGTTTAGCTTTTCTGGACTCACTTGCCGTGTGATAAAAAAAGCGGTTTGAGCCGCTAACGTGGCGGCAATAATGACATAAACGGTGCCCCAAATTTTACCAAAAAGTAAGCCCGCTAAGACGCTAAAAGCCGCCGCCGATATAAAGGCCAGTACTAAACCATAGTACAGCGCTACAAAGACCAAGGGAGCTAAAACACCAAATTGATCAATGAAGCTTTTAAGATTTTCTACTTTTATAAAGTTTTTAAAAGTTTCAAAAAAATCGGTGAAAAAAAAGCAGTATCCAAGCGCTACAAGGCAGAGCGCTAGTATTAAAAATTTTATTTTAGAATTCATAGGCTTAGGGTAAACAGCAATCAATAAATCGACAAGCTTTGGCGGTAGCCTGCGCTTCCTAATCGTTGAACCGAGTAGGGGAGACATTTAGATTGTCTACATACATCGTTTGAGATTCATCCAGATTCAGGTTTGAACCAACACCAACTTCTAAAACCGAATAGACCATATCGGCGGTAGGAAGTGTGGCGGCTCTTTCTCCTACTATTTTTTTATCGTTCATCCAAATTTCAACTAAACCTTCGCTTCGTACGTCCGATAATTTTAAGTGCATTTTAATTTCCACCCATTCATTCAGCGGTACATGCACCCGTTCTAGTAAATCTTGCTGCACGACATCCATCGCGGGCAGCCAGTTATCATATCGAAGGCCAATACTGTTTCGGAATGAGAAAAATAAACTGGGTCCTGGTTCGCCTATGTTTCTAAGTGTGTCATTGCGAGAGCGCAGTGACAAAAACATACTTTGGTTTAAGTTTTGTAGTTCTGATTTTTTCGCATCATCTGGTCCGGTAAAATAAAACCAGCCTGATATGTAAACGTCGTCGCCTTTTTCAAAATCAAACAACTGTCGCCGAATGGCCGCTTTAGAATCACCAAACCAGACTTTACCAAACGGTTCAGCGTAAAATTTAAGGGAATTTTGTCCACGTCGTCGAATACCTTTTTCAATGGCAATGTAATTACCGACACTTTCGTTCATGACACACGAAGAAAGGTTTATCATGCAATATTGCACGGTACGCCGGAAAGAAGATTTATTATTCTGAATAATCGTTTCGTGCCATCGCGACCAATCTTCTTTAAAGAGTTCAGAGACGCTATCTACATTTTCAAAACCCTCACTGAAAGTGTTACTAGACTCCTGAGAGAGTACAGCCTCTTTCATGGCTTTTTGATCTGGGGTTTTATAAACGACCTGATAGCCAATCCAGATAAACAGAAAGGCGAAAGAAAATTGGATAATTCTTTTAAGCATATTTTTATTTTAAACGACATAGCGCGGCAGCGCCAGCCGCGCCTGCATTATTTTGGTTATAGAAGTGTAACTGAAAGTCATGAGGATAGTTTTCTAGCTGATCGTTGGTACGATTAATAATTTCGGCTTCAAAATGCTGCCAGAAATAACGAGCGGCGCCACCACCCAAAATTATCGTGTCAGGATCAAAAGTAAGCACTAAACCGCTAAGCCATTGGGCAAAAATATTTAAGTGATTTTCAAGCGGTGGGAGGAGGCTTTGTTTTTGTTTTGGTAAAATTTCAGAAAACTGTGTACTGGCGTCTAACCCTAAGTGCTTTTTTATCCCTGGCCCAGAAAGCCACGCTTCAATCTCTTTTTGTTGCACTACCATGTGCCCAATTTCGCCTGCATAGCCGTGAGCCCCTTTTAGGATTTGCCCTTCAATAACTATGCCACTGCCGACGCCCGTCCCTAAAATAATGCCAAGTGTGATTTTTGAATTCGGTTCGACACTTTGCCGAGCACCGAACGCAAAAGCGCGAGCGTCGTTCTCAATAAAACTGGGAAGCTTTATTTTATCAGTTATATATTCACATAAAGCGAACCCATCCAGGTTTGGTACGTTGGGTGCTTTTACAATACGGCCTTTCTCAGAGTCTACAAAACCAGCCCAGGCAATGCCCACGCTTTTTGTATTCTCATCTCTAACTTCCTCGATGGCTTGAATTAAATTATTCAGCGTTTCTTCTTTTGGTTTATCGGCTTGCGTTAGAACTTTAGTTTCCGCTTCAAGTTTCATGTTGGCGTTGTAGCGCGCGACATAAATTTTAGTACCGCCAATATCTACGCCTAAAGTGTTCATCATGATACATTATAAAGTGTACTTATGCTACTGACAAACCCTTAGCCCTTACTTTATTTGGGCCCTTTATCTTTATTTTTTAGTGCTTGGTATTTTTTTGTGTAGCGCAGTACGGAATCTACATACGTGGAGTGACTCCACGTCAACGGCGCCACCGATAAAGGGGCGCCTGTATGCGGATCCATTTGTTCGGGTAATATACTCGCTGAGTTTTTTTGTCGCACTACCCAATCAAATGTTTCTCGAATGGGATGTAATTGGTGTACAGTTTGTGCCATTTCTAATTTCCAATTGGCCAGCCAAAGGGTGGTTATAATCCAGGGATTCCCAGGGAGAGTCGCGGAATATTCATATTCCCAGTTACGATGATAAAAATCACCTTCGTAACGACAGATGCCACCGACTTCTGTTTGCACGGTCAAATGTGATTCAATGGCTTCCATGGTACTAATCATGCGTGGGTCATCGGCGGGTATCAATCCCATTTCCCAGACAAAAGCGACACTAGCATCAACGGTTGGGTCAACTTTTAGTTCGCCCCCTTCATAAAACACTTTTTTAACAAAACGACCGTGTTCTTCACTGTACATATGTTTTAAGATGCTTTGCCTCATTTTTTTTGCCGCATCTCGAAACACAATTTCATCTTCATGATGCCCTGTAACGTGCGATAAATTTTCGGCCGCTTTTAAGCCAGCGTAAGCGGTGGCACAGGTAAAAGTAAAAACTCCATACTGTTCTTCCCACAAATCATAGCTTTCTTTGGGCAGGCCCGTTTCTTCGTTTACATATTTAATAATAAAACGACCAATTTTTAAAACCATTGGGTTGAATAGTCTCTGCACCACTTCAATTGATTTAGATTCTTTATAAAGCTCCCACAAAGCGACCAGTAATAAAGCCGACTCGTCTTCTTGAATCGGAATTTGGCTTTTACCGTTGCGCACTTTGGGATGCCATGAGGAGCCGAGTGAACCATCTGGGGTAAATTTATGTAACACGTAGCCATCATGCGTAATTAAATTTTTAGAAAATTTTAAAAAACTTTTAACGGTTTCAAAATAACCGGCTCGCGCTAAAGAAACGCAGACTAAAGCCGCATCGCGTGGCCAAACGTAGGCATAGGTGTCTTTATTGAACTCCATAATATCAGAATCCGTTGAGGCAATGATAGCCCCTCGGTTATCAATTTGACTGCGAATAAGGAGCAAACTTTGGTACCATAATTTTTGCGCTTCTTTCGGTACTCCTTTTAATTTTAAGTCCTGTTTAGTGGCCCACTGTTTCCAGTACCCAAAAGTGTGTTGGTAAATTTTTTCGGGTCCGAGATTCGTAACGCGTTTATTAATACGGGCAATGTCACCGTAGTTTTTTCCCGCCACAATCCAGAAATAAAGCGCGCGTGGCTTGCCTGGTTCGATTGATTTATAAAACCCAATCGTTGAATCAACTGAACCTTGCTCAATTGGATTGCCGTGTAAATGACCGTCTTCAGCGTCTTTCCAGGTACCTTCTCGGTCACCGTAGTTTGATTTTCCACAGGTGTATTCTGAAATACCTGATTGGCAGTGGTCCCACGCGCCATTAAGTAAAAAGTACCGCTGTTTACGGTAGTGCAACATCGCATTTAAATCGGGTTCGTAAATGGCGGTGTCTTCCATTTTATCACCGTACATGTAAAAGTCGTGTGAAAAATAAAGCCGAAACTCACGGGTGTTATCGCCCAAATTATGAACCGTGATTTTACGAAACAGGACGTCATGAGTGGTATATACAAAGTCTTCAAAAATAAGTTTTACGTTTAAGCCTTTGTTTTCGGCCACGGAATTACCCACTAGACTCCCTTGGTGATACTCGGGGGTAATTTCCCAGTGACCGTCGTTAAGCCAGCTAAAAATACCATCAACCCACAAACCGCAGCGGTGAATTTTTCCGTAGGATGAATGATTTTCTTGCCCAATGTAAGGATAGAAAAAATCCCTCATTTGGAGATGCTTATCAAAGTTGGCAAGCATGTTTCCGTTAGCGACAACGAGTGATTGGGGCATAGATTTGGAAACTTATTGAATGTTAGCGAGCAGTAAATCAAGTCGCCAGTCTAAGTGATGAATGGTGTTCATATAATTAATGTAGGCATCGTACGGGTTTTCGTACGGTGAAAAGTAGGTGTGCACGTCACCATCCGCCCAAAATTTAGTCGACATGTAATACAGGTGATCAGACGTTTGTAATTTTCTGAAATCGGCTAAAACAGAAATTATTTCTGAATCCTTTGAGGCTAAGTGGGCGTGTAGCTTTTTCTCAATTCGTGAAATTTCATTGAAAGCATTACGATGCATATCGTTTTCCAGCCAAGCGGAAATATCGCGTTCCGCATCGGCCCACGAAATAAATTCTGTGGCTTTATAGTTATTTTGGGCCTCAAAGTGATCGAGGGTTTGGCTGGGCGTTCGGAACACAATATCTCGATCCGCACATTTTTGGGGCAGATGACGTAAAAATTCAAAAATACCCGTATCTTCCCATTGGTGTTCGCCAAAGGTTTCAAAGTCCATGAATAAATTAACGGTGTCACCTGGCGATTCGTCGACCCATTGAGCAAAGGTTTCAGCTGTTAACGGTAAATCAGAGTTTGTCGTTTGGCTAAATCTAAAAGCGATATCGTCGGACAGTAAAAAATTCTTGGTTAAAATATTAAGCTGCTTTTTGGGTTTACCAGAAATACTATGTTTAGTGGCGATAGCGTGGTCTTCATGGCCAAGCTCAATTGAATGCGCGTGTCGTACTAAATTAGGATTGTCGTCGGGTAGAGCCGTGGCCCAACCTTCTGCCATAACGCCTTCGTAGCCCATTAAACGAATGAATTCGCCTAAATCATCTCGATAAATAAGTTCGGTATTTCTAAAGACTCTTGGTTTTTGATCAAAATATTTGATCATTAAATCTCGTTGCAATTCTACCTGCGTGGCGAATTCTTCTTTCGAGTATAAAAAGGATAACGAGTGATGATAGGTTTCGCCTAAATACTCAACTTTTCCGGTTTGAGCGAGTTTTCTGAAATTTTCTAATACTTCAGCGCCAGGTCTTTTAAAGTTTTCGCACTGCTCGACAAACACCCCAGAAAGCGAAAATGCGCAGTGGAAATTAGGGTACTGTTCACAAAGTTCCAGTAATAATTCGGTCGTGGGCAGGTAACACTTATGACTCACTTTTTCAAAAATTTGCTCATTGCTCTGTGGAGTTGTTTCTTTAAAATAATCATGGTTTTCGGGTGGAAAACGTAATTGGTGCTGCCTAATTCGATACGGCTGATGGACTTGAAAGTAGAAGCAAATTGATTTGGCCATTATATTTAAGTTTAAAGAGAAGTGTGATTTTCGTAAATTTCCATCATCCGCGAAGCCTGTGCTTCCCAGGTGAGACGATCTTTGTTGTCCATGGCTTTAGTTCTAAGTGTCCGTCTAAGTTCGGGATACTTTTGGAGCGCTAAAGTGTATTCAGCCATTTTATCGGAGTCGTGAAAATCGACTTCCAGCTTATGGCCAATAATTTCGTTGGCGCCACAATTTTTTGAAATAATAAGGGGCGTGCAGTGATCAATCACTTCGATAGCGGTTAAACCGAATGGTTCTGAAACAGAAGGAATAATGCACGCATCTGCCAGCATATACAGCGCGTCCCGTTTAGCAGGAGGTAAAAACCCGTGACAGTGCACGTTTTTTTCCAAACCAAACTTTTTAATTTGCGCCCGAATTTGGGGCATCATGTCACCGTCTCCCGCAATATGAAAATGTATATTAGGGTTATGAGGTACCACTTTCGCGGCGGTATCCACGAAATATTCGGGCCCTTTTTGCAACGTTACTCGACCAATGAAAAGCACCCAAAACTCTTCTTTATTTTTTGGGAACTGCCGCGCTTTAATATACTCCGGCGTTGGGACCTTTTTCTCGTAGGCGTTGTAAACCACGAGTATTTTTTCCGGGTCAATGCCATACTGATCAACGAGTATTTTTTTTGTATACTGACTAACCGTTACGACACGCAGCGATTGTTGCATGGCATATTGTTCTCGTTTAAACACTTCACTGTCTTTATTGGTGGTGCCCGTTCGGTCTACTTCGGTGGCGTGAATGTGAATGATGTAGGGAATACCGCGTTTTACTTTAAGTTGAATAGCGGCTTCAGCGGTAATCCAGTCTTGGGCGTGTACAAGGTCAAAGTCGTTTTCGCCGGTCAACGCGACCACTTCAGCGGCAAATCGGTCAATTTCAACCCAAAGATTTTCGCCATACACATCGCTCTCTGCGCTTGATTTACTTACATCAGGGCCGCCTTTTTTATACTGATTGAGGGCTTTTTTATAATCGCCAGCGTTCATGTAGGGTGAGTACATAAACGTTGGTACGTGAATGGTATTAACTAAGTCATCGTATCTTTGCGCACTATTGGCAAAAGTAAGTAATTTGACGCCTGGATCATAACCACTACTAACGATTTTGTGCGTAATAAATTGAGGTAGTACTAAAGTTATGTCCGCGCCTTGAGCCACCAGTGCTTGAGCTAAATTTTTTGTGACGACTCCCAGACCACCTGAAAAAACTGGGGGATATTCCCAGCCAAGCACTAATACTTTTGGAGCTTTTGCCATATTTGTTTTTTTGTTTTCGATCGTAATTTTAGCGTGAAGCACGTCTTAACCAAAAATAATCCTATACTTTAAGCTAGTCACAAACAAGGGATTGTTTTATTGAAGGCAAAGTGCGCCGCTAGCGAATGTCAATGTTATTGCCTGCAATAGGGAATAAGCCCACGATGTTGGTGGTATTGGCGTTTACCCATGATGGTAAGTAAAGTACAAACCGTTCAGAGCTACCCGATTGGGCATTGGGGCTGAGGTTGCCTTTAAGGTTTGCACGCCAGATTTGGCCGCTACTGAGCGTTATTAAATTATTGAGATTCAGCGTTACAAGATCATCGTTAGGTTTGATTGTGCTGGTTACTTTTTGGCCGTCAACTTCAAGCCATAAAGATTCATAGCTGCTGATATCGCCGTTGCCTATGCGTCGAAATTGGATTCCATTGAGATTGGAAGCGCTGTTTTGGGCTTTGAAAATGTAGGTGCCCAGTAAGGCGTTGCTTTGGCCTTGGTTTAGGGAGGTACTTAAATTTTTAAGACCACTGACGTTTAAAGTCCCAGCACTAGACGGTGTATTTATAGGTTTAAACGTCGTGGGCGCTTCGAAGACAGTTTCGGTTCCTTTTGGAATAATAGCTGTGGTGGACGTATTTGGAGGAGCCAACGTGGTGGTAGCAGGGGAGAGTGGCTTTAGATTCATGGCCCGAAAAATTTGGTCAAAGGCTTCGCTTCGACTGGGGTTTTTGCTCGCGCCAAAAGCCGATTTGCTGACGTTATAAGGTAGTATTTTATTGGCTGAAAGTGTTCGAACTTCCGCGTCGTACCAGGTTTTGTCGGTTGGTTGTACCACGGGTTTTAAATCAAAAGCTTTGTTTATTAATTTAGCTATTTCAGCGCGGTTAATGGGATTTCCTGGTTTAAAATCACCGTTGTTATAGCCAGTTACCCAGCCCAAATCAGCCGCGGTTTCAACGTAGGTGTAAAACCATTGGTTAGGTTGCACGTCTTTAAAATTACTTTGGCTAGGATTTATTAATTTTTTACCGGTCGCCTCGAGTAATATTTTTGTAAACTCCGCACGGTTAATGGTATCGAGGGGTTTTATTTGTTTTTTGTTATTCCCTTTAATAACGCCCGCCTCAAGCAGTCCGTTAAAACTAGCCTGCGCCCAAACGGGCACTTGCGCTGAGTCGGTGAAAGTTGTTAGGCTTTGGGCCTGAACGAAGTTCAAGCTGAACACCGAAAGAATGAGTAAGCGAATTTTCATATGCTGTTTTAAAAGAGTTTCGATGATAAAGCATAGAGTCAGACTCTCAAGTAATAGTTACGAAAGCCATTTGCAATAATTATTGATTTTGTCAAACCTTGTTAAAGTCAAAAACGCTCAAAATAAATTCTGAGCGTTTTTTTAGGGGTGTATAAGAACTAGGCAGCGACTTCTAAATTTTGTTGCGGAATTACATTTTCAATAGCCGCATATTTAGAACTTCCGGCTTCTGGAATAATAATAGTGACTTGGTCACCAACCTGCGCCCGGTAAAAAGTAACCGAAGCATAAAGCACATTAAAGACTTTATTTTCCGCCAGTACTTGGTATTGAGAACCTTCTAGCACTAAATTACCCACCACTAACGTGCGGGGAATAAGTTCGATTTGTTTGTAAATAAAGGCTCCGTTATCGGCAATGTTTAGTTTTAGGCGATCGCCTTCGACTAATTTAGATTTTGACGCATAATTAGCCGGTACCGGGTAAGTGCTTCCGGTTCCATCAATCATATTTTGTCCGTCGAAAACCCCTTCAATAACGCGGGCTTCATCGGGGTCATTAAAATTATCATAATTTTTTTCTTGCGCTAATTGCTCAATTTTATTTGAGGGGATACCCATTTTAACGCTCAATTTTTGGGCCCATTTTTCTGCCGCCTTAAGCGAAGACTTGGCAGCCTCTATAGATTCGACTAGGTTTACGAGCAGTTCTTTTTCAGACATATTTATTTTGGTATTCAGACTATTGTACCAGATTTAACGTTTCAATTCAATAACAATGACTTCTTTTTTTTGCATTTAAGCAGGTAGCTCTTAAAATTACGGTAATTATGAAAATTTTACTTTTCGGATTCGTATTTGCAGGGGGTATTTTACTCGGTGGAGGGCTTCGCTACACGCAAGTAGAAGCGCAACTGTCTGAGGTCGAAGTAACCGCGGCACCAATTCCTACTAATACAGGTTCTTTAGGGGGAGGGAACGCAGGCTCTTGCGGTTAAAATCGCTTTTAAAAGACGCCTTATTTTACAACTTATTTATTAATTTATATGAATGGCTACGCCTAAAAAAACGACGACTAAAAAAACGACAGTCAAAAAAACTACGACAAAATCTAAGCCAGCAGCGCCGAAAAAAGCGGTGGTTAAGAAAACCGTTTCCAACGCAAAGCCGGTGGAAAAAACGAAAGAGCGCACTCCAGTTTATACTGCCTCGACAGATAAAACGAACTCTGGCGGAATGTGGGGTTGGTTGCTAGCGGTTTTGCTAGGGGGGGCCTTGATTGGTACTTATGCAGCCGATAGTTATTGGATGGAATCATTTGATGACGAAGAAGGAATGCTCGTCATTGATGATAAAACTTGGATGCCCGTTGGCGGTATACCTGCTACGGTTGTTGTTTTAAACGACGCTAATTGTGGGGCGGCGTGTGATGATAAAGCGAGCTTAGATTCACTTCGAGCCAGTGTGACGCCAGCGCTTAAAGTGCAACGCGTTGATATTAGCTCAGTGGTAGGAAAAAAATTAATCGAAGATTTTGATGTAGTTTCGGTGCCACAGTACTTCTTTGGTGAAGATATTGATGAATTAGAAGCCGAAGGGCCAGAGGGCGAAGATATTAAATTTGTAGAAAATTTACCCGCTGGTTTGTTGATTAAAAAAGAGGATATTTTCAATGGTGACGATCTTTACTTTATTGATGGTGCGCGCGTTGGTTTCAAACCTGGTAAATTTATTGTCGCGCCAGAATTTGCAGACATGGATACCGAACCTTCAAGAGGTAATGGTCCGGTAAGCGTGGTTGAGTTTACGGACTTGCAGTGTCCTTTCTGTAAACGTTTTTCTGATCAAAATAAAACCTTGATTGACCAGTTAGTGAGCGATGGCACTATTACGTATACCATTAAAGATTTCCCGTTAAGTTTTCATCAAGAAGCTTATGGAGGAATTCATAAAGCGGCCAATTGTGTGTTACAAGAAGGTGGAAGCGAAGCTTATTTCTCGGTAAAAGATCAAATTTATGTCGATCAAGCGAGCTTTAGTGGCATAGGAATTCCGGCTGCAGAACAACAAGTGGCCGATTACGCCACTGAACAAGGGGTTGATATTCAATCTTGTTTAGCAGACGACGGCGCCACGCTTCAAGCAGAAGTTATGGCTGATATTGCGGAAGGTTCTCGATACGGGGTAAGCGGCACGCCATCAATTTTTGTAGGAACACAAATTTTGCCAGGAGCCGTCGCACCAGCGACTTTAAGTGCCGCGGTGAATGCCGAACTTAACCGATAATTAAAAGTACTATTCCAAATTAAAAACACCGCTGACGAAGCGGTGTTTTTTTATGCATGGTTATTGCGAGCGAATAAAAATCTCAAAAAATTAAAGAAGCGCGGTAATCTAATTTCTAATTATAAAACAGATTGCTTCGTGATGTGTGACTGGTTGTTTTTGCCTCGCAATGACAAATAGTTACACTATCATTCGATGACAAATATGGATCAGATTACGGCTTTATGTAAAAGAAAAGGATTTATTTATCCAGGCAGTGAAATATATGGCGGCTTTGCCAATTCATACACCTATGGACCTTACGGTTCGCAGATGAAAAATAATTTAAAGCAGTTGTGGTGGAAGATGTTTATCGAGCAGCGACCAGAT
>Ga0307933_1001302_pt1 | contig 19940 bp, 30 predicted proteins | sample OrgLakmetageno88_FD_201811 | JGI IMG/M metagenome (GOLD analysis project Ga0307933, IMG submission 201811) | Saline water microbial communities from Organic Lake, Antarctica - #88 | ecosystem: Environmental > Aquatic > Non-marine Saline and Alkaline > Saline | place: Antarctica: Organic Lake...
AACTGAGCTTGCAGACTGTGAAGGCTGAAGTTTCTTTGTCAGCAAACCAGACAGTGTCTTCTACATCAGATACAAAAGTAAATTTCAACACAATAATCGAGGACGCTCATTCAGCTTTTAATACTTCCTCTAATAGATATAATGTATTAAAAACGGGTAGAACAAGAGTAGAGGTTTCATTAGGAATATCTAATTTTTTGACAGGCGAAAGACTTAGAATTTCAGTTTACAAAAACGGTTCACTTGAAAAAACGGCTAGACGTACAACAGACTCTGCAACTTTTGAACAGACTTTTCATACAACTGTTAGTGCTGTTAAAGGTGATTACTTAGAAATTTATGTAGAGTCAGACAGTGATACAAGTTATACAATTTCTAATGTAAACTCTGTTTCCTACGCTTACTTTGAATCTGTCCCTGACTTCACAACCCTCGGTGTTGTAAATGGCGGTGGAATCATTAGCGGTTCAAATTCAAACGGCAGCTGGATTAAGTTTCCTGATGGAACAATGAAACAGTGGGGAGAGGTTGAAACAACTCAAGCTATATCCGTTGCGAGAGGTTCTGTTTTTATCAGATATGGAAGCACGATTACTTTTCCAGAAGAGTTTAACTCAGCTCCAGAAGTTTTTGTAAACTACAAAAGTAATTCGGGCTCAATAGATGATAGAGAGTTTTGGGCAACAGGTGCAACACCTACGACAACAACATGTCCAACATGCCTATGGTCTCCGGTAACAGTAGGTTCGGCTACGCATGTAGTTTCATGGAATGCAGTGGGAAGGTGGAAAGCTTAAATGTCTGAAGAAAGAAAAAATTGGGATGTTAAAAATTTAGGAGCAGGTGCTTCCATAGGTGGTGGTTTAGCGACAATCATAATCAGTTTAGTGATGAACTCAATGAACATGAATAACAAAGCTATGCAAACAGAGATGAACGCTAACAACAAAACTATGCGAGCAGAGGGAAAACTTGCACTCGAGCAAATTAAAAACTTAACTGACATGTTAATTCGTAGTGAAAAAAGAAGAGAGAAAGAACAATCAAGTGCGGAAAAAAAGTTTGAAGCTTTTCAAACCAAGCAGGATAAAATCTTTGAACTAATCACAAAAAGTACCAGAGAGATTTTCACAAGAGAAGACCAGAACAGACATGTTGATTTTATAAATGAAAGATTTAAAAAAATTGATTTACAAATAATTGATTTAAAAACTGATTTAATAAGGCTTAAAAAAGCTCAATAACCAAAAAGGGGTATAAAATGGAATTAAAAGAAGCATACAACACTACAGAGCTAGTAGAAAAACTAAAATCCGAAGGTCTTGATATTGCAGAAGACGCTGCAGTTAAAGTTTTAGATGTTGTTTTAGAGTGGGTTGCAGAGAGTGCAGCGAAATCTGAGACACCTTTTGATGATTTAATCGCAACAATATTCCCAATGGTTAAAGGCGAAGTCTTAAAACTAATTGACGAGATTGATGGCGAAGTAGGTTAAGTGAGTTTTCTAAACGCAGTCATTGGAAAAATAGTTGATTCAATTGTTAATAAGACAATCGAGAAGCTAGATGAGCGTTTAGACAATTACTTCAATGTAAAACAAAAATTAGAAGCTAGAGATAAAAGAGCGCTTGAAATTAAAGATATGATTTCTATAGCTCAAACAGTTGAGGAGAGAGATGTATTACTTGACCAAATGGATAGTTTACTTCGCGATACTCTTCGTCCTGAGTAGCTGCTCTTCTCTAGCTTTGTTAGGTGCGCCACCAAAAGTAGACCTTTGCATGCTCAGAGTTATGAATAACGGTGACGGTACTTTACAAGTCGATGGCAGATGCAAGAATCAAAAAGATATTAAATTTACACTTCCGATAATAAAAATGGACAAATACGTGTGCGTCGCTCCGAACCAATTCGTGGATGCAATGACCTACGTAGATAAAGTAATCGCAACCTTAAGAACGGAAATGACAAAATGAGTGATAAAATATTAACAGCAATTAAAGACATTCTTTTAAAAATATTAGACGTTATGTTAACTCCTGCCCAGGTAGTTAAAGACATAGTTGTAACAAAGACATACAGAAACAAAGCCATACTTCTTAACGCTGCAAAAGAGCTTGGAACTTTAGAATGGGGCCAAGGCTCAAACCCAAAAGTAGACAAGTATCTTGATCATGGAACAAGAGCCGATAACAAAAACTCAGGCCTTACAGATAACACTCCTTGGTGTGCAGGATTTATCGCATACGTTTTAGAGACTGCCCCTGGAATCATTGGAACTAATCCTTTAGAAAACATTGGTTCCACTAATAGTTTAATGGCTAGAAGTTATGAAAGATGGGGAAAGAAAATAACTAACCCAGTCCCTGGTGACATTGTTACAAGGTATAGATCTGGAATTACATCAGGTTTTGGACATGTAGGTTTTTTCCTAGGATGGGCTGATTCAACAAAATCTAAGTACTATTGCCTTGGTGGAAATCAATCAGACTCAGTCAACATATCTATCTACTCAATGACTAAGGGTTCAAGCTCAGGGCATTCGATGTTTAGAAGATCAAGCAAACATATTAAATTAACAAACGAAATTAAAGCTGAATTATGGTCTTTAGCTAAAGATATCAGAGACGGTAAAGACATTTCAGTCGGTGGAAGTGTTGTTTAAAATTTTAAATACAAGGAAATAATTATGGCAATTACGTTACCAAATGGATATATTAAACCTGAAACAGGGGACCGTGGAAATACGTTCTTTAAAAACCTTGAAGACAACATTGAAAGACTTGATGGACACACACATGATGGTCAAAACTCAAACAGGATTCCTTCTAGAGATTTAGAAAAGCAAACACAAACAATTCTTGCTGATGACTGGGGCACTGCTAGTGGAGTGGGTAATCAAGAATTTACACAAACTATTACAATGCCAACTGATTATATCTTTGATGAGACTCAAATGATTTTCAAAGACGTTGCAAGTGGAGCAATTCTTTATCCAGAGATAACTAGAACAAATGCTTCTGAGTACACGATTACAATGAATGACAACACTTTAGAAATCTTGGTGATTTATGTCTAATAGACCAATCTCAACAAGACCTCTTACTGTTGATGATTTCTCTGGTGGAATGACAGATTATCCAATCGGTGAACAGGATACTAGAAAATTTAAACTTGGTGAGAACCTTTTTATTGATGAAAATAAGGAGTTAATCACAAGACCAGGATCAAGGCTTTTAAGTGAAGACAATGCTTTTATTGATCAGCGCTTAAGGTCTATAGTTGAATTGAATGATGAAGTGTTTGTTCATTCTGGACGTAAATTCTATAAGCAGACTGTTGGTGGATTAACTGATATTGCATCTGACAGCTTATTTAATGCTGAGACTTTAGAGACTGACCCAGCATCTTTTACTAAGTGGAATGATCATCTCATCACAGCCAACACAAGGCTCTCTCAGACGAATAGAATATTCCAGGATGAATCAGGCACAGAAAGAATTGAAACGCTGGGGCTGCCCGATTTCAGGCTTCTAGGAGCACTTGAATTAGCTAATGTGATTAAGTCTTTATTTAATGAGCATACTCAAACGGATCACACAATTGTTCATCCAGCAGTTGAGATATTAAGCCCTGATGCCACTGATTTTGATAGTCTACTCATTCTAGCTAATGAGTTAAAACAGAACTCCACTATCCACTATGATGACGCAAAGAATGTATCACCTTCATTTCACTCAGCTACTGGAGGGGACTTCTCTCATGGATTAAATGACTCTTTAACTACGAGTTCTCTTATTGAAGATTTAAAGGTTTTAAAAGAAAGAATTGTAAACCATGCAGAAGACTTAACAGCTCATGGTGGTGGATTTAGTAGTGGTATAACTAACCCCGTAGATGCTGAAGAGCTTGCACCTATTATTACAGGTACTGCTGGGACTGAGAACTTTATCTACACATTTCATCTTGAATACACTTATAAAGTGGACGATGTGACATATCTTGAAAGAGGTACTGTGCAGTTTGTTGAGGCTAATGATCTAGATGATGGCACTAAAACAATCTCAAATATCCCAGAGTTATTTAATTCAGATGACAGTAAATACAACCTAGCAGAGGTTAAGATAATTATTGGAAGAAGCATTGCAAACCAGGACTTTGTTTACCAACTTGGAAGCGTTGATAATGGAACTACCACTTTCACTGATAATATTACTGATGAAGATTTAGCTAATAACCAAGGTATTTATATCGAAGGTGGAGTGCTTGATGATGATCAAGTACCAAGAGCTAAATACGCTGAGATTGTAAACGATATTTTGGTCATGGCTAATGTAAAAGAAGAGGGTATTAGAAGAGGAAACAGAGTTAGATTTAGTAAGCCGAATCAACCTTATTCTTCACCTAGAGATTTCTTTGAAGATTTTGAGAGTGATGTTACTGGAATTGGCAAGGCTGGGGATTATCCCATTATATTTGAGCAAGATAGAGTCTCAAGGATTGAGGGTCGTTTAAACGCTCTTGGTGAAGGGCTTTTATCAAAAAGAACAGTCTCTAATAAATCAGGGTGTATCTCAAACGAATCTATAGTCAATATTCAAGAAGGCTGTTTATTTGCAGCAGATGACGGGTTTTATTTTACAGATGGATTCCAGGCTTTCAGAATATCCAAGTCCATCAGAAGAACCTACAAAGCTCTTTTAAATAAAGGCAATATCAAAGGTGTATTCGACAAGGATTCAAACTTAGTTATCTGGTCAGCTCAGAGTGAAACAAATTCTACTTATAACGACATCTTATTTGTTGCCCATCTAAACTATAGATTTTCTAATGAAGAGGGGGGATCCGACGTGGCCTTCACTACTTGGTCTGGTGGACAAGAGGACAACCAAAACTTCTCAGCAAGTGCCTTAGCTTATATTGATGGATCACTTCTTAGAGGCACACAGGACGGGTACTTGCTAAGACACATTGATAGAGACCCAGTGGACGTAGTTTTAAACAAAGGGATTGATCAATCTCTTCTTACAACTAAGACGGTAAGATATGATTACATAGGTTTAAGTCTAGATTTTGGATTAAGCAGTGTTAAGAAATGGGTCCCAAGATACCAAGTAAATGCTAACTCTGAGTCATCTTTATCGCTACAAATAGAGTCATCAAACGACAACTCTGGAGTCTTTATAGATTTAAAAGCTGTGATTGATGAGGGAAACCTAACATGGGACGATCCGACGCTAATCTGGGGTGATTCAACTCTAAGATGGAACTTCGCTCCCACGATTAGCCAGTGGAGAAGATTTAGCTCTGAAGGTGGCTTAAGGTGCCAATACAAAACTATAAGGCTTACCAATGCATTTAGAAGCATTGATGACTCTGTTAGTGCAGGTCCTGCTACCGTAGATGCTGCCAATAGGACCGTAACTCTTAATAACTTCCCAGCTAGAGACTGGATATTTGACATAGAAGAGTACTTTATAAGCTTTGAAAATGATGATTTTAACAACCAGTTTAGAATCCTATCTGTGGAGAGTGGAGTTTTAACGGTTGATGATCAGTTTCTAAGACTTGTGGATAATCCGGCTGCTGAGTGGCGAGTTCAAGGGTACAAGAAGGGTGAGTTATTTGACCTAATTGATTACACTATCGAGTGGGCTCCAATGACGATGAGTTATCAGACTTTTCAGGGGGATAGTAACTAATGGCTGAAAAAAGATTAATTGATTTTTTAACAGATGAAAGCGTCGGTCAGAAGACACAAGAGAACTTTGAGAAATTAAGGGTGTTTTTAAATGGTGGACTTTTTACTGGTTCCAACTTTAGAATAATAGAAAGAGAGATTAAGAACCCGTCTACGAATTACCTTATTGGACACGGACTCTCTTTTAAGCCTAAAGACTGTTTTGTCACTAATATCTCAAATGGAACAGCAACTATAAATCACTCCAAGACCACGGATGAAACAATAAGTTTAAACGTAAGCGATGCATCTTCAATAAGAATAATAGTAGGGAGTTTTTCATGAAAGTATGGACATGGGGAGAAATGAGGGAAAAGATTCAAGAGGATTTGAATCTAAAAGATGAGGCTTTTATTACGCCTTCGGAGCTACTTGGCTATGCTAATGATGCAGTAACTGATGCAGAGTCTTTAGTTATCCCAATTTATGATAAGTACTTTGAGAGTGAAGTGAACCTTGAGTTAATAGATGGGCAAGTTGTCTATGATCTTCCTGTAGACATTTATGCAAATAAGATCACTCATGTTCAATACAACAACGGTGCTCATAAGTATCAGATTAGAAGAATAAGAAATCTAGAAGAGATTGCACATGTTTGTCCAAATGATGATTACAGGTACAGAATAGTAAATAAAACAGCTGATGGAATTAAGATTTATCTTTATCCAGCATCAAAAGAAAACAGCACCGGAAACGTAACTATTTACTTCTTAAGAGAAGCTCAAGAGATTATTGATGACACTTCAATAGTTGACATCCCAGAGGGCAATCAATACATAATTCAACACATAAAAGATGCGTGTGCGAATAAGGAGATGGGTACAATGTATTCAGCTCCTCCATCACCAGCACTTGAAAGAAAAGAAAAGAATTTCATCTCAGCTATATCAGATATGGTTCCAGATGAGGACAATAAAATAAGACCAGATTTTAGCTTTTATCATGATTTTGATAACGACATATACTATGGAGGGTATTAATAATGTGGGGTAACCAAGGAATCTATGGAACGATGTTCAATCAACAACAGTCCAACAAGATTAAAGATTTAGAAAAACAACTTGAGGCGAACAGCAATCAAAATAGACCCGATATACCTGAGTTTGAATCAGTTTTATCGAACAATGGTCTTTTACTTGATCAATATCAATTGACTGACCAAATGGACACAGGCGCTCTTGATCAAATGAGACAAGAGTCAATGCGTGAGGCTGGCACTAACAGTCCTTGGGCTGATCTAATGATGGAACAATTAGGCCAAAAAGAGATGCAAGCAAATGATCAGGTGACTCGTCAAACACAAGGAATCACAGACAGCCTATTCTCGAACATGGCAGCCTCTGGTGGAGCTAATGCTGGCTCTCAGGAGCGCTTAGGAAGATCGAGCATTAGAGAGATGCTTAGAGCTAAGCAAAACAACAGAAGTGGTTTTGATGATCAAGAGATGGGTGTAAGAGTTCAAGATGAAAATAACAGAATGAACGCTCTAACTAATCAAGTTGGACTGGACACAAACAGGGCCAATTACTTAACTAATATTCAAGGTGCTAATAACCAAGGTGCTTTGACCGAATTAGGTGCCAAGAGAAATTATGATCAAGATAGGTTTAGAACTGAGGCAAGCATTTGGGGAGCAGATAAAAACTCTAATGCCATGAAGGATGCAAACCAACAACAAGGTGGATGTTTTATTACTACTGCTTTTTGTGAAAAGCTTGGATTGGATGATGATCATGATGTCTTAATGACAATGCGTGATCTAAGAGACAACTATCTTGCTAAGCTTGATGGTGGACTTGAAGAGATTAAAAAGTACTACGTGATAGCACCAAAGATATTAAAAAAGCTTCCATCAACACATGCAGATTGGGAGATGATTAGAAAATCAGTCCTGCGTTCTTTTGCCTACGCTAAGGTTGGTGAAAAAGCTAAGGCGCATACGGTTTATAAAAACATGGTGAATACTTTAGAAACTAATTGGTTGGGAGGTCAATAATGTCATTAACAGGAGCTTTAATTTTAGGTGGATTAGGCGCTGGAACAAATCTTATTAAAGGAAAACAACAGCAAAAACAACAAGACATTAACAATAACTTACAAGCTGAGATCGAGAGCACTTCATGGGCTACTGGCAGAAATGGAAGACCATCGTTTAATGCTCAAAACCCATACACTGCAATGCTCGATGGAGGGCTTCAAGGAGCTGTGAGTGGTTATGCTCAGGGGCAAAGCATGGAAAACGCTGAAGCAAAAAGAAATTTACTAAATGCCATGGCTTCTTCATATGGCCCATCGCAGAGTATCTACTCTCAAATGATGCCAAGCATGCAGTTACAAAAAGGCTTTAATTACTAAGGAATATAAAATGGCTAAAAACAAATCCCTATATTTACAAATGCTAAACCAAGGGCAAAATCAACAGCCACAGGTTCCAACGTATGGACTCAATCCATTCTCTGAGCCTCAAGCTACAATCAATGCGACAGCTCTTGGGGGAGTGGATTTCTCACCGAGTACAAGAGAGCCAATCAACATGCCTAATTTACCTCAATATCCAGAGCAAGAAATAAAGCAATCACTTGATAATTACATGTCTAAAAGAGAAGAGGCGGCTGATAACTACGGTCCTTTGCGTGAGGCTCTAAAGGGCCGTCAAACAAGAGATCAAGAGTTATTAGAACAACTAAGTGGACAAGATATTAAAACCTCTCAGGCGGTCGATATAAGCCCCACAATGGCTTTAGTAGATTCCCTCACAGGCTCAAACCTTTCTGCTGGGTACAATGCTCCTGATATATTAGATCAAAGAACGTCTCAGGCTAATCAACTAGAAAATAGCTTAAGAAATCAAGCTGGCCGTCCTGAAGAGACTGCAATTGAACAAGCTAAGTTTGAAGCTCTAAACGAGAAAGAGAGCATGGATCAGCTTAGACAAATGTTTAATGACAAAGTTAATGCTCAGTACAAGAACGCTGGAGCTCAAGCAGCTTTAGCAAGATGGACAGGACAAAGAGATCAGGCCAACAAGCCTAAAAAAATGAAAGAACTGTCTCAAGCTAACATCAAAAATATAAATGAAGGTAACGCTATTCCAGCAATGCTTGAGGATGTAAGCAAAGTAATTGACGATAATTCAAAAGAGTTTGGGCCGCTATCAGGATCAGCATCCTTAATGAATCCATATAACACAAAAGTACAAGCCATAAATGCTCAAATGAGAGCTTCTTCTCAAGCTTTTGGTAGGTTTATGGAAGGTGGAGTTTTAAGAAAAGAAGATGAGGAGAAATATAAAAAAATGTTTCCTAGTGTTTCTGATACTCCAGGATTAGCAAAAGAAAAGCTTAATGTTGTAAATCGCCTGTTAGTACAAAAACAAAATTCTTTAATCGATGCCTATAAAAAGCAAGGATTTAACTTGGATGGAGTTGATAAGGACTTACAAGTTCCATCAATATCACAGACTATTTCTAAAGAAGAAGATTTAGAATCTTTAACTGATGAAGAAATAATGGAAATGAGCAAAGGACTGTAACATGGCCAAATTATCACCTGAAGAAAGACAAAGACTTATAGCTAAAATTAAAAGAAGCAGAGCTGCTAAACAGCCTAATAACAAAAGAATGGTTGATGTTGATTCATTAAGAGCTCAGACACAAAATGGAACTCCACTCTCCAAGGATCAGCGTTCTAAACTGATTGCAAAGATAAAAGACTCTAGAGCTTCTGAGGCTCCTGTAGAGAGCGAGGTAATGTCTTTAGGCATGAATGTGCTAGATAAGGCTGGAAGAGTCTTAGACTACGCTGGGGGGCTTACCAGAGGGGCTGTATCTGAAGGTATAGACGCGTTCGTTCCAGGGGATGTTTACACAGGTGAAGATTGGAAAAAAGCTTTAGTTGGGAAAGGTCCTACATCTTCTGAGGTTTTAGAAAAATTTGGAGTAGGTGAAATGGGTAATGCAGGTCCTATCACAGGACGAGGTGCTGCAGGTTTTGCCCTAGATATAGCATCTGATCCTTTAACTTATGCCAGTTTAGGGACTCTTCCACTTGCTAAGTATGGAGCAAAAGCTCTAAGAGCTGCAGGTGGAAAAATTGGTAAAGGGGTTAAATCAGCTTCTAAGAATTACTATCAGTTTGGTTTAAGAAACTTAGATGAAGTGGCCAATAAAACTAATCTAGAAAAACAAATATTTGATGACTTTGTGCCTAAAAAAGCCCCTAGTGAAATAGCTTTTGAAAAGGGCATAGTTGGTGGCAATGAATCAGTTTATAAGCAATTAGCTGACACAGCTCAAAGTAATGTCGTTCAAAGAAACAAGATACTGTCTGAGCTAGGAGAGTCTACAGCTGACATAAATAAAGCATTGATGGAGCCTACTCGATCTTTTAGGTCTATGGCTAAAGAAGCTGACACTGTGTTTGCTCCTGAAAACGCTGCTGCTGCAAAACAAGCTAAAGATATGATAGGTGGAATTAGACGTAAGCTGGGCAAAAATCCAACTATTAACCAACTAGAATCTCAAAAGCGTATCTTAGGCGACAGTCTTAAAGATGCTAGTAGCCAATTAAGATTAAACACCAATGAAAAGCTTTTAAAAAACTCTGCTAGAAAAGGGCTGAGAGAAGAGTCAGTGAATGCTCTTAATAAAGCTAGAGTAGGCGCTGGTGATGATTTCTCTAGGCTTGGGTATGAAACTGAGTCAATTCTTTCAGGGCTCCCTAAACAGCTTAGAGAGGTTATTAAAGAGGGCAGAAAAACTCCTATCACTCAAGTTAAAGCAGCCTTGGCCGGATCAGGCTCTAAAAGTGGCCTTGGTGGTCTAATCGGAATGGTTGGATCAAAAGTCTTAAACAATCCTGGCTTCGTAACTAGAGTCGGTCAAAAAGGTTATAAGGTTGGTAATTACCTTGAAAAAGGCCCTGGACTATCTAATTTGGTAGAGATGGTGCCTGAGAGTGTTTACCAAAGAATGCTTATAAATAGCACTGTCGATAGGGACCAATAATTTAAATAGGCATACATTGTCCATAAGAGACTGTTCCTCTGAAGTTCTCTATGGACTTTGTATTGCTAAAAATCTCAACATCTAAACCATTACTTAAACAATAATACTTTCTACTACTCTTAAGCCTAACTACCTTATCCACTGAGCACACATCACATGCAGCAGGATTTCCAAAGCTATCTAGAGAACATCTTTTTAAGAAATGATTGCTGCCAGTTTTGACAACTTCTGTTCTGTATTTATATTTTTTTAGATTTTCTTTTGTGTAATCACGATCAAGAGAATGCTTTTTATATATTTTGCAATCGTAGCTAAGATCAACCATTGCGTAAGACTCTAAAGAAAACAGTAAAATTAGAATTGTTAAATATCTCATAGGCCAATTATAACAAATATATTCGTAAACTACTAAAATTATAGGGCTTTTGTATCATATTCATACGGTGTATTTTTAGTTTACAAACCCGTCATCTTTTACGCCTAGACATATGGCCATGAGTGCTTCTTATTACAATATTATCCTCACTTCTTTTTCTTTCAATATGTGAGTAAGGAGCTTTTTTAGTTTCAAAATTAACATATCTTACCATATTTATTTTCTCTTTTAATTTCAACTGCTTAACAAGCTCAAGAGCTTCAGCAACACGCTTTTTAGACTTACTTCTTTCAATGAAATTTTCTACTGTTAGTGCATTTAAATTGTTATTATCTTTTCTTAATGTAAATTTAAATCCATCAATTTCTTTTTCATAAATAATTTTCATATTGCACCTCCCCTTTGAATGTTTGAGAATCTTATATACAGATTTGTAACTAATTGTCGAGGGAGAAGCCTACCAGACATAAAACTAGGCTGCTGCGTTTAGCAGAGTAAGTTAACTACTTATTGGAATTTTAAATAATCTGACAGACAGCGTGTGTAAACATATATCCAGGGGGACCACGTAAAATCAGCTAGGTTTAGAGTTTCATAGATATATTATAGTGAGCTAAATTTTGTTTATCGTAGGATGTTGTAAGGTGAAATTCCTACTGAGTCCGGCCCATCTTTTTATGTTTCTAGGGGTTTATGCATGATAACGGAAGAGCACGGTTAATTGTTTACGTGGTAAAAAAAGATTCTAAACTGGGATGAGACCCAAAATAGAGGGGATGCTGCCACAGCGAAAACCAAAATTTAGCAAATTGTAAGAAGAATAGGATTATAGGGCAGTGTGTGTGAGTAAGGATGCAGACATTAGCCCCCCTATGCTCAAGTCAATATTTTTGCCCAAAATTTAAGATTTTACTGTTCCAAAGTACAACATTTTTTGACGTATTATGAGGCATGTCCGATAATGTAGCCTTACTTATTTTAAAATTAGAGGGTGCCTAGCATTAGAAGTAAAGTAAAATTTGTCTTATTCGGAGTTGAACTTGAACATAAGTTCCTAAGTCTAGAACAAGAAAGATTCTTTTTGAAATCTTTGAAGCAATTTGATTTAAATAGAACACCACCCCTCCTAACAGCCTCTTTTAGCAGATATTTAAAATACGAGACTTTAAACAAATCATCTTCTTCTCAAAACTCAGATAAGCTAGTGATTAAAAGGTTTCTGCATTTTTGTAAGGTTCGAGAATTATTACTCTTATCAGAGATTACGTACTTTGATATTAAAGATTTTCAAAAACACCTTTTAACCCTAATGTCTGAGACCTCGGTTAATCGCTCATTTAACACCCTTAATCACTGTTTTAAGAAGTTTATTGATTGGGGCTTCATGTCTAAGAGTCCAGCAAGTGTGACAAGGCTTAGGGATAATGATGTGTACATAAACTTGTGGACTGCTAGAGATTACTTATACGTCATAAATTGCTTGAACAGAAAAGATCAACTTGTGATGGGAATTATGTGGAATACAGGGGCTAGACTTCAATCAATTATAGATTTAAAGAAAGAGGATATTAATTTAAAAAGAGGGACTATAAGGTTCAAATCTAATAAAGGGACGGGTGGTGCTCCGAAGTACTACACAGTTCCCCTAAACTCAAAGTTAATGTACATGCTTAAAACTGACCAATATTTAGTCCCTTTTAAAAACTCCCTAAAAAATTTATATACTAGCCAATATTTCCAAAAGAAATTTAATAAAATAGATTATGTTATAGAGCATGGATTAAAACTCCACCACGTGCGACACACGTTTGCTACCAACCTGTTTGAGAAGGGCTTAGATATTGAGAGCATATCCCAACTTCTTGGTCACTCTTCAAGCATTATAACTAGACGTTATTTTGGAGATAATATTGTCGCACTACAAAAACGATTGAAAAAGATTTCTTGATGTAGAATATTTTGTTGATCGAAAGGTTAGGTCCTTAAAAGGGAGATGCTCTACCAACTGAGCTATCAGATCATCGAGCCAAAGAGTTAACCTTTTGTGGCTAAATGGTCAATGAATCTCCACGCTTAAGCCTAATTTTTCTTAAAATATAGGCAACAAGGGGAGATAATTGAATATAACAACAACACTTAATTCTATGAACAATAAGATCAAGATAGTGGTTTATGGCTACCCAGGAGTTGGTAAGACAACTTTAGCGGGGACCTTAGAGCCATTGGGCAAAGTCTTATTCATATCATTTGAAGCTGGTACAGGCTCAATAGCAGGTTTAGACATACCAATGCTTGATTGTACGGTTAACGACAAAGGAGAAATACTTTTACCTAAGGCACGTCTTGATAAGGTTAAAGAGGCTTATAAGTATTTATTAACAGATGAGGCTAAAGAGAAGTTTGATCACATCTTTATAGACTCAATATCAGAGATAGCTGATTGCATAGTAGAGAGCTTGCAAAACAATCCAGAATACTCTGATCCATCAAAAGCATTAAAAATGTGGGGCCAATACACTAAGGAGATGAAGACTTTTATAAAGCTCTTTAGAGACCTTCCACATTACAATGTAATTTTCACATCACTTCTAGATAACGATAAAGATGAGTCTGGCAACTTCTCTAAGGGGTTAGCTTTTCCAGGAAAGATTTCACAAAGAGCTCCACAGTTTTTTGATGAGGTTTTTATGCTTGAAGTGAAAAAAGACAAAGAAGGTAACGAGCATAGAATGCTTCTTACTGATTCAACCACCAACGCAATAGCAAAAGATAGATCAGGTGTTTTAGAGAAATACGAGCCTGCGGATCTTTCACTAATTATTGAAAAAATTAAAAACAAAAATAACTTAAAAAAAGGGGATAAGTAATGTCATTTTTAGATTTAACTAATGTAGAGGCACCTAGTTTCGATCCAATACCAGGGGGTATGTACAGAACTCAGGTAGATAAGGCTGAAGTAATGGAAACAAAAAAAGGCGGGCAAATGCTTATCTTAGTTTTCAAGATACTTGAGGGAAAGTTTGAGAACAGAACTTTTAGGGGTTCATACAATATCAAGAATGAGAACGAGGAAGCACAGAACATAGCTCTAGGGAAGATTAAAAACCTACTCGAAGCATCAGGCAAGCCTTCTAAGTTAGAGTCTATAAACGACATCGTAGGGGCTGAGTGCATGACTAAGACCAGACAGACTAAAGATAAAAAGGATGCGAGCAAGATTTACTCTGAGCCTGTTTATTTCAAGCCAACTGAAGATGATGAGACAGAGGCATTGTTCTCATAATGTTTAGCGAAATAAGAGAAGTTTCATTAAAAGACCTAGAGGATTGGGAGGGACACGTTCCCGATCTTTCTAACGAGGATTATCATCAAGATTATGATTATCTTGGTGCGAGTTCTTTGGTTGATTTTAAAGATAAGGGGCCTGGTTATGTAAAAGCTCTTTTAAACCCACTTAGTAAAATTGATAAGACTTCAAAGAGTATGACTCTTGGCACCTATATGCATGAGGCTAACTTAGAGGGTAAAATATCTAAGTTTGTATTAATGCCTGAGGTTCCAAGTGTTAAGGTAAGGCGAGAACGGGGCGATGAAGATTGTAGACCAATCACAGAAGTTCAAAAATCCATAGTTGAAAAGTTTCTTAAAAAGAAGAAGCAAGTAGTAACTAAAGAAACATATGATTCTATCCACAGAGCTAATCATTCTTTTATAAAAAATGTTAATGTAAGAGAGCTTATTCAAGGCTGTGATATAGAGCAAAGCTACAGGTTTTTGCATGCAGAGACAGGCTTAAAATGTAAGTTTAGACCTGATGCTATCAACTTTGATGAGAGTTACATTGTTGATTATAAAACCACTGCAGCACTGTTAAACCCTAAATCTCTAATGCGACAGATTGTTAATCTTTCTTATCACATCAAAGCTTGTAAATATATTTATGGAGCCGAGAGATTGTTCGGTAGACAGTTTGCTTATTACTGGTTGTTTCAAAGCACTAGTGAGCCTTATCAATGTTTAATAATTAGATTTGAAGATTCAGATGTTAATGACACCTTATCTTCCTACCAAAAGATTATGTCAGTTTATCAAGAGCATTTGGCTGATGATTTTGATCAAGATTTTAGTTCTATGACTTTTTCTACAAGTTTTCCGCCATGGGCCCAAGACTTAGGATGGATAGAGTGAAAAAGCCCACAATATTTAAAACTAAATTGATTCCAAGATGGAGAGCTTACAAGGCTAATGAATTATCTATGCAGCAAATAATTGCTACAGAAGAATTTAGAGGCTCATCTTTAGAAGAAATTACTAATATTTTAAATCGATGTGGATTTAGTAAAGAGCATATTCAGGCAGCTATTTTAGGTGACGTAATACTATCAAAAGGAGTCGTAAATGAAGATCACCCTTGAAGATATATACAAGCACTACCCTAGAAAGCATGGCAAAAAGATGGGTCAAATGAGACTTCAAAAGCTATTGAAATCAAAGACTGTGACTTTTGAAGAGGCTTTAAATGCTGTTAAGTTTTTTAAAGCTGAATGTGAAGAGGACAATAGAGACAAGAAATTTATCCCTCATTGGTCTACTTTCGTAAACAATCATATTGAGGACTATGTTGAATTATCTACTGAGGAGTTTGCAGAGCTAGAGGATGGACAGAATTTGATCGAGAGCTTTGTAGACGGCGATGATAGCCGTTTTGCAGAGCTTGGGGGGTTATTGTAGTGTCTAATGTTTTAAAGCTCACAGAAGAGGAAATACAGGCTATTAGAGAGACATCAAAATCTATTGAGTTCATGTCTAAGTTATCATTTTTGCATGATCACAATGGATATAGAAGGGGCAAGCTTCACACAATTTGTGGAGAAAGTGGGGGTGGGAAATCCACTATTCAAAAGACTCTCTTAGTTGATTTACTCTTGAACAATAAAGAAGATTTAAAAATAGCTCTTTGGCTCTCTGAAGAAGAAGGTAAGGATTTAATAGCGGAGTTTTCTAATCAAGCTGATCTATCTAAGGCTTTAACAAAGGGTGTATTTAGCCTTTTCTCAGAGATTGAGAATCCTAAAATGGAAATTAAAGATTTAGAAAGACAGATGAGAGATATGTTGAAAGATTGCGATATCTTCTTTTTTGACAACATTACAACATCTAAACTTTATCAAGACAGAGCTCTTTCAGATCAGAGTAAAGTTGCTGTTGGAATCAAGTCTATGATTAAGCGCTACGACAAGCCTATGGTTATATTCTCGCACACTGGAGGCTCTTTAAATAGAAAAGCCTTAAGTCAGCAGAATGATATTAGAGGCAATAAGTCTTTAGTTAATATCTCAGAGATCATTTACATGGTTCAACAGTTTCAACATAAGTCTAAAAAAATCACCACTTTAAGATGTGTAAAAAATAGGGGAAACGTCACTAAAAGTTTTGGCTACTTCTTAAGGTTTGATAAAGAGCAAATGGTCTACACTGAGTCAAAAGAACAGACAGCAGAAATATTCAATAAAGTATTAAAAGTCTCAAGCCAGCTTAACGAGGTTAGATAATGCTTATGCTAATGCCTGATTCTACTTTCTGGGGACTTGAGGATAAATATTCTAAAAGAGTATACAGCATTAGCAGAGCTAAAGAATTCAATCAAAAAGGTTACGGGGTTTTTATAGCTCCTAACGATTTTGAAGGCAGACTTTGCGAGACCAATTTAAAAAAGATTAAATTTTGTTTTTTTGAAATAGATAATATTCCAAAAGACGAACAATTAAAAAAAATTAAGGCATCACCACTAAGGGCATCTAGGGTCATTGAATCCAAAAACTCTTATCATGTTTATTTTAGACTAAAAGACGATTGTGCTATTGACTCATTTTCACGTATTCAATCAGGTCTAATTGAACACTTTAACAGTGATACAAAAATCAAGAATGTGAATCGACTAATGAGAGCTCCAGGCTTCTATCATATGAAAGATCCACTTGACCCATTCTTGGTAACTATTGTTGAGGACAATGATTTAGAGTATAGGATTGATGATCTAAAATCTGCATTTCCTTATGAACCAAAAATACAACCAACTAACCTTAGTGGTGGTGCTGATTCCGATTCACTAGCCCATATATTAGAAAACCTTGATCATGAGAAAGCTTTAAATCAGCTATCAGGAACTCCTTTTGTTAATTACGAAACTTATACATTCAAGACAAAGGCTAATGGAAAGAAAAACATCTATGTAAACGGTCTAGGCACTTCTTGTTTTATTGATGAGAAGGGACTCATAGGAGCTGACCCAGGTGGTCCGACTATATGGCAATGGTTGAGATATTTTAAACATTCTAATTCTCAAATAAGAAGAATTATAAGGGACGTTTATGACATTTGATCAAAAAAATGAAGTTTTAAATACACTTATTCAAAATAGAAGAATTTATGGATTTGATATTACAAATGCTCTGAGAGGGATTTGGAGAGCTTTTGATTGTCATGAAGAACGTAGGCTTAAGATGTTAAAGATTAAGCGTTTAAAGGGGGGCTTGGATGCTCATAGAGATGAAATTAGAGGGATACTCCATGGTAACTAGTGCGAGTAATTTTAATTATTATGTGAGCCAAGGTTTTAATGTGGAGTTTATAAAAGAGCTCATACAAGGGGTCCATTACAAGATGTTTAGAAAAGACATCAATAATACTTTAAAGAGCATGGCTCCTGATAACACTTATATAGCTTACGAGAGAAGTTATTATTTCAATTCATCTTTACATAACAAAGCAGACAAATCACCACCGGATGTATTTTAATGTTTCACATGCCTACTACTCCTTATGAAAAAAACAATCCAAACTTTCCTAATGTTACTAAAAAAGTAATGGCTCAAAGTTATAGATACGATGATGCAGATAAGCATCAGGTTCACAAGTTTCTACATGACTATAAGTTTGAAGTTAGAATCATTAGCGCAATTCCTGTGATGTATGTAATTTTAAGACACAACGTAGTTTTATATGGAACAGGAAAATGGTTTGCAGATGATGATGGATTCACAGGAGACTGTGTAAATTCACTCCACGATTATCTACAAGCAAAACTTCCTAACTATTACAACTATGAAAAGCTTAAAGATTTCTTTATGAAAAACAAGCCAATGTATCACACCAATCATGACAATTTTGTTTGCTTTGATGGAGCTAACATTACTGTTTATTCCCCAGCTGGACATATGGATTCCACACAGGAGGAGTTTATGGAGTGGTTCTCTGAAGGTCCCCATGAGTTCGTTTTTAAAGAGCAGTTAGAACATAAAGACTGTTATGCATACGAAAGATTAACAGAGCTTGAAGGAGATGAATATGAAGGATGATTTTATAGGATATTGGAGACACAATACTAAATTCAATTCTAAGCCATTTAAAGGCGCTTATGAGAGGGATAAAGACGATGAGCGTGTATTTGTATTAAGGGCTTTTGAAGGCAAGAGAAAGGTCACGTTTGAGTCGTGGCAGATGGCAAAAAAATTAAACTGGAATTTAAACAAAGGATAGAGTTATGAGTGAAAGAAGCGAATTAAATTTAAAAACAATAGAGAAGTTAAGAGAGTTTTATAATCCCTCTGCTTCAGATTTGATAGAAATAAATAAGCACAGATTCTCTAATATACAATTCTCACTTATGCTTGCTTTAATAGCTTTGGAAAGAAATAATTGCACTGATGTTATTAAACAAATCTATGATGTCATTTCTGATAAAAATCTCGAACAATGTTTAAAGTTACAGTCCTCTATGAGTGATGAAGAGAAGCAATATCTTAACCATGAAACTATTCAATATAGTAAAAGCGATGTGACAAATGATTAATCTAATATTTCTATTCACCACAGCTTACTCATTCGGTCTAGATTACTATTGTGATTCAAAACACTATGAGGGTGAGACTATTTCAATTGTTGAGATGAATTACCTAGTAGGCGTTGATCGCTGCACCAATTGCACAGAAGAGTACAAGGCACGTTTAAGAGACCGCTTGAGAGACAATTGGTGCAAACCTAAGTTTTGGTTTTTATATGATTGATCTATTTTTACAGTACCTAGTTTTTATATTAGAGATGATATTTACAATGTCTGTGTTTTTATTTATGGGTGTATCGATTTACTATATGGATAAATTTTCACATGAGGAGAAAAAAAAATGAAAGTATTAGTTGAAGAAAACAGTAAAGAAGGTCTAGAGGGCTTACTCGGTAAAAGAGTTTTATTAGTGAGTGCTGGTTATTTCTACGAAGGAAAACTTGTGGGTGTTAACTCAACTTGTGTAAAACTTGAAGATTCAAGTATCGTTTATGATACGGGTGATTGGGAGAGTAAAACCTATTCAGACATTCAAAAACTAAACACTGATGTTTGGTATGTTAATACTGGTTTGATTGAGTCATTCGGGCTTAGTAAAAATGATTAATATTAAAAGCGATAGGTTAAGATATACTAGACGGTCAAGGTCAGGGTCAGGGTCAAGGTCATGGTCAGGGTCAGGGTCAGGGTCAAGGTCAGGGTCATGGTCATGGTCATGGTCAATGCCAAGGTCCGGGTCAAGGTCAGGGTCATGGTCATGGTCAAGGTCAAGGTCAAGGTCAGGGTCAGGGTCAAGGTCAAAGTCAGGGCCAAGGTCAGGGTCATGGTCATGGTCAGGGTCATGGTCAAGGTCAGGGTCATGGTCAAGGTAGAATTTTTAACTACAAAGGATGGAAAAAATGAAATCAATTTATTTAGAATGGTATGACGATGCTTCCATGTCCCACTGGCATAATGAAAAAGCCCTCAAAGAAT
>Ga0307933_1001306_pt1 | contig 19914 bp, 17 predicted proteins | sample OrgLakmetageno88_FD_201811 | JGI IMG/M metagenome (GOLD analysis project Ga0307933, IMG submission 201811) | Saline water microbial communities from Organic Lake, Antarctica - #88 | ecosystem: Environmental > Aquatic > Non-marine Saline and Alkaline > Saline | place: Antarctica: Organic Lake...
GCTGTTCCCGAGCCATCCGCAGCGGCATTGATTTTAGCCATGGCAGGATTGACAGTCGTCGGGTATCGCCGCCGCCGCTAGTAGCGAATCTGACCCGATCCGCGCGCAAGGCATCTTCCAAATTATGTGTGAAGAAGTGAATTATTAAAATAATAACAAAATATAAATTGTAAAAAAACAAAAATGGTGTGTGCTCCAATCGCCGCCTTAGCACTAATCGGATCGCTCACCGGAGGAGCGAAAGCTGCAACATTATTTAATTTCCAAGAGGTGGGAGGAGGTGTAGTGATGACTTCTTCGGGTTACTGATAGGAATTTGCTTTTGGGCGGCGACAGCCGCCGGGGTGAGGGTTAAGCGCTAGATTCCTTAGATCCCCATCGCTTGAAACCATTGATGGTGCTCGCGCTGTGAATGCTCTCTAGCTAAAGTCTCTGCACCCCCCTTTCAAATCCCCTTGTGTCGCACCCAGTCGGCGTTGATGGTTTGCACTCCACCCCATGTCTGCCAGCGAGGTGGTGCGGCTGTGGCGATGCCAATCGAGCACCCTAATAGAATTAGGATCGCTGATTGGCGGTGGGCTGACATCGATTCGTGCAAACTATTGATCAGATATTCAGCGACTCGAGTAATTTTGCTGATAGGCATTTGCTTTTCGGCGGCGTAGCCGCCGGGGTCGCATCGGGGGTGAGGGTTCAACCCGCTTCGCATAAAGCTACGCCGGTCAAGAGGGAGAGGGGCGATTGAAGGCTGAAGGTTCCGAGTCGATGGATTAATTTTATTCTATTCGAAGACTTTAATAATAGTGGGTAGGCAAATCCTTGCTTTGGCGGTCGGCAAGAACGAATTTTTTCCGAAAAGCATAGCAGGGGTTATTTCATTACCTTTCCCTACCTGCGGTGCTAAGCCCAGCAACCGGGTTTCATATTGACCCCCACTAAAAAGGGCAGTTTAAACGGAGTTTCAGCTATCGCTGACCGTGCGTAGACAGAGTTTAGGTGTTACGTGCGATTTTTTCGAGGCCACTGTGTGCTATGAAATTTTTCCAACTATTTATTCTATCTTCAATGACTCTGCTGAATCTGTCGCTGGCAGTGGATATTGATGCGGTCTATTTCGCGCAGACTCACGTGATGAAGCCGACCGACCCTTATTTCAAGTTGGTGGGTGAGCGTGATACTCTCATCAAGGTGCATGCCACTGATCCGACAACCCCGGCCATACTCTCCGCAGATGCGGTGATTCATCTTGATGGCGCGACATTGAACCTCTCGCTGGATGGTCCGGATACCCTTCCTTCATCGATTTCGGATGGACCGGGAGTCGTGCAGCATAGCTTTTCCGACAGCTACACGGCGGTGATTCCTGGTGCCTGGGTAAAGCCAGGCATGACGGTGGATGTGACGGTGAATGCGGCGACTGGGTCGGCGGCGAGTGAGAATGTGACAGGAATCGCAATCGGAGCTCCGACCAAGTTGAAGCTGACGATGTTTGATATACAGTATTTTGCGGACACCGACGACGATTACCCGAGTGGTTGGGCGGAAGAATTGGAAGCAAAGCTACCGATCAAGGAGCTTGATCTGCGTCGTGTGCCTCATGTGGTTTTTCCTGAATTGGTGATTCCGCCATGGAGTGATTGGGATCTGCCTGCAGTGCGTATTAACTCCAGAGAGAATTACAGGGATCAGACGGGTGAGAATGTACATTTCGAAGCCATACTAAATGCGGCCAGAGAATGGAATTTGGCTCTTAGTGCCGCAGCAGGACTCCACAGTCGAGTGAGTGTCTATTATTCCAATATCTATGGAACCGGTGCGAATGGTGGTAAATCGAGACTATTGGTCGGCATAGGGAATGAGACAAAACATGGAGTCATGTTCCATGAACTGGGCCATACACTTGGATTGCCACACTGGGGTGACAGTCGCTATGACGCCTCTTATCCCTACAGGGGTGCGATGCACGGGATCGACCCTCCTGCTATAAGCAAGGAAGTGCATGCTGGGCCGACTTGGGCATTTGATATGCGAAGCATGACGTTCATTCCCAGCACAGTGCAGGCAGATAATGTGGGTGAGTATCCGGCGGGAACTTACAAAATCGACCCGATGCATGGAGGTGGAACCGGATACCAAGAACCTGGATTTCTCTTTAATCACTTCTCGGATTACTCAGCGGCTGAGATGTTTGAATTCTTGGAAGCTGAATATGCTTCATGGAATGAATCCATGGGTCAATTTGCCACTTGGAACTCGGCGACCTCTGACTACACTAAGCCGCTGCCGACGCAGAATGGGGTGAACTATCCTATAGAGCGGGATGTTGAAGTGATCAGCCTGCTGGCATCTGTGTCAGGATCAACTCCAGAGGCTTCCACGGTCTATCCGCCCATTGGGCCCTACACGGCTGGCTTGATTAAGCGCTTCGATCCGTCTGTGGAGGCGGACCGAATTGAGGCTCGGGCGATCTACAGCCCAGATACTGGCTGTGATACCTGCATCCGGGTCACTCAGGGAGGTATCGTCAGTACGTATCTTTTAAGGGCAGAATGGCTGACATATATTAGTCCAACAAGTTCAGCTGGTATGAAAACGGCCGCGATCAATATACCTGCGTCAGACGGAGCGGTGACACGCTTAGAACTTCTTCTGACTCCTGATGCGGACTCTGACGGGCTGCCTGAGAGTCCTCGGGTGCTCCATACATGGGCATTGAATCCAACTCCCTTTGATGATTGGGCGGATGGATCCTTTCCAGCGATTCTTACTGATAGAAATCCCTCAAATGATGCAGATGGCGGCGGTATGACTACCGCTCTGGAGTGGGTTTTTATGGGGAATCCCACGGATGCATCGGATGACCTTTCAATCTCACCCGAGGTGGACATGGCACCCGAGCCCAATGGAAAGCTGTTATTCCGGTTCCGCAGGAATGATCTGGCTCATGCAGATGAGAATACCACCATCCGCGTGCAATATGGGAGCGATCTGGAAGGCTGGACGGACGCTGCCCACCAAGGCGATGGACCGGGTGACATTACAATCACAGCAGCAAATGATGCCTATGGAGCGGGCGTGGACATGGTGACGGTGGCTTTTCCCCGTGGTCTGGTCGCGCAGGACACTCTGTTTGCCAGATTGCTCGTGGAAGTCACAGTGCCTTGAGATTTTTTATGGAGAGGGGAGAGTGAAAAGCATTCCGCATGACTTGGTTCGTTTACATGATTCGTTGCGCCCATGTTTCACTCTACACTGGCATCACGACCGACGTGGGTCGGCGCTTTGAAGAACGTCGAATCAAGCGTTTCAAAAAAATCGGATAAAGAAGCCCTGCTAACGAATGAATAGGAACTGCTCAACGCGGTGCTCTATATACTTTGCATTTGCCCCTTTTTTTAGGCCCCAGATTGCAAACATAACGACAAGACCCTGCTAGTCCCCTCCGAATTTCTGGGGGAATTTGCTCTTGCTGATCTTTAAAGAGAGCTTTTGCTAAACCATCCGATTAAAGCTCTCGAATCGGACATAATTCATCCTTTAAACCTCCACCTTCAGCCTTCAATCGCCCCTCTCCCTCTTGACCGGCGTAGCTTTATGCGAAGCGGGTTGAACCCTCACCCCGATGCCACCCCGGCGGCTACGCCGCCGAAAAGCAAATTCCTATCAGCTCAGCTGTTGATGAGTATCGATGCACGACTGGACATTACAGTCCATCGCTATGAAACCACCGCCTCACAATGAAGATCCTGCCGCCCCTCTTCGTCTCCGCCAGCTGGCAAGAGAGAAAAAAGCACTGCTAAAAAAGGCACGGCAAAAAAAGACACAACGCTTCTGGCTAGGTTTTTTAGGGCTGTTTGCTGTGGCGGGGTTCTTTCTCTATTACACCGGCATTGTCGACTTCAGCTCGCTCTTAAAAGTAAACTACAGTTTAGTCGAAACCGAGCGCAATGCGGTATCAATAACTCCAAAACCAATTCAGACCGAGCCCAGCAAAAAGGAGCTAAGCTCCAATCAGGGCAATTATTTTGGAACCGACTCAAATGATAATGGAGTGGTCTCAAGGCCGGTTCTAGATCAGCGAGACCGGTCCGATGAAGTGAAGTCAAATGCATTGGCGAGGGCTTCGGCTGCGGAAAAGCTCTTGGCTGAAGACCCCATGTTGCTGACCGGGATGACCTTGGCAATGCGGGAGGCTGGTCAGCGCGACGATGCGATACTCGACCGGGTATTGAATGAAGGGACATGGGATGCCTACAGAGAGTTTCTGCAAAAATCGCTTCGAGAATCACTGCCTCCACTTAATTCGATTAACACTTGGGACCGATTCTATAAAATACTTCAAACGCCTTTGGCCTATCAGGCACTCCTCCGATGGAGAACGCTGGGTCTATTCTCACAATCTGAGTTGGAATCGAGCCTGTTGCGGACCGAAAGTGTGGCATTCCTCAAGTGGACGCTCACAAGTAATGAAACGATGGAAGAACTCCTTCTAACTATCGAGGAAGAGGACAAAGCCGAAGAGGTTCTCAATTTCCTTGCGGCCGTATGGTCAATGGATGAGGACGCTTACAAAAAGCATTTTTCACTCGCTATGGCTTGTGCAGTGGTCTTCGACGAGACGCTTCAGATCCAGCATATCCTTGGCGATAATAGTGAGGAGGTTGATCCATTTATTAATCCAGCGGAACGGTTCCAATGGTATGTTGATAATCGCAACCGCTTGGAAACGAATCCGAAACGGATGCGAGCCACAGATCTTATTTGGGTGGTTTGTGCTCCAGTTCAAACCTCCGAGCTGGATTGGGCACTTGATGAAATGAAACTAAGGCAAAGAAATTGGGGGCAGGCTTACGGGATGGTTCGTTACCTAATGGAGCGGGCCGTGGAGGGCGAAAACCCTTATGAAGAATATTCGCTTGAGGAGATTCTTGATGAAGGTGGTATCTGCGGAGATCAGACTTACTTCACGGTTAACTCAGCGCGGGCCAACGGAATCCCCGCGATTTCTCTGAGCGGCAATACTCAGTCAGGGCCGCATGCCTGGGCCGCAGTTCAAGTCGACGATAGAGAGTGGACGACGAGTGTCGGTCGAATTGAAGGTTCCTCGAAAGGTCAGGGGCGCAATCCGCAAACCCGCAAATTGATTACGGAACAGGAGATTCAGTTTTGGAACGAACGGAGTTACCAGAGTGATTCTATTACCCTGGAGGTTCATCGCCTCCTGTGGCTTTCCGATCTTTTCAAGGTGTGGGAGATGGACGCCGAAAGGGCCTCCGCAATCTCTATCGCCAACCGGAAGGGGCGTGCATTTCCGGAAACATGGGAGGCTCAATTTGAGCTTCTTCAAGATCAGACGAAAATGACCGGAGATCCGGAAAAACCTTCAAATCTCAATGCCTGGAAAGACTTTGCCAAAGCCATGAGGCGGGAATTCGAAGAAAATCCACGCATGGCTAGTTTAGCAAATGTGGCAGAGATGGAATACGTCTTTCCATATGGATCGGCTGACGAGGCCAAAAGGGCTTTTGCTCGGGAAAGGCGAAGGATTGAAAAGGAGTCGGGCGAACAGGTGGACTTGATTGCTGACTCACTAAAACGGGAAGCGCAGTTAATGACGCAGCGCGGAGATGAAAACGCGCAGGACAAGATCATGAAGCTCTATCGCAGTGCCCTGCGCGATTACGGTCAGGACGCGACAGCCTTCAGTTTGCTCTCAGATGAATATTTCTCATTCTCCGCCGGCGATAAAAGAATGGCTGAGAAGATCGCAAATGATATTGAGTCGTCATACAAGCGCTACATTGAAACAAATACGGATGAATACTTTAGAGTTAAGCTTGAGGTCAGCCTTTTGAGAAAGGTTGCCGGCTTTCATGAAAAGGCCGGGAATGCCAGGCGAGCGGACACTGTTTTGAGACGAGCGGAGCGCCGGATGGAACGTGCCGTCAGAAGAAACAGCTAAGCATGAGACGACATATCCCTCGGCCCATCACCCGGGATTTTTTAGAAGTGGTATTAAAGCCGCTTATCCATCCACGTTTCACATGACTTGGTTCGTTTACATGATATGTTGCGCCGATGGGTCACTCTACACGGGTGTCACGACCGACGTGGCTCGACGCTTTGAAGATGGATACTGCGAATCGCCCAGTCCGCATGCTCGGCGACCATAGTATCATCCTCCGAAGCGACCTGCTCTAGCGCCGCGAGGTCTCTCTCCCCGCCGACGTTTCCCAGCACCACGCAGATGTTGCGCCTGAATCGATGCAGCTTCAACCGGCGCATGGGCGAGCCCTGCATCCGCGCTCGGAAGGTCGCCTCGTCCCAAGCCAGCATCTCCCGAAGTTCGGGAAGCTCACGTGGAGCAAACTTGGCTTCTTCAGTCGGCACAGCCCACTTATTCCAAGGGCACACATCGAGACATTCATCACATCCGTAGAGCCGGTCGCCGATGGCCTTTCGATATTCTTCAGGAATCGGCCCATCGTGCTCGATGGTGAGATACGAAATACATTTGCGGGCGTCGAGTTGATACGGGGCCGTAATTGCCTTCGTCGGGCAAACATCAATGCAGCGCGTGCAGGTGCCGCAGCGATCCTTACCCGGCTCGTCGGGCTCCAGTTCCAAAGTCGTGACGATATTGGCAAGAAAGGACCATGTCCCCTGCTTGGGTTCGATCAGGATCGTGCTCTTGCCTTGCCAGCCGATACCAGCCGCTTCCGCGATGGGCTTCTCCAGTAAAGGCCCGGTATCCACATAAGGTCGCTGCACACCTCCAAACTCATCGCGTAAAATCCGGCAAAGCTTCTTCAGGCGGCGTAACATCATGTTGTGATAGTCGTCACCCAGCGCGTATTTAGCGACGCGGTAAGCCCGCTCCGGATCCGGCTGATAATAATTCATCGCAAGAACCAGAATACTGCGAGCCTCCGGAATCAGCTGATCCGGATTGAGGCGACGGTCATTGTTGCGCTCCATCCACTGCATGGTGCCGTGCTGGCCTTCTTCGATCCATTTTTCATAATAGTCGCGCCGCAGCTCAGTCGGCACAGAGGTCACGCCCAGCGCGTGAAAGCCCAACGCCTCCGCCTGACTGCGCAGCTTACTCAAAATCACATGACTTTTTCCCGACACAGAATGAGAGATAGGTTCATTTGCGGGTCTCCGCCAAGCAAAAGCGTTCGGGGAATAGTTACACTTTTCATTGCTAAGCCACAGGACCTCTGAGATGGTTAGTGTTTGTGCAGGTTTCGAAAGAATCGAACCCGTGCCATTGCACTATGCTGGAACCTTTATTGGCTACTGGCTTAACGACCAAAATTTATAGCTATGAATAGAAACTCACCACCTCCGATGCAGCGGAATCCTTTGGATGATATTAATTGGGACGCCGTGAAGCGTTATCAGAAACTGATCTATATTGTGCCGCTGCTTTTGATCATAGCCACAGGTGTCTTGACGAGTTACTACATCGTCCAACCCGAAGAGGAAGCGGTTGTAAAGCGTTTCGGCAAAGTCGTGGCACAGAAGCAACCGGGCTTGCACTTTAAGCTGCCCTTCGGCATCGACACGGCCCAGATGGTGCCGACCGCCCGCGTCCTGAAACAAGAGTTCGGTTTCCGCACTCAGGGGATTGAAGGCCGCACCACCTACCGTAAAGATAGCGGTCACCGCGATGAATCGCTCATGCTCACCGGCGACCTAAAGGTCATTGATGTGGAATGGGTGGTTCAATACCGGGTCAGCGATCCAGACAAGTTTCTGCACCAAGTCCGGAAGCCGGAACAAACACTTCGTGATGTATCCGAGGCGGTCATGCGTCGAATCGTGGGCAACAGCCTCGGCAGCGATGTCCTGACCGAAAAGCGCGTGCAGGTGGCCACCTCCTCCAAAATCGAGCTTCAAAAGGCAATGGACTACTTTGACCTAGGTATCCAAATCAGCACCATCGAACTCCAGGACGTGACCCCGCCCGAACCAGTCAAACCGGCTTTCAATGAAGTTAATCAGGCCGAGCAGGAGCGAGAGCGCTTCATCAACGAGGCCGAAAAACGACGCAATCAGGTGATTCCACGTGCGGAGGGCAAAGCGCTCCAGAAAGTTGCCGAAGCTCAAGGCTATGCCGCCAAGCGCGTCAATGCAGCCAAAGGCGAGGCGGAACGCTTTACCGCCGTCAATCTGGCCTACCGCGATGCGCCGGCAGTCACCCGTCAGCGCATGTATCTTGAAATGATCGATCACGTTTTACCAAAAGCCGGTAAGATTTACATCATGGACGAAAACCAAACCTCGCCACTCCCGCTTCTCAACTTAGGAGATTCCAAGACCTCACTTCCAGCCACCCGCTAGTCATGAATAAAACACAATTCTCTTTTATTGCAGGACTCATACTGCTCATCATCGCTGCGGTCGTCATTAAGGCATCGCTCTACACCTTGGATGAGGCGGAACAAGCTGTGGTCGTTCAACTCGGCGCCCCTGTTGGTGACCCGATCACCAAGCCCGGCCTGCATTTCAAATTACCATTCATCCAGGAAGTCCGCCGCTTTGACAAGCGGGTCATCTCCTGGGACGGCGATCCCAATCAGATCCCAACCCGGGGCGAGCAGTTTATTTCAGTTGATACGACAGCCCGCTGGCGGATCACGGATCCTCTCGTATTCATGCAACGTGTGCAAAACGAACGTGGGGCGACCATGCGGCTCAACGACATTCTGGATTCCGTAGTTCGGGATAAAATCTCAGCCACCGATCTCGTGGAAATTGTCCGTTCCAAAGACTGGAAAATCAGCGAAGACGACCTTGAACGCGTGCAGGTCTCCGGCGAAGAAGATGAGGAAATCCTCCTCAAAGAAGTCAAAACCGGTCGCCAGGAATTGGTAAAATCAATTTTTGTTCAAGCAGCGACCCAAATGCCTGAAATGGGCATTGAGCTGATCGACATCCGCATCAAGCGCATCGACTACGTGGAGGCGGTGGAGCAACGCGTCTTTGATCGTATGATCGCAGAACGCCAAAGGATCGCCGAACAATTCCGATCCGAGGGGCAAGGTCGTGCCGCTGAAATTGACGGGGATACCGAGCGTAGGCTCCAGGAAATCCAGTCCGAAGCCAATCGTGAAGCTGAGGTCATCCGGGGCCAGGCCGATGCCGAAGCCTCCCGCATCTACAGTGAAGCCTTTGGGGCCGACCCCGAATTTTACGCTTTTCTGCGGACCTTGGAGAGCTATCCGAAAACTGTCGGACCAAGCTCCACTTTGATTCTGGGGACGGACTCCGAATACTTTCGCTACCTGCGCGATGTAAGCGTGCAGAAGGGCCTTACCGAATAAGCCCTCATAAAGTCATTAGGCATCACCTACAACTCCCCTGCTTTCAAACCTTCCCGCCTTCCCACCTAAAAAATGTCTGCAGATTACACTGAAGATAACATCAAGTCCCTCGATTGGAAGGAACACATCCGCCTCCGCCCCGGCATGTATATCGGTAAGCTGGGTGACGGCTCCTCCTCGGACGACGGCATCTACATTCTCCTAAAAGAAGTCATTGATAACTCGATCGATGAGTTCGTGATGGGCCACGGCAAGATAATCGAGGTCAACATCGACGGCACCCACGTCTCAGTGCGCGACTTCGGGCGGGGCATCCCCCTCGGCAAGCTCAAAGACTGCGCGTCAAAGATCAACACCGGGGCAAAATACGACTCCGAAGCCTTCAAGAAGTCCGTCGGCCTCAACGGTGTCGGCATCAAGGCGGTCAACGCCCTCTCCTCCGAATTCAAAATCGAAGCCTTCCGCGAAGGCAAGACCCGCGCGGTCGAGTTTAACCGGGGCAATGTCACCCGAGAGGACAAGAAAGACAGAGTCGCCAAAGAGGCTAAATCCGGCACAGCGCTCCGCTTCGACCCCGACCCGGATATCTTTGGCAAGATCCGCTACCGTGAAGACTATGTCGAAGACATGCTCTGGAACTACGCTTACCTCAACAGCGGACTCACCATTCATTATAATGGTAAAAAGTTTAAGTCCGATAAGGGACTGCACGACCTACTCCAGAACAAACTCGATGGCGACCCTCTTTATCCCATCATTCACCTTGCCGATAATGACATCGAAATCGCCTTCACTCACAACGAATCCTACGGAGAAGACTACTACTCCTTCGTCAATGGTCAGCACACCACGATGGGCGGCACTCACCTCAGCGCCTTCCGCGAAGCGCTCGCCAAGACAATCAAAGAGTTCTACAAGAAAGACTTTGATGCAGTCGATATCCGCACTTCGATCTGCGCTGCCGTCAGCGTAAAAGTCGAGGACCCCGTCTTCGAATCACAGACCAAGACCAAGCTCGGCTCCACCGACATGGGCCCGAAAGGCCCGACCGTCCGCACCTTCATGAACAACTTCATGAAGCAGGCACTCGACAACTTCCTCCACCGCGAACCCGAAACCGCGAAAGCCCTGCTCAACAAAATTCAAGACTCCGAGCGAAACCGCAAAGAGCTCAAGGGCATCCAGAAACTGGCTCGCGAGCGTGCGAAAAAAGCCAAGGTCCACAACAAGAAGCTACGTGATTGCCGCGTCCACCTCGATACGAAAAAGGACGGTCGTCTCGATTCCACACTATTCATTACCGAGGGTGATTCCGCTTCCGGCTCGATCACAAAGGCACGCGACGTTAACTCACAGGCCGTCTTCTCGCTCAAAGGCAAACCGCTCAACTCTTTCGGCCTGACAAAGAAAGTCGTTTACGAGAACGAAGAATTCAATCTCCTACAGGATGCGCTGAATATTGAGAACGGCCTCGACGACCTGCGCTATAATAACGTCGTCATTGCGACGGATGCCGATGTAGACGGCATGCACATCCGCCTGCTGCTTATCACCTTCTTCCTTCAGTTCTTCCCCGAACTCATCAAACAGGGCCATCTACACATCCTGCAAACGCCTCTCTTCCGAGTGCGCAATAAGAAGGTCACCCGCTACTGCTACAGCGATGATGAGCGCCGCGCCGCGATCGAAGAGTGTAAGCCCAAGCCGGAGATCACCCGCTTCAAAGGACTCGGCGAAATCTCCCCCGATGAGTTCCAACACTTCATCGGCAAGAACATACGCCTCGACCCCGTCATTATACCAAAAGGTATGACCACAAAAGACCTGCTCACCTTTTACATGGGCAAGAACACTCCCGAGCGCCAGGAGTTCATCATCGAAAACCTCAAAGTCGAAAAAGACGCGGCCGAAGAGGCCGTTGCTTAGCACACGGATCCACCGTAGCGACGCGACGATAGTCACGTCGATGAATCGCCGGGCGGCCCCCTTAAAATACGAAGGCATTCGGCTACTGAATGTCGAACCGGACGCGTATTAATATTCCCTGAATGCACTTGCTATCCATATAGATTTTTACATTTTAGATTCCATGAAAACCACTTTAGACATTCCAGAATCTACCCTGAATGAACTTCTAAATACAGGCTCTTTCAGCAGCAAAAAGGAAGCCGTCAACACTGCAATAGAAGCCTACCTTCAAAATAAGCGTATTGAAGCACTTTTAGAAGCCGCCGGAAGCATGGATGATTTTATGACGCAGGAGGAACTTAACAAGGCCCGTAACGATGGCTAATTCACAGCTCATCGACACCTCGGCCTGGATCGAATACTTCCATAAAGACGGTGATATTTCTATAAGAAACGCGGTAGCTGAGGCGATCCGGACCAAACGAGCAACTTGGTGCGAGATGATACGACTCGAACTCATGCGCGGCAACAAAACGCAGCGTAAACAGGCGAACCTAATCACAGAGACATTTCCATGCCTACCCATCGACGAAGCCTGCTGGAAGAACGCCTACGACCTAGCCATCAAGGCGAGTAAATCCGGCAAGCCGGTGCCGAACACTGACATCATCATCCAAGCCTGCGCGAACAGACATAGAGCGACGATCATCCACCGAGATCGCCACTTCAAAATTTTGCAGGGGCTTAAATGATGCCATCTTTGAGCAAAATCAAGATCAGCCAACTTTGCATATGAGTCTGAATCCCCGGGTCGGCATTTACTACACAATCGGCGCTATGGTTTTAGCCGTTGCGGCTTGGTTCGCAAAACCCTGGGGCTATCTACTTCTGTGGCCAGCGACATCGGCCACACTTGTTGCGACAGGCTACTTTGGTCTTGGGCAAAAGGTTTCCCTGCATTGTAAAATCGGATACTCCCGGACAGCACCCATCGCAGGAAGCTACTTGGTCCATTCAGGTCATGCCACAGATGCCAATGAGGCGATCCGGCAACTTAAACAGGCCCGTCCATCCATCATTATTCGACGTGAGGCAAACTGGATATAACCCCCCACTACTCTTTCGTAGTGCGCATTTGCAGACGATCTATCCGACGGTGTATCGGAAGGTTCCGCTCGTCACGGCGAAGCGTGAGCGTATCGATACGCCGGATGGTGATTTCTTGGATCTGGATTGGAGCACGGAACGAAGCAGAAATCGGCTGGTAGTCATCACGCATGGTCTAGAAGGCCATGCGCGTGGCCACTACTGCCAGGGCATGGCTCAGGCCTTGCAACGGGCCGGGTGGGATGTGTTGGCATGGAACTTTCGCGGCTGTAGCGGGGAGCCTAACCAGAAGCTTCGAAGCTACCACAGTGGCGCAACGGAGGAGCTGCAAATCGTCCTTGATCATGTCTTCTCCGAGACTGACTACGAATCCATTGTGCTTGTCGGATTCAGCCTGGGAGGCAATCTTATGCTGAAATATCTGGGGGATCGCGGTGCGCAAATCGATTCAAGAATTAAAGGTGCGGTCGCACTGAGTGTGCCCTGTGACTTAGCGAGCAGCGCGAAGAAGTTAGAACATTGGCAAAACCGAATCTACATGAAGCGCTTCATGGGAACCCTGCGAACTAAGGTTCGCGAGAAAGCGGAACGCTTCCCCGATCAGATTTCAACCGCAGGCTTGGATCGTATGCGAACCTTCGCTGAGTTTGACGATACCTACACGGGGCCGATTCACGGATTTCAGGGAGCAGAGGACTACTGGGCCCAAAGCAGTTGCCTGAATAGCCTAAAACATATCGCAACCCCCACTCTGCTGATCAGCGCTCTCGACGACCCTTTCTTGACTCCAGAATGCTTCCCTATCGAAGCGGCAAAGGAGAACAAGTATTTCCACTTAGAGACTCCGAAGCACGGCGGACACTTGGGCTTCGTCGAATTTAACGACGCCGGCGAATACTGGTCGGAACGACGCGCAGTGAACTTTCTTGAAAGAAACGATGTTAGCACCTTGTTATAGGCTGAGAAACGAGAAGCTATGGAATTTAACCCACGCATAACATATTTCAAACGAGGCATTTCGAACAAATGCCCCCGCTGTGGCGTGGGTGCAATTTTGAAGACCCTGTTTGTGCGCCACGAAATTTGCCCGCACTGCCAAATGAAGTATGATCGTGGAGATGGCTTCTTTAGCGCTGCCATGGCGATCAACTACGCATTGATCGCGGTTCTCTATTTTTTGCCACTGATGCTGCTTTGGTTGATTGGTTGGTTGCCCGGCAAAGCAACTGTCGTCTTATGCTTCCTAGGAGTAATGACGATCCCGATTTTAAGCTACCGCTACTCACAGGCCCTCTGGCTCGGACTTTATTATTATGTGACGTCGGAAAATCTGGAGGAGTCGCAGAAGGAAGTAGAAAAGTAGCAGATTGGTAAAGGTGATAACACTTATAAAAACAGAATACTAGCGCACCATCACCTTCGCTGCGGCGCCGTAGCCTAGGGTGAGACTTTTTCCCTCGGGCTGGATTGTAATGTCCACCGACTCAGCGCTGTGACTGCGCGCCACGACCTCGAGTTTAACGCCTGGATTGAGTCCGGCTTTTGCGATGTAATTAAGAAATTCCGCATCCTGATCGCGGATACGTTCAACTTGAAAAGTCCTCTTTAATTCGCAATCGGCCAGCGAGTCCACGCTCCCTTCAGCGAGCTCGCCCGCGGCAGACGGAATCGGGTCGCCATGGGGGTCTTCGGTGGGGTGACCCAGGTATTGATCAATGCGCTCCAGCAGGAGATCGGAGACGACGTGCTCCAGTTGCTCGGCTTCATCGTGAACCTCGGACCAATCAAAGCCCAGCACTTCGACGAGAAACTGCTCAATTAACCGGTGCCTGCGCAGGACATGGAGGGCGAGTTTACGGCCGGGGTCCGTTAGCTGGACGCCAATGCGGGGGGCGTAGATCACAAGCCCGGCATCGGAGAGCGCCTTGACCATGGTGGTCGCGGTGCCGGGGACCACCCCGAGCGCTTCCGAAACTTGCCCCATCGGGACTTCTATCCGCGCCATCTTTTCTGTTAAGAGGTAGATCTGCTTGATGTAATCTTCGACCGTAGAACTTGGCATGACATTAAAATTGACATAGAACTATGTAAGCCAAGCCGAAACATAGCGTATGCCTTCAATTTTGAAGGGAACAAATCGTCTATTGTGGGCCATCTAATGATTTCGTGCTTTTCGTGGCTTTTTTAGTCCTCATGTTATTTGGACTACCACCCATCAAATTATGCCCCTACCTCGAATTATTATATCTCAGCTACTGCTCTGCCTTCTGGCGGCATCATCAACGATGGCGCAGTCTCGACTGGCGGACAAGCGCCTGGCGGATATCGCGGTAAAGGAGGAAATGATATACAAAAAAATCGCGGAGGATCCTGAGTTCTACAGTGCCGACGATTTGGAACGGCATGTCTCCGATTTAATCGGCGCTTACAGTGCCTATCTTCTCGACCATCCGGAAGATGTGAATGCGCTGATACTCTACGGAAAACTATTACGACGGGTGCAGCGCTTTGACGAAGCAATGAACGCTTTCCTGAAGGCGGATGAAGCCAGCCCGAATATTGCCGTCGTCAAACAACAAATCGGCACCCATCTCGCCGAAAAGGGGAAAGGCAAGGCAGCGCTCCCCTTTTATTTGCGAGCGATCGAACTGGAACCGGAGACGGCGGCCTATCACTTTGCCCTGGGGCAGTTGCTCAATACATTTCGCAAGGATTTCATCGAAGAGAGCATCTTTACACGCGACGCGCTGGAGCGTGAAATGCTCAAAGCATTCAAAAAAGCGGCCAGTTTGGAACCGGGCTCCTTTGATCTGCAAATGCGGCTCGGCGAAGCCTACTACGATCTGAGCAGTCCTGATTGGAAGTCGGCACTCATGCACTGGAATCAACTACGCAACTCCAACAAGAATGAACTACAGTCGGAGATCCTCGATCTGCACCGCGCCAGGGTTATGGGGAAGCTCGGACGAACCCAGCAAGCCGTCGAACTCGCCGAACAAGTTAAAGCGGCTAGCTTGCAAAATTCGAAACAGCAAGTGCTCGATGAGATCGCTCAGCACTGATTCCGGCTTGCAAAGCGATTGATAAGACGAATCGCGCATGCCGGGCACGGCTGATCTGGAAATGTTGGAGTTCCGTCCCGGGCATGGGCCTCTTGGGGGTTTCTTTAGGGGCGGACAGAAATGTCCGCGCTCCGTTTATCCGTCCTATTTCTCAGCGGCCTGCTCGAAACCGTAATCGTCCAGCATATCGCTGAGAATACCGGATAGCGGTGTTAAGTTTGCCCCTGCGCCCACAGCGTCACAGGCACAATGCACGTAGCCCAGTTGAGCCTCCCATGAGGCGCGCTTGCCCTGAGTATCGAGCCATTGTTCCATGGCAATAAATGCATCCACCCACTGCGGCAAGCTGTAGGGGCCGTCGTCCACCGCTGAAAGCAGCTCACGAACTGCGTCGACATGACATAAATTGGCCTGAACCCAGGCAAAACGTGCTGGTGAGTTGGAAAATTGACCACGGAATTTGCCGATATCGATTTCTTTCATGAAGGCGCACATGTAGATAGCGCCTGCTACGGATCGGTCGATAGTAAAGCGCGATTAAGAAACGCCGGAAGAAAATGGCGAAGGGCCGCTTGAGACTTGCTCCCGAATAAATGTGATATTTGCTATAGGCACCCCTATGCGATTTATCCGAACAGCTGCCCGAGCGCTCATCATCCACCAGAACAAACTTCTCACCATCAAGATGCGTGACAAGACGGGCGTGTTTTATATACTGCCCGGTGGTGGACAGCAGCATGGGGAGACGCTTCGACAGGGGCTGGAGCGCGAATGCCTTGAGGAAATCGGCACAGCAGTTGAAGTTGGCGAGTTGCTCTACGTCAGAGAGTATATTGGCAAAAACCACGAATTTCGCAAAACACACCACGCTTTTCACCAAGTGGAGAACGTCTTTCGCTGTCACCTGCCCGACCCGGACGGCATCGGCCCCGGCACCGAGCATGACAAGAAGCAGATCGGCGTGGAATGGATTCCACTGACTGAAATTAAGGAGCGCCGCTTCCTGCCTGAAGCAATCAAGCCTTTCTTCACCGAAGAGGGATTTGATCCCCGCACAAACTATCTGGGAGACGTGAATTGATTGCACTTGCACTCAATTCACGGGTAAAAGGTATGAAAGTGTGAAGGTGTAAAGGTTAACCTCCCCACTTTCCCACCGTCCCACCTTAACCTTCCCACTTTCCCACCTTCCCACCTACCGACCTTCCCACCTTAAACCTTCCCACCTCTTGTCCGTTTACCGCCGCATCTTTAATAAACAATACCAGCGCCTGATGTATCCAGGTGGCGGAGAGGCGCGCTACGACTTGATCAATCCGCTCACCATTCTGCTGCTATGTGGGGTCGGCGTGCTCTTCATTTACTCGGCGCAATACTCCCACACTTCAGGCAACGACTGGAAAAAGCAGATATTCTGGATCGTGATGGGTCTAAGTATCTACAGCGTAATCGCTTCGATCAACTACAAGATATTTCTCGAATACGCCCATTTTATCTATTTCGCGGGTATCGGGGGGCTACTACTCACGAATGAGCTGAGCCCGATAAGCGTTGAAATGATGGGGGCCCGTCGCTGGATCGACGTCGGCATTACCATTGTGCAGCCGACCGAGGGCGCAAAAATCGGCACCCTTATCATGGGCGCCAGTATTCTGGCCAGATCAGAGATCGGCACCGTCAGGGACTCGCTCTGGACGCTAGCGAAAGTGGCCGCTGTCTTTTTGCTACCAATGTTGTTGATTTTCCTACAGCCAGACCTAGGTTCGTCACTCGTCTTTCCACCAATCGTGTTTGCTCTACTATACGTTTCCCGCTTATCGGAGAAGTTCTTCCTAAGTGCTTTTGCAATTTTTGCAGTAGCGCTGGCGGTCGTGGGCGCAGACATCTATGGCTACAGTCAACATCTTGAACAACAGCGGGCGGAGGAACTTGCTGGTGAAACCATCACCCAAGAATACCGCTCACTGCTACCAATTCACAATTATCAACGAAACCGGATATTGACCTTCGTCGCACCCGACGTGGTTGATCCGAGTGGCACCGGCGCAAGCTGGAATGCCAACCAAGCAAAAATTTCTGCCGCAACAGGCGGATTGTCGGGCAAGGGGCTGTTTAACGGCACCCAAGCACAGCTCGGCTATCTTCCCCAAGCGGTGGCACACAATGATTTCATTTTCTCCGTAATCGCGGAGGAAACAGGCTTTCTTGGAAGCGCGTTCGTCGTCGGGCTATTTTGCCTGATGGTCGCCAACGGCATACGTATTGCCGGACTCGCAAGAGACAGATTTGGAATGCAACTGGCCATCGGCGTCAGTATACTATTCCTCGTCCACTTCTTCATCAACATTGGCATGACTATCGGCATCACCCCGATTACCGGACTACCGCTTCCGTTTTTAAGTTACGGAGGCTCCTTTGTTCTGAGCTGCTTCATACTTCAAGGACTCGTGCAAAGTGTCTATCGGCATCGGAAGGATTTTTCATGATTTCGATACACGACACACACACAGATCCACTAGTAGATGCAGCTAGAGCTTGGGACCCCCGCTCACCCTACGGGAACCCAGACCAATGCAAGATACCAACAAATCCAATAACACCACAGATAACACTAACAACGAGAGCGACGACCAGTTCACCGAAGAACTGACATCGGCACCAACTGAGGAAAAAGCCGAGCGCATCGATACCCGAAAACTGAAGGACGAGGCGACTCAACGTGAAAAAAAGCAACCGCTCATCACGCGGATTGCAAAGGCAATCAGGCGCGAGAAAAAGGCCTACACTGAGTTAATCATCAACGCGGAACCACTCGAGAAGCGTGTCGCCCTACTTCAGGACGGCGTACTCGAAAAGTTCGAAGTCGAACGCACCGGTGAAGCCCGCGAAGTGGGGGCCATCTTTAAAGGGCGCATTCAGAACCTGGAGCCCGGCCTGAAGGCTGCCTTCGTCGATATCGGCGAGGAAAAGAATGCCTTTCTCCACTACTGGGACATCCTACCGGCGGCGAAAGACAACTCGATCGAAGTCGTGCGCGACAATAAATCTGAGAAGCAGCGTAAGCGCGAGGCTGAGAAGATCACCGTAAAAGACATTCCGAAACTCTACCCAGTCGGCAGCGAGATCGTCCTCCAGATCACAAAGGGGCAAATCGGCACCAAGGGCCCACGCACGACAACGAACATCGCCCTTCCCGGACGCTTCCTCGTGCTCATGCCCCACACCGGCACCCTGGGCATCTCTCGCAAGATCGACGACAAAAAAGAACGCAGCCGCCTCAAAAGCATCCTCCGCGACCTGACCCTCCCTGAGGGCATGGGCATCATCGTCCGCACCGCCGGCGAAGGCAAAAAGGCCCGCTACTTCATTCGCGACCTGCACATCCTGCTCAAGCGCTGGGAGGTCATCCAGCAGCGTATCGAAACGAGCAAGAAGCCGACCTGCCTCTACGTGGAGCCGGATATCGTCGGCCGCACCGTGCGCGACTTCCTGACCGAGGATATCGACCGCGTGATGGTCGACAAAAAAGAGGACTTCGATAATATCATCGACGATGTGACCCGCATCTCCCCGCGATCGAAATCGAAAATCCATCGCTTTGCCGAAGACATCCCAGTCTTCGAACGCTTCAACATCGAGCGCCAAATCGCCCAGACCTTCATGCGCTGCGTGCCGCTTCCCGGCGGCGGCGAGATCGTGATTGAAGAGACAGAGGCGCTCATCTCTATCGATGTGAATACCGGCTCCCACAAAAATAAGAGCAAGGACGGCAAGGACTTCATTCTACAGGTCAATCTCGAAGCCGCCTCCGAGATCGCCCGCCAAGTGCGGCTGCGCAATATCGGTGGCCTCGTCATAATGGACTTCATCGACATGAAGGCGAAGAAGGATCGAAGCGCCGTCTACACCCGCATGAAGCGGGAAATGGCCGGCGATAAAGCCAAGAACCATATCCTGCAGATTTCGACGCTCGGCATCATGCAGATGACGCGCCAACGCCACTCCGAAAGCCACTCCAGCGGTGTGTATACTGATTGCCCCTATTGCAACGGCCGTGGCGCAGTGAAGTCATCCCGCACCATGAGTGTGGAGATTCAGCGGCGCCTTATCAGCGTGATCCGCCACATCCGACTGCGCGATGGTCTGGAGAAGGAGATCAACCTCCGCGTGCTGCTGCACCCCACGAATCTGGACCGCCTGCGCAACGAGGATGAGGATCTACTGCTGGAGCTTGAGCAAAGCTACGGCGCACGACTCTCCTTCCGTGCCGACCCGATCTACCACGTCGAGAACTTCAAGATCATCGACATCGAGAGCGGGCAGGAGCAACGTTAGCAGCTTAGCTACAGCGCACCGGCGACCAAACGCGAAGGCGTTCGGTACAGTCTACTCGCGTAGCCGAAGCGCTTCCGCTTCGGTCATACACTGCTGCACCGGCGACCAAACGCGAAGGCGTTCGGCTACAATCTACTCGCGTAGCCGAAGCGCTTCCGCTTTGGTCATAC
>Ga0307933_1001308_pt1 | contig 19905 bp, 21 predicted proteins | sample OrgLakmetageno88_FD_201811 | JGI IMG/M metagenome (GOLD analysis project Ga0307933, IMG submission 201811) | Saline water microbial communities from Organic Lake, Antarctica - #88 | ecosystem: Environmental > Aquatic > Non-marine Saline and Alkaline > Saline | place: Antarctica: Organic Lake...
AGCGGCTACCACCGCCGAAGCCGCGTCGAAACAAAACCTCTCGGGATCATGCTGCGCATAACCCTGTCGGTCAGCGGATGCACTGCGTGAAACTGCTGGGCCAGCGCCTCATGGCACGGAACTTCGACCGCCAAGTCGCGGAAGTCCAAGTCCGCATCGCCGTCATGAACGGTTCCACCGCCCTTGGCATCCCTGTCACAGAGGCCGTGGGCTGAATCCGTCAGGGGAAAGGGGAACCTCGAACTTCAGAGGCTTTGTGCAACAAAGCTCTGGCGTGAGCCCGCTTGGTGCTGCCCACTTGTCTACTCGGCGGTCCATGATCCGGCGCCAGATCGGCGGTGCCAGCGACAGCGCTGCCATGATTGGTAGCGAATATGGCAGGCACGGCATGTCATCGGGGTTCAGGCGTAGATCGGGATAGAGCCGCGCAGGCGAAATATGGTGGTCCGAATGGCGCGGCGCATTCAATGTCAGCGCAGACGAGAACCGATGCGCCGCATTCCACGAATGGCGCGGCCCCACTGGCTCCAGCCGACCATCCGGCAGCACCGCGCGGCGCAAGCCGTAATGCTGAACATAGTCCGACATCAGGATCTGCATCTGCGCATAAAGACACATCGCTATGTAGCCAAGGATGCCCGCTACCCCGCCCAGCACAAAGGCAAGCGCAATGCAGGCAACCGCGCCAACTACATAAAGCAGGTATGGGTGGCGCCACCTTGGCCGCCCCGCCCGGCGCAGCATCACCGTCTCGGCGCGCAGGCCAGCCATGAATGCACCGCGTCCCGCGCGCCAGACAAAGCGATAATACCCTTCGCCGCGGCACGCGCTGCTGGGATCGCCTGCACTAGCGACATGTACGTGATGCACCAGCAGATGCGCGCTGGCATGGTGGCCGGCCAGCAGGCTGGCATAGATCGCCGCGCCCATCAGGCGCAGTGCGCGCGTACGCTTGTGAATCAGCTCATGCGCGACTGGATGCGCAATCTGGCCAAAGACGAGCGCTGCCGCGACCCCAAGACAAACGCGCTGCCAGACCACCAAGCCTGCCTGCCCAGACACCGCCCAGACGGCAGCAGCAAACACGGCGAAATGCGCCGCCCCCAGCACCGCCAGCAGGACGGGCGCGGCTGGAAACTCGGTCTCCTCCGCCTTGCCGGGCGCGGCAGCAATCAAGCGGTCCAGCACAACGGCCAGCACTGTTATGTAGAGCAACACCGCAGCGGGCCATATTCCGCCAAACGCAGCGCCAAGCAAGATCATCACCACCGGCGCCAGCGTAGCGCATGAGAACAGAATCATGAGGCGCCCTTCTTTACGCTCGACTGCACCTAATCGTACCGAAAAATACTTTAACGAAGCGCCAACACTATGGCAAATCCGCCAATGCCCAAAACCCGCCTCGACCGGCCAGTCCCTTCCATCTGGGCGCCAAGGCGATTAGACGGACGGTGTAGGACAACATGAGGGCGACATGGCCTTTTTCAAAAAACTCAAAGATCGGCTATTCAATTCCTCGGCCAAGCTGGACGAGGGGCTGGATGCCATCGTGCAACTTGGCGGCGAGACAGGTGAGGCGCCGGTGGAGATGCCGCAGGCGGCGCAAGCCCCGGCGCTGCCCCGATCAGAACCTGTACCGGACGAAATCCCATCCACGATCAGTGAGTTGCCCGTCGCCACGCCACGCGAAGTACCCGCCACGCCGCCGCCAGTTGCCCCCACGCCTGCGCCACTTGAAATCCCGCTGGATAATCCGGCACCGACCGCCCCTGATACCCCAGCGCCTACGCGCAGCCGCCTGCTGGGCCGCCTACTGGGCCAAAATGAGGCTGATAGCGCACCGCGCCGCGTGCTGGACGACGACATGCTGGAGCAGCTGGAAGAGCTGCTAATCACGACCGACATGGGCGTCGATACGGCGCTGCGCGTCACCGCGAACATGGCCGAGGGCCGCATGGGCAAGCGTCTGTCCACGCAAGAGATCAAGCGGCTTCTGGCCACCGAAATCGCCCGCATCATGGAACCTGTCGCGCGGCCCATGCCGCTCTACCCGCGCAAGCCGCAGGTAGTGCTGGTGGTCGGCGTCAACGGCTCAGGCAAGACGACCACCATCGGCAAGCTGGCCAGCCAGTTCAAGGCAGCCGGCAAAACGGTGGTGATCGCCGCCGGCGACACCTTCCGCGCCGCCGCCGTCGAGCAGCTTCAGATCTGGGGCGACCGCGCCGGTGTGCCGGTCCTGACCGCGCCCGAGGGCAGCGATCCAGCCAGCCTCGCATGGGACGCGATGGAGCAGGCCGAGCGGGACGGCACCGACCTGCTAATGATCGACACGGCCGGCCGGCTCCAGAATCGGACAGATTTGATGGAGGAGTTGGCCAAGATCGTCCGTGTCATTCGCAAGAAAGACCCGACAGCGCCTCACAACACCCTGCTGGTGCTGGACGCGACCACGGGCCAAAACGCCCTGAGCCAGGTCGAAACGTTTCAAAAACTCGCCGATGTGTCGGGCCTCGTGATGACCAAGCTGGACGGGACAGCGCGCGGCGGCGTCTTGGTGGCGCTGGCGGATAAATTTGGTCTTCCGATCCACGCCATCGGCGTTGGCGAACAGATCGACGATCTTGCTCCCTTCGATCCTGAGGAATTTGCGGCCGCCCTGACCGGCCTAGATGACGAATGATGCGGCCTATTCGGGCGCGGTAGCGCGCCCGATCAGCCCAGCTAAGATCAGCGCAGCCGTCGGGCGAATCTCCGCGATCCGCGGCAGGATGGCGGCGAAGGTGCCGCCTGCCTCGTCCAGAGTGATCCCCAGCATGGTACCCTCCGTAGCGCCCAATCCTACAATCTGTCCAAAATGTCTCCCGTCTGGCCATGGTTCCGCAAGGCCCACGATGTGAGCGACTGGCTGATCTCACTGGAAGGGACGGCATCAGGTCATCACCTTGCCTTGGCGCTCGCGATCTTTGCTGCGATCCTGCACGCGATCTTTGGCGCCATCCAGAAGGGGCGGCACGATCCGTGGCTGACGCGCGGCGCTGTCGATATCAGCTATGCGGCGATGGCCGCACCGTTTGCCCTGTTTGTCGTGCCGTGGCCCGAGCCGCATATGTGGGCGATCTTCGCAGGCGCATGGGCGGTCCATACAGTCTATAAGTTCTTTCAGGCGATGGCCTATTCGCGAGGCGCTTACACGGTGGTCTATCCAGTGGTGCGCGGCACCGGCCCGCTCTTTGCTGTAGTCGGCGCCTATCTGATCTTTGGTGAGACGTTCAATGCGGTGCAATGGGCAGGCGTCGCAGTGCTGCTGTCGGGCATCTTTGGCCTTGCGGTCTACAATCTGATTTTCCTGACCACCGCGCGCGACACATTGCCAGCCGCGCTGGCGCTCGCCGTGATGACCGGCCTGCTGGTCGCGACCTACACCACGTTCGACGCATACGGCATTCGGGCGACCGCCGATCCCTTCACCTTCCTCGCATGGTTCTTTTTTATTGACGGGTGGATCATGCCGCTGGTGGCGCTGCGCCGCTGGCGCCTGATGGACACGCCCCCCCTACCCGGCCCCCTGATGCTGCGCGGGGTGATCGGCGGCATTGTCGCACTGCTGTCGTTTGGCGCGATCATGCTAGCCACACGCCTGGGTAATGTCGGCGAGGCGGCGGTCCTGCGCGAGACGTCTACCGTATTTGCCGCACTGATCGGCTGGCTGATACTGGGCGAGACGGTCGGCCCACGCCGGACCGCGCTGATGAGCCTTATTGCCATCGGCGCCGTCATCGTTGAAATGGGTGGCTGACGCTCACAAGGAGAGATCATGACCGAACGCAAGATCAACGGCGGCCTGAAAACAGCCCTGGAACTAGGACCAATCCTAGCCTTCTTTGTTGCGTATATCTGGCTCAAGGACCGGATATTCACTATCGGCGGCACCGAATATGACGGCTTCATCGTTGTCACCGGAGGCTTCATCCCCATCTTCCTCGTCTCCATTGGGATCCTCTGGGCGCTAACAGGCCATCTCTCGAAAATGCAGGCGATGACGGCGATCCTCATCACCGTCTTTGGCGGCCTCAGCATTTGGTTCAACGACCCAAAATTCTTCAAGATGAAGCCAACGATCATCTACCTTCTCTTTGGGGGCATCCTTGGCGTGGGCCTTTTGCAGGGCAAATCCTACCTGCGCACAGTGATGGATACGATCATGCCCCTGACGCATGAGGGTTGGATGATCCTGACCCGCCGCCTGACGCTATTCTTCTTCGCGCTAGCCATACTGAACGAGATCATCTGGCGCACTCAATCAGAGGAGACATGGGTCTACTTCAAGACCTTCGGCCTCACCGCGTCCATCTTCGTCTTTTTCATCACACAGTCCAAACTCTTCAGCGAACACAGCTCCGAGCCGGTGGACTGATCCCTACTTTTATCGTTCCGGCAAATACTCCCACCGGAGGCTCCACCAGTTGACGCATGCCCGCCGCAAGAGTAACAGACCACCGTGGCGATTTGTTACCGGATTGCGGGCCACGTTAAATAATTCGCTAAAAGGTCACGAAAAAGGCTCCCCTTTTCGCATGACCGGCCCGGGTTTTTTTAAGGGGCGTTGGGCCGGAGGTCATAGATATGACAGACGATTGGAAAACACGCACGGCACTGGTGCATGGCGGCACTGCGCGCAGTCAATGGGGCGAGGTCAGTGAGGCTATATTCCTGACGCAGGGCTTCGTCTACGCGTCAGCAGAGGCTGCTCAGGCTCGCTTTATCGAAGCAGGGCCCGACGAATTCATCTATGCCCGCTATGGCAACCCGACTGTCGCAATGTTTGAAAAACGTATCGCGATGATTGAAGGGGCCGAAGACGGATTCGCTACTGCCAGTGGCATGGCCGCCGTATCGGGTGCTTTGACGTCGATGCTGAAGGCCGGCGATCATCTGGTTGCCGCGCGCGCCCTTTTCGGCTCTTGTCTTTATGTTCTCAGCGAGGTGCTGACGCGTTTTGGCGTTGAAGTAACATTCGTGGATGGCACCGACCTGAACCAATGGCACGAGGCGATCCGGTCCGATACCACGGCAGTGTTCTTCGAGACGATCGCCAACCCGACGCTTGAGGTGATCGACATTGAGGCGGTCGCGAAACTGGCACACGCGCATAATGCGCTGGTCGTAATGGACAACGTCTTTGCGACACCCGTCTTTTCCCGTGCGATCAGCCAGGGCGCCGATGTCGTCGTCTATTCCGCGACCAAGCATATCGATGGTCAGGGCCGCGCCCTTGGCGGTGTTATCCTCGGCACAAAGGAATTCATTCGCGGCACGGTCGAACCCTATATGAAGCATACGGGCGGTTCCATGTCGCCCTTCACAGCGTGGATCATGCTCAAGGGGCTGGAGACTATAGACCTGCGCGTCCGGGCACAGGCGGCAACTGCGCTGGCGCTAATCGAGGCGCTGCAAGACCACCCCAAGCTGACGCGCGCTATCTATCCCGGTCATCCCAGCCATCCACAGCACGATCTGACCATCCATCTGATGGGCAATGGCGGCACAGTCGTCGCGTTGGACCTTGGCGGTCAAGCTGAGGCGTTCCACTTTATCAATGCGCTGAAAATCGTTTTGATCTCGAACAATCTGGGCGATACGAAATCCATCGTCACACACCCCGCGACCACCACACACCAACGCCTGCCAGAGGCACAGCGGGAAAGATTGGGCATCACGGCAGGCCTTGTGCGCCTTTCGCTGGGCATAGAAGATACCGATGATCTGATCGCCGATATCCGGCAGGCGCTGGACGCAGTCTAACCCCGCCATCACAGCCCTAGGAGGCAAAATGACCGACCGACTGACAGGCATTGTCACCCCGCTGCTAACCCCGTTCAACGATGATTTCAGCGTTGCGGATGACCTTTATATCGCTCACGCGGCCGCCTGCCTGTCGGACGGCTCGCACTACCTGTCACCTTTCGGCACCACCAGTGAGGCCCTCAGCCACTCCGTGGCTGAGCGGATGCGTCTGGTCGAATTGTTGATAGACAGCGGCACAGCACGGCCCGATCAATTGATGCCCGGCACCGGCCTGTGCAATCTGGAGGAGACAGCGGCGCTATGCCGCCATGCGGTCGATCTGGGCTGCCGGGCGGTGATGACGCTGCCGCCCTTCTTCTTCGTCAACGCCAGCGACGAGGGGCTTTACCGTTACTTCAGCGCCCTCATCGAGACGGTTGGTAGCGATGCGTTGACCATTTGCCTTTACCATATTCCGCAATTTGCTGGGATCGGCTTCACCCCCGCCCTTGCTGCACGCCTGAACGAGGCGTTCCCCGAGATCGTGACCGCGCTAAAGGATAGTTCGGGCGATTGGAGTAATACGCGCGCAGTGATCGAGGCCGCGGCAGGTATCTCCGTCTTTCCGGGCAGCGAGGGCGCGATGCTGGACGCGATGGCACTGGGCGGCGGCGGCTGCATCTCGGCCAGTTGCAACTCCAACGCGGCGGGTATCCGGCAGCTCTATGACCTTGCCCGCGCGGGCGACACGGCGGGCGCAGACCTGTTGAAACCACAGATCGAGGCGCACCGCGAGGCTGTTTTTTCCGGCGGGCTGACCTCTGCCCTCAAAGCGCTGAAAGCGCAGCAAACCGGCGACGAACGCTGGCTAAATCTGCGCCCACCTCTGTTGCCCGCAACGCCGAATCTGGCCGTGCCGTTAGCCGACACGGTTTGGCGCGGCTGATACCTAAAGCGTTCATCGATCCGCGACATCACCGGTCAAGCTGGCAGAGCGCGGCGTCTGAGGCGACGCCGCGAAGGAGGCACCCACCAGCAGTGGATTGCTGGCACTTGCCGACTGAGACGGCTTAACACACACGCGAGCCTGGTATCAGCCAGTGTGAAAGAGCGTCGCAAACAGTTTGGGGTCCAAGCTTTGCGCGGCGAATGTTGCGCCCTCCGTCAGCACACTGACAGCATCATGGCTGTGCAAGCTCTCTTGGTGGCTGGCCACGACGCGGAAATCACCGATGCGCGCGTCTGCCAGCAGCCGCTCACAGAACAATCGCGCGGCATCTTCAACAAAGATCGGATTAGCCGCGTTCAATTCGGCAAACGCCTGCTCGTCTTCGCGCTTGACCATCACTTGCGTTTCGGTTGGCACGGCGGCACGGGCCAGTTCGATCAGATCCTCGAACCACAGGCAACCCTCGCGCGTCACTTCGACCGATATCCGCGCAACGGACCGCTGGGAATGGGGCGTAGCCAACTGCCCGCGAGTCTGCCGTGCATGTTCGCTTAGCTCCAGAGAGCAGGGACAGGTACTGGAATAGACGTAGTCCAGATGCATGAACTTGCGCCGCACGCCTGCCGCCTCAACCAACTCGAGCGCGATATCATAGTACTGGTAGCCTTCCAGCCCCGACCGCAGGGACCGCAGCTTGACCGGATAGGAAAACCGCATCTGAATGCGCGCATCGACCGACCCCAAGTCGGCAATATAATCGTCCAGCGCCGCCTCGATCACCTCAAAGCTAAACGTCTTTTCCGCATGCTTGTAAAAACTTCGCATGATGCGGGACATATTGATGCCCTTCTTGTTCGCCTCCAGGCTGACGGTGCCAGTAACAGACGTCTCAAGCGTCAGGTCGCCACCACCACGGGTATGAAACCTGATCGGCAGGCGGAAATTGGAAATGCCCACATGCTGCAACTGTTGGTGCGCGCCCTTGATCAGCGAGGCTGGGCCGTTCTGGAGATCGGGCATAGTGGTGCGGTAGCCTGCATTCGCGTCAAAATCATCAGGATAGATTCGCGACAACGCAGGATAGTCCGACGCCCCGCCACGCGGCAGCAGGCGCGCGATCGAAGGGTCCAGATCGGCGACCTCCTCGGGAGTGGCGCCTGCGGCCCAGCGTCGAAGCAGGACTAGTGCGCCTTGCGCGTCATCTCTATCCGGTGCTGCCTGCATATTAATTGTATGGTGTGTCATGCTGCGCTCCCTGCCGTATCGATCGTCCCCAGTATATAGGGCCACAGCGCCCAATTGCCACGGCCTAACGAGAACGCCCGCCGCAGCATAAAACCGGGCGGGCGGGGCAAGAGCCGCACCAAATCAGCCGTAGACGGCATCCTTGGCGAAATGCTTGGTCAGCATGTAATAGACGACGGCGCGATACTTGTTCCGCTCAGAGCGACCATAGGTATCCAGCACCTTGTTGATGGCGTCCATCAGCTCGGGGCCATCAGCGAGGCCCAACTTCTTGATCAGAAAGTTATCTTTGACCGTTTCCAACTCGGAGGTCTGGCTGGAGGCGGCGGTCGAGGCGTCGGCATTGTAAATAGATGGGCCGCAGCCGATTGTCACCTTCGTGAGCAGTACCAAATCCGGCACTATGCCGCATTTGTTCTTAAGGTCTTCTGCATAGCGCGCGATCAAATCATCACGTTTTCCCATCTCAAATCTCCCTAATCGCGGATACGTTCCCGCTGTTTTCAATGTCCCAAGGCCGCAGAGCGCGACCACGGAGCAAAGATTATCGGGCGGGTCCCGTTTAACAATAAAAAAATCCAAGTTTGGCTTCAATAGGCGGCGATAGGGCAGAAATTCCGCGGCATTCAGCGCCGGGGGTGTGGGCGGCTCGCCAATCATCACGGTTTCACAACTCGAGCGCTCAGTAAGTCTGCGGCTACTATTTGGTCGTTGCCTCATCCGCTGCGGCATCATCTGCGGCATCGGCTGCGGCCCTGTCGCCTGAGGCATCAGTTTCGCCAGTAGCCTCTTCTTCATCAGTCAGTTCGGGCTTGTCCACCGTCACAGCCGGATCCGAGTTCACGCTTTCCACCTTGAAGGCGTCGTCCTCGGTCATGGTTTATTTATCCATGGGCGCCTCGCCTACGGCGGCCACAGCATCGCCGGACATGGCATCATGCGGCTTCATGGCGCCATTGGCGCCCTCTCGCCAACAAAATCGCCAACAGTCATCTCGCTTAGCGCCGTAATTCAGGGGCCAACGGCACGAAAGCAGTTTCTACGCTGGTGTCCGCCCCGGTGGTGGTCAGGCTGGTATCCTGCGCGATCACTCCTGCCACGATCAATGCGGATGCTGCGTCAGTCATCATGAGTGTCTCAAGCTTCATCTTGGCGCCCTTCTCGACGTCAAGTTACGACGAGGTAGCGCGCAACGCCTGCCATTGATTCCAAGAGACTCGGCTGCACAACGCAAAACAGGCAGGAACCCGCTAGGGCCCTGCCTGTTTCAACGGAAAATCTGCGGTTTTCCGGTATTTCAGCGCTATTAGTAGCGATAATGCTCAGGCTTGAACGGACCTTCGGGCATGACGCCGATATAGTCCGCCTGCTCTTTGCTCAGCGGCGTCAGCTTTACGCCGATACGGTCCAAATGCAGGCGCGCAACCTTCTCGTCCAGATGCTTGGGCAGGATATAGACCTGATTTCCATACTCGCCGTTGTTCTTCCACAGCTCGATCTGCGCCAACACCTGATTGGTAAAGCTAGCCGACATCACAAAGCTGGGATGTCCGGTGGCATTGCCAAGGTTCAGAAGACGCCCTTCAGACAGCAGGATCAAACGATTGCCCGAAGGCATCTCGATCATGTCCACCTGCTCCTTGATGTTGGTCCACTTGTGATTTTTCAGGTTGGCCACCTGAATTTCATTGTCGAAATGGCCGATATTGCCGACGATCGCCATGTCCTTCATCTCGCGCATGTGCTCGATGCGGATCACGTCCTTGTTGCCGGTTGTGGTGATGAAGATGTCGGCAGAACCCAGCACATCCTCCAGCAGAACCACCTCGAACCCGTCCATCGCCGCCTGAAGCGCGCAGATCGGATCGACCTCCGTCACCTTGACGCGCGCGCCGGCGCCCGCCAGCGAAGCTGCCGAGCCCTTGCCGACATCGCCGTAGCCCAGCACGACGGCAACCTTGCCGGCCATCATCGTGTCGGTTGCGCGGCGGATGCCATCTACGAGGCTCTCTTTGCAACCGTACTTGTTGTCAAACTTCGACTTGGTGACACTATCATTGACGTTGATCGCAGGGAAAGGAAGCTGGCCCTTCTTATGCAGATCATAAAGGCGGTGAACGCCTGTCGTCGTCTCCTCAGAGACGCCCTTGATCGCGTCGCGCGTCTTGGTGAACCAGCCGGGGCTTTCGGCCAAACGCTTCTTAATCTGCGCGAAAACCGCCACTTCCTCTTCCGAGGAAGGCACTTCGATCAGATCAGTCTCGCCGGTCTCGACGCGTGCGCCCAGAAGGACATAGAGCGTTGCATCGCCGCCATCGTCGAGGATCATGTTGGCGCCCTCGGCAAATTGGAACGACCGATCGAGGTAGTCCCAATGCTCGGTCAGGGTCTGACCCTTGATCGCAAAGACGGGCGTGCCGCCTTCGGCAATCGCCGCCGCCGCATGATCCTGCGTCGAGAAGATGTTGCACGACGCCCAGCGCACATCGGCCCCCAGCACATTCAGCGTCTCGATCAGAACGGCAGTCTGGATCGTCATGTGCAGCGAACCGACGATGCGCGCGCCTTTCAGCGGCTGCGCGTCGCCAAATTCTACGCGTAGGGCCATCAGGCCCGGCATCTCGGTCTCGGCAATGTCCAGTTCCTTGCGGCCAAATGCGGCCAGGTTGATGTCCTTGACGATGTAGTCGTTTGCCATCTCGGTCGGCTCCTTAAGAAAATTACGAGAAAATTGGGTTGCCGCGCAAATACCACCAGCAGGCTCGCGCAGCAATGCTGGAATACCGCAACGCAGGTCGCTATGGATTAACCAAACGTACCGACGGAGCAGATCATGTCAAAACCCCGCGCGTGGCAAAAGATGCTCTCAGGCCGCAGGCTAGACCTGCTGGACCCGACCCCCGTGGACATCGAGATTGCCGACATCGCCCACGGCCTCGCCTTTGTTGCGCGGTGGAACGGCCAGACGCTTGGTGACTATGCCTATTCGGTGGCCGAACATTCGCTGCTGGTCGAGCGGATCTTTGGCCGCATCGCGCCGAAGGCGCCGCCGAAATGGCATTTGGCCGCCCTGCTGCACGACGCGCCCGAATACGTGATCGGCGACATGATATCGCCAGTCAAAAACGCAGTTGGGCCAGGCTATAACGAACTGGACGTGCGGCTGACGGCCGCAATTCACCTCCGTTTCGGACTGCCTGCTGCGATCCCCGTGGCGATCAAACGGCAGATCAAGAAGGCCGACAAGGTTAGCGCTTGGATGGAGGCGACACAGATCGCTGGCTTTGAGACGCGCGAGGCCGATCGCTTCTTTGGCCGTCCCGACCCGGCATTGATCGACGGCCTGTCAATCCGCCTGCGTCCTCCGCTCGAGGCGCGCGGTGACTATACCGCCCGCACCGCCAAATTATTGGAGGCGATGGGATGATCTCGGTCCGCCGCGCCACCCCGCTGGACGCCCCGCCTATTGCGGAACTGCTAAACGACATCGTCGCGCAAGGCGGCACCACCGCCCGCACACAGCCCGTCACTAGCCGCGATATGGCGCGCATGATGCAAACCGCGCCAGACCGCGCAGTCTGGCACGTCGCGCTGAACACGGACGGCGCTCTGCGCGGCTTTCAGTATATCGAACCATCGGACCGGCTGCCGCCCGAGGCGTGCAGCATCGCCACGTTCGTACAGATCGGGCGCACCGGCCTTGGCATCGGATCCGCGCTGTTCACCGCGACGGCCCGCGCGGCCAAGGCCCATGGATATGTCTGGATTTACGCCGATATCCGCACCGATAACGAAGGTGGGCTGATCTACTATCAAAGCCGCGGCTTTCGCAATTATGGCCGCCGCGAAGATGCCCTCCTCGCCTCTGGGCGCCGCGTCGATAAGATCCTCAAGCGCTTTGATATCTAAAGTGGCGCTGATCACCGACGCTCACCCTTGCGTGAGCCAGTGTTTCGATGGGTTGGCGGGCGCGCACCCTTGCGCCATGCTATTTTCAAAACCAGGGAGAACACGCCGTGACCAGAGCTATGACGAATATCAAGACAATTTTGCTGGGCGCACTGATCGCCGTCGGCTTTGCTGCGCATGGCACGGATGCCCGCGCGGCAGCGACCGAAACGCTAACAGTGGCCGGCGGCTGCTTCTGGTGCGTCGAGTCGGACTTCGAGACCGTTAAGGGCGTAAGCGAGGTCGTGTCTGGCTACACTGGCGGAACCACCAAAAATCCAACCTACAAGGATGTCACGCGCGGTGGCACCGGCCATTTTGAGGCGGTCCAGATCCTGTATGACCCGGCGCAGGTATCCCGCCCGCAGCTTCTTTCGATGTTCCTGCGATCGGTCGACGTGACGGACGCAGGCGGTCAGTTCTGCGATCGCGGCGAAAGCTATCGCACTGCGATCTTTGCTACCGGCGATGCAGCGCAGGAGGCCCGGCAGGCCATCGCGCAGGCACAAACCAATCTCGGACAAAACATCGTCACGCCCGTCCTGCCGACCCAAACTTTCTACAAGGCCGAAGACTACCACCAGGACTACTATAAAAGCGACGAGCTGACGGTCACCCGCTTTGGCATCAAAAGCTACAAGGAAGCCTACAAGCGCTACCGCGAAGCATGTGGCCGCGACAAGCGATTGCGCCAACTCTGGGGCGACGCCGCCCCCTTTGCCAAGGCCGACTAAGCAGACCGGACGTATCCGAAGGGGGGCCGCCACTAGCGCGGCCCCTTTTTTCTATGCGCCCACCCCGGCTTTTTCTTGGTTTAAATATCCAAATCCCAGAGCATGCCAAAGGCACATCATCAGCCGGTAAAACCCGCCGCCTGCCCCAGCGCTGTCAACCCCGCCTGCCAGGCCTGCGCGCGCGGAACGGTCGTTGCCGCGACACCCTGCGAGGCAAGCGCATCGGCATAAGGCGCAGGATCACCGATAATGCGCACCTCCTGCCCCAGCCAGTAGGCCTTCATCGACGCCAGTTCAGCGCCCAGCAGATGGCCCAGCACTGCGCCGCCGCCGCCGCCGCCGCCGCCGGTCTGCGATGCCGCGTTGACCTGCGCCGCCAGCCGCTCCGGGCGCGACATGGTGTCGCTTAGTGCACCGCCGTCAAAGGCGTCGCGCTGCGAACCCAGCGCCACCGCCAGCCTGCCCGTCGCCGCACCCTGAAAGCTGACGATCTCGCGCGCGCAGACATGCACCCAGTGAGTCGCGGACGCATCCGGCAAAACCATGATCCCATCCCAATCCGGCTGCCCCACCAGCGCGCCAGCGATCAGAACGCGCGCAGCAGCGGGCAGAACGGCGGCGGGCGATGCCTGCTGAACCGCGCCCAGGCTGCCGGGCCTGCCCGGCAGCGTTGCGACAGGCGGCACGCTACGCTGTGCATCATCCAGCGTAATCAGCCGCGCGGCGGGGATGCCATACCGCGAGGTGGCATCCGCCACCGACGCAAAGTCATGCGCGGTAATCTCGCCTGCAACGGCATAGAGCGTGACACGCCCGCCCTCGACCAGCAGCGCGCCCCAAGGCGCCGACATCAGCCCCGCCCGGACATCTGCGCCACGATGCCCCGCATATCGTATCCCGCAGCAGCGGCGGCGGCGACAATCTCGTCGTCTGGCATCCGGCCCACCTGCGCGATGCTCCACAGCGTCGTGCAGCGCGTACCGCTGCGGCAATATGCCAGTATCGGCGCGGGCATTTCGGCCAGCGCCGCTTTGAAATCGGCCAAGTCGGCCTCAGTCATGCCACTCGACACGATCGGCACAGCACGAAACTCCAGTCCCGCCGCCTCTGCCGCCGCTGCAATCGCGGCGATATCGGGCTGGCCTACATCCTCGGCATTGGGCCGATTGCACAATATGGCCCGAAACCCGGCTTCTTTAACGGCGGGCACGTCACTCGCCACGATCTGAGGCGCGACGCTGAAGGTATCGGTGATCTTGCGCAGGTCCATGAGGCTGCTCCTTTTGATTTCGCTCACCATATGGCCGCAAATCCAGTGCGGTTTCAATGGGGCGCACCCGTTGACATTCGGCCCTACGCCACCAAACGTGAGCAATCATAGCAGGGGCTGGCACGTCAGGGAGCATCGATGGACAAGCGTTGGGAATTCTGGATCGACCGAGGCGGCACATTCACTGATATCGTCGCGCTGGATCCCTCAGGAGGCATGCATACCCACAAGCTGCTGTCGGAAAACCCCGAGCGCTACGAGGACGCCGCCGTGCAAGGCATCGCTGACCTGATTGGCACAGCCGATTTCGCCCCCGGCAGTATCGCGGCGGTCAAGATGGGCACGACCGTGGCCACCAACGCCTTGCTTGAGCGCAAGGGCGAGCGTGTGTTGCTAATGATCACACGTGGCTTTCGCGATCTTCTGCTCATCGGTTACCAGACGCGGCCTCGCCTCTTCGATCTGGAAATCAAGCGCCCAGACTTGCTCTATCATCAAGTGGCGGAGCTGGACGAACGACTGGATGCGGAGGGCGGCGTCGTGCGCCCACTGGACGAGGATGCCGCACGCAGCGCCCTGCAATCGGCCTATGACAGCGGCATCCGCGCCGTCGCCATCGCCGGGCTACACGCCTACTTGAACCCCGCGCACGAGGCGCGCGTGGCGGAAATCGCGCGGCAAATCGGCTATAGCCAAATCAGCACCAGCCATCAGGTCAGCCGCCTTACCAAGCTGGTCGGGCGCGGCGATACCACCGTGGTCGACGCATATCTGTCGCCCATCCTGCGCCGCTATGTGGACCGCGTCGCAGATGCGCTGGACCTTGGGACAGCCTGCGAGCGTCTGCTGTTCATGCAATCAAACGGTGGCCTTACCGAATCGCGCCGCTTTCAGGGCAAAGATGCGATCCTGTCCGGCCCGGCGGGTGGCATCGTGGGCATGGTCCATACAGGCCGCGCAGCAGGCCATAACCGGCTGATCGGCTTCGACATGGGCGGCACCAGCACGGATGTCAGTCACTACGCGGGCGAATACGAGCGCAGCTTCGAGACTGAGGTTGCGGGCGTGCGAATGCGCGCGCCAATGATGGATATTCACACCGTTGCCGCAGGTGGCGGAAGCATCTGCAAGTTTGAGGACGGCCGGTTTCAGGTCGGCCCCGAAAGCGCAGGCGCCGATCCCGGCCCAGCCTGCTACCGGCGGGGCGGGCCGCTGACCGTGACCGACTGCAACGTCATGCTGGGCAAGCTTAACCCAGATCATTTCCCGCAGGTCTTTGGCGCTGGCGGCGATGAGGCGCTGGATGTGGACGTGGTGCGCCGCAAATTCGCCGAGCTGGCCGATCAGGTCGCCACCCAGAATGACAATGCGCCCCGCACGCCTGAGGATATGGCCCACGGGTTCCTGCGAATTGCCGTGGACAATATGGCAAATGCGATCAAGAAGATCAGCGTCCAACGCGGCCATGACGTGACACGATATACCCTCCAATGCTTTGGCGGCGCGGGGGGGCAGCACGCCTGCGGTGTGGCCGACGCGCTGGGGATGACCCGGATTTTGGTGCATCCCTATGCGGGCGTGCTGTCGGCCTATGGCATGGGCCTCGCGCCGATCACGGCGATGAAGGAAGCGCAGATCGACAGGCCGCTGGCCGAGTTTGCCAGTGCGATGCAGACGGCGCAAAAATTGGGCGCCGAGACACTGGCCGAGGTCGCGGCCCAAGGCGGAGAAGACGGCGTCACGACCCAACGCCTGCACCTGCGCTACGACGGCTCGCACCAGACGATTCCGGTCGAGGGCGGCGACGCGGCGACGGCGCGCGCGCTGTTCGAGGTAGCACATAAACAGCGCTACGGCTTTATCACGCCCAGCCGGGACATCATCATCGATATGATAAGCGTTGAGGCGAACGGCACCAGCCGTGAGGATGTGGCCCTGCTCCCACCGGGTGGAAACGGCATGCCAATCGCCCATATTCCCATGTTCAATGGCGGAGATTGGTCTGACGTGCCAGTTCACTCCCGCGAGACACTAAACGCGGCCAGCCAGATCCACGGTCCCGCCATCATCACCGAGCCGACAGGCACGAACGTGATTGAGCCGGGCTGGGCCGCCAAAGTGGACCCCCGCGCGAACCTGATTATCGAGCGTCACACGGCCCAGCGCGGCGAGGCGGCAGGGACCGATGCTGACCCAATCCTCCTCGAGGTTTTCAACAACCTCTTCATGTCCGTCGCCGACCAAATGGGCGCGACGCTTGCCAACACTTCGTGGTCGGTCAACATCAAAGAGCGATTGGATTTTTCTTGCGCCATCTTTGATGCGGCCGGCGATCTGGTGGCCAATGCGCCGCATGTCCCGGTGCATCTGGGATCCATGTCCGATAGCGTCAAAACCATCATGCGGCTGAACCCAGATGCGCGACCCGGCGACGCCTACATGCTGAACTCACCCTATGCCGGCGGCACGCACCTGCCCGACGTCACGGTCATCACGCCTCTCTTTGACGGTCAGACGCCAGTCATGTGGCTGGGCAGCCGCGGCCACCATGCCGATATAGGCGGCCGCACCCCAGGGAGCGCGCCGCCGGACAGTACGCATATTAGCGAGGAAGGTGTGTTGATCGACAACGTGCAACTGGTCCGCAAAGGTGATTTTCTGGAGGCAGAAGCTGAGGTGATCCTGCGCTCAGGCCCGTACCCGTGCAGAAACCTGCGCCAGAACATGGCCGATCTCAAGGCGCAGGTGGCCGCGAACGAGACAGGAAAGCAGGCTCTGTCAGGCGTTATAGAGACGTATGGCCGCGATGTAGTGCAGGCCTATATGAGCCACGTTCAGGACAATGCCGAGGAATCGGTGCGCCGTGTCATCGACAGGCTTGCGGACGGCCACTTTACCTACCCGATGGACCACGGCGCGACCATCAAAGTCGCCGTCACCGTTGACCATGCCGCGCGCGAGGCCACAATCGACTTCACCGGCACATCGTCGCAGCATAGCGGGAATTACAACGCACCGCGCTCGATCTGCGACGCTGTCGTGCTCTATGTGTTCCGCACGATGGTCGGCGCCGATATTCCACTAAATCAAGGCTGCCTCAAGCCGCTGCGCGTCATCGTACCGGACGGCTCCATGCTGAACCCGGTCTATCCGGCGGCCGTGATCGCGGGCAATACCGAGGTGTCGCAGGCCACTTGCAACGCCCTTTATGGCGCGCTCGGAGTAATCGCAGGCAGTCAGGGTACGATGAATAATTTCGTCTGGGGTAACGATGAATTCCAGAACTACGAGACGATCGCCGGCGGCACCGGTGCGGGCCCCGGATTTCATGGCTGCGACGCCGTCCAGAGCCATATGACAAACACCCGTATGACCGACCCGGAAATTCTGGAAAAACGCTTTCCAGTTCGGCTGGAAGAGTTCAGCATCCGAGCAGGCTCGGGCGGCGCGGGCACATGGCACGGCGGCAATGGCGCTATTCGCAAGATGCGGTTTTTGGAGCCTGTCACCATCACGACCCTCTGCTCGCACCGCGATATCCCCCCCTTTGGTGTCGATGGCGGCACGCCCGGCAAGGTCGGCGTCAACTGGGTGGAAATGCAGGACGGCACGCGGCACGAGTTGAAAGGCTGCGACGAGATTGATCTGGCGGCAGGTGCGATTTTTGGCATGGAAACACCTGGTGGTGGCGGCTGGGGCAAAAGCTGAGCCCACTTTAACCCGCTGTTAAGCATTCTCGTGGAATCTGAGCCGCATGACCGGCTATTCCCACTTCAACGAAGCATCCCTGCCCCTCTTTGGCGGGGATGAGGTACCGTCTACTGCCGCGCCAGTTGGCGCAGTGCAGCCGTCCTACATACGCGATCACCGCGCCCGCCTGCGCGCCCGCTTCATGCAGGGCGGCGCGGGACCGATGCCAGATTACGAATTGCTGGAGCTAGTTCTCTTTCGCGCCATCCCCCGCCGGGATGTGAAGCCACTGGCCCGCGCACTTCTCGATACGTTCGGCGATTTCAACGGTGTCATATCAGCGCCGGTATCGCGGCTTGAGGCGACCAACGGCGTCGGCAAGGCCATCATCGTCGAGCTGAAAATCATCGAGGCCGCCAGCCAGCGCCTGTCGCGTGCGCGCGTCATGCAGCGCCAAGTCATATCCTCATGGGACGCTCTACTGGATTATTGTCACACCACAATGGCTCACCGCGAGACCGAGCAGTTTCGCCTCTTTTTCCTGGACACGAAAAATACCTTGATCGCGGATGAGGCCCAAGCAACTGGCACGGTCGATCACGTCCCAGTGTACCCCCGCGAGGTCGTTAAACGCGCGCTTGAACTAAACGCTTCCGCGTTGATCCTGGTCCACAACCACCCTTCCGGCGATCCGACACCATCCGAAGCCGACATCGTGATGACTCAAAAGATCAAGGCCGCCGCCGAAGTCATGGGGATCACCCTGCATGACCATCTTATCATTGGAAAATCCTGCGAGCTCAGCTTCCGCAGTGAGGGATATTTATGAGACAGTCTCCGCTAGCCGAACATGGCATTCAGCAGGCTATTGAGGTGCCTCTAGATTTGTAGACGCTTTGCTTGGTAATTTTGCAACCGAGGAGAGACCACATGAACAAGGACATTCGATTTACGGATGAGTTTAAACGGGACGCTGTAGCACAGGTTTTTGAGCGTGGTAACGCGGTCAGCGACGTTGCCGAACGGCTGGGGATCAGCACCAAATTCTTGTAAACTTGGAAGGCGCAGTTTTCGAAGTCACCGCATGTACGAGCCGAGGTTTTGGATCAGGCCGCAGAGATAAGGTGGCTGAAATAAGGCGGCTGAGGCGGGGACTGGCGCGGGTAACTGAGGAACGCACAATTCTAAAAATGAACCGCCCCTTGTTTACTGGAGAGCGTTTGGTTCAAATATTAGGCTGCTTTTTCATGTGGGTTCAAGATTTCATAGAACATCTCCTCTGCGTCATGCGGCGTGACAAATCCGGTGGCGCTGTGCAGGCGCTTGGTGTTGTACCAATCGACCCACTTCAGCGTTTCCCAATCAAGCTGGCCCATTGATTTCCATGGGCCGAGCAACTTTGTAACCTCAGTTTTGAACAGGCCAATGATGCTTTCAGCGAGGGCGTTATCGTAGGAATCTCCCACGGTTCCGACAGGTGGATTGATCCCAGCGTCCGCCAATCTCTCAGTGTACTTTATGGACAAATATTAAGATCCGCGGTTGGAATGATGTATCAACCCGCCGCCTTTTTCAGGGCTGCGCTGACAGATCGCCTGATTCAAGGCATCAAGCACAAAGGCCGTTGTCATCGACGTTGAGACCCGCCAACCGACGATCCTTCGAGAGAAGACGTCGACAACAAATGCGACGTAAACCATGCCCTGCCATGTGGACACATAAGTAAAATCACTGACCCAGAGCTGGTTTGGGGATTATGCTTTGAATTCGCGGTTCACTTTATCGTCCGGGCACGGCTGAGAGGCATCGGGGTTCGTCGCGATGACTGGCTTGCCGCGAACAACCATTGCCCGGCAGGCGAATTGCACAGCAATTCTGCCGAGAGGGGCCCTGTAATCCCATAACTTTCATCAAGCGTTCGACAGTGAATCGGGCGATGTCCTTGTTCTCATGGTCTTTTCGCGGTTTATTTCCGGTCTCTTTGGAGCAATGTTTGCTATGAAGGAGATATGGAATGCAAAGAGATACACAGCTGAGTTTCGCCGTGATGCTGTGCGGATCGCCACGACGAGTGGTTTAACGCGGCCGCAGCTTTCATCGGGTTTAAGGGGCGGCCTATCGACGCTGAACAAATGGGTTCAGCAACATCCACTGCCCGACAGGGTATTGCGGAGCAATATCCCCAGTGGGAGCACGATGACCTGATGTCAGGACCTCATGACGACGTCGAAAAGGAGAACACGCGCCTTCGCAAAGAAGTCCACCTTCTGCGCGAGGAGAGGGAA
>Ga0307933_1001311_pt1 | contig 19886 bp, 17 predicted proteins | sample OrgLakmetageno88_FD_201811 | JGI IMG/M metagenome (GOLD analysis project Ga0307933, IMG submission 201811) | Saline water microbial communities from Organic Lake, Antarctica - #88 | ecosystem: Environmental > Aquatic > Non-marine Saline and Alkaline > Saline | place: Antarctica: Organic Lake...
GGGATAGACAGCACAAAATTATCAGCATTGACGCTGGCACCATCAAACATCATTTGTCCGGTGAGGGCGATGGGCAAAATAAACATCGACATCAATAACAAGTAAAACGGAAATACCCATCGTGCTAACGCAAGTTCTTTTTCATTGTTATTTTCAACAAAATTGATATGAAATTGTCTTGGCAGACAAAACATCGAACATACGCCCAACAAAATATGGCTAGCATAGACCCAATGCGCAGAAGGCTGAGTTAATATTGCACGAGTACTCTCTACAGCCAAAGACTTATCAAACAAATCTATCCAGCCATCGGAAAGCACATAAACGCAGTAGAAACCAACTATCAAAAGCCCCAATAGCTTTAACACCGACTCAAATGCAATGGTGAACATCAGCCCATCGCGTTTTTTTGTTAGGTCAAGCGTATTAGTACCAAACCATATCGCAAATAAAGCCATAAAGGCCGTAACATAAAAACTAATAGAGCTTGAGCCACTAGTATTCTCGCTGGTCATAACAGTAATTGCTGAGCTAATCGCGTCAAGCTGAAGCGCAATGTAGGGAATTACACCAACAAAGCAGAGCAATACGACAATTGCTGCGAGTAAATTAGAGTGGTGATAACGAATACCAATAAATTCAGCTAGAGAACTAATTTTATATTGACGACATATATTGGCAATTTTTACTAAGGCAGAATAGCCAAAAAGCATTACTAGAATAACGCCTAAATAGGTAGGCATCACTGACCAGCCAAACTGTAGGGCTTGTGTGGTGGTGCCAAAAAATGCCCATGAGGTGCAGTGTACACCTAAGGCTAAAGCATAGACAGAACGCGATGGGCGTCCTATTTTATTGCCAAATACCGCAACGGCAAAGAGCAAAAGCACATATACACCGGTAACCAGTGCCAAGGTCCAAATTGAAAACATCTTATATCCATGGCTAAAAAAAGTGAGAAAAGTGCCTTGAAGCGCATTAAAGCATCCCCATTATAGCCAGCATTGCAAGAAAATGACTAGTCAATGTAAGTGCGGAGATAAACATGAGTCAAGAACGAGACGCAAACCAAGATAAACCTGAAGCAAAAGATGCTTCAGTTGAGCTTGAACAAGGATTTGTACAAGATAACGAGTCGCTTGATTCTGAAGCGCCAGCAGACGGCATCAGCGTAGCAGATGCTCAAATCATTGATTTAGAGCAACAGCTAGCGAAAGCAAATGCGACCATAGAAGAACAAAAAGACTCAGTATTAAGAGCGCGTGCAGATATCGAGAATGCCCGCCGACGTGCTGAACAAGAAGTGGATAAAGCGCGTAAGTTTGCGCTTGAAAAGTTCGCAGGTGAGTTACTTCCAGTAATTGATAACTTAGAACGTGCTATTCAATCTGCAGATGCAGACAGCGAATTAATCAAGCCCTTGCTTAATGGTGTCGACCTGACGCACAAATCTTTTATCTCAATTGTTGAGAAATTTGGTATGCAGGTAGTTGACCCTCAAGGCGAGCAGTTTAACCCGGAACATCATCAAGCTATGTCGATGCAAGAATCGGTTGATGTGCCAGCCAATACAGTATTGGCAGTGATGCAAAAAGGTTATGTATTGAATGGTCGTTTGTTACGTCCAGCGATGGTCATGGTGTCGAGAGCACCTAGCGAAGGCGTTGATACAAAAGCTTAAAGTTTTTTAAAAATATCAAATAAACCTATTGAAATTAGGGGTATTAACCCCACTTATTAAACAACTTAGTAATTTAGCAAAAACAAGATTTTTGGAGAGATATACATGGGTAGAATCATCGGTATCGACTTGGGTACAACCAATTCATGCGTCGCGGTATTAGAAGGCGGCAAAGCAAAAGTAATCGAAAATGCAGAGGGTGATCGCACAACTCCTTCTATCATTGCATATTCACAAGATGGCGAGACTCTGGTCGGCCAACCAGCAAAACGTCAAGCGGTTACAAACCCGAAAAATACATTATTCGCAATCAAGCGATTAATTGGTCGCCGTTTCGAAGATGAAGAAGTTCAACGTGATATTGATATCATGCCTTTCAGCATTGTAAAAGCCGAAAACGGCGATGCTTGGGTTGAGTCGAACGGCGAGAAAATGGCGCCACCGCAAATTTCTGCTGAAGTCTTGAAGAAGATGAAAAAAACAGCTGAAGATTATTTAGGTGAAGAAGTGACGGCTGCAGTTATTACTGTACCAGCTTACTTTAACGATGCTCAGCGCCAAGCGACGAAAGATGCTGGCCGCATCGCAGGTTTAGAAGTAAAACGTATCATCAACGAGCCTACTGCAGCAGCACTTGCTTACGGTATGGATAAACAAAAAGGCGACAACGTTGTTGCGGTTTACGATTTAGGTGGTGGTACTTTTGATATTTCCATCATTGAAATCGACAATGTTGATGGCGAACATACTTTTGAAGTACTTGCGACGAACGGCGATACTCATCTAGGTGGTGAAGATTTTGATAACCGCATGATCACCTATCTTGTTGACGAGTTCAAAAAAGATCAAGGCTTTGATTTACGCAAAGACCCATTAGCCATGCAACGTTTAAAAGAAGCAGGCGAAAAAGCTAAAATTGAACTTTCTTCGGCGCAACAAACTGAAGTCAACTTACCATATATTACAGCTGACGCTTCTGGCCCTAAGCATTTGGTAATTAAAGTGACTCGCGCGAAACTAGAATCTTTAGTTGAAGATTTGGTGAAAAAGTCTTTAGAGCCGCTTAAGCAAGCGCTTGCAGATGCTGATTTATCAGTAGGGGATATTCAAGACATCATATTGGTTGGTGGTCAAACACGTATGCCAATGGTGCAAAAATATGTAACTGACTTTTTTGGTAAAGCACCACGCAAAGATGTTAACCCAGATGAGGCAGTAGCTGTAGGCGCCGCGATTCAGGGTGGTGTATTGTCTGGTGAAGTAAAAGACGTATTGTTACTTGACGTATCACCTTTATCACTTGGTATTGAAACCATGGGCGGCGTAATGACGCCTCTGATTGAGAAAAATACTACTGTACCTTCGAAAAAGTCACAAACCTTCTCAACTGCTGATGATAATCAGTCGGCGGTTACGGTTCATGTACTTCAAGGTGAGCGTAAACAAGCTTCTGGTAATAAATCTCTTGGCCAATTTAACCTTGAGGGAATACGCCCAGCACCGCGTGGCACGCCGCAAATCGAAGTTACTTTTGATATTGATGCTGATGGTATTTTGCATGTATCTGCCAAAGACAAGGATACGGGTAAAGAGCAAAAAATCACGATTAAGGCTTCTTCTGGTTTGAGTGAAGAAGAAATCGATCAAATGGTACAAGACGCTGAAGCGAACAAAGATGCTGATGCTAAGTTTGAGAAGTTAGTGGCTGCACGTAATCAGGCTGATGGCATGATTCATTCTACTCGCACTCAAATTACAGAAGCAGGTGATGAGCTTGGCGCTGAAGATAAAGAAAAAATTGAAGCTGCGGTAAACGAGCTTGAAGAAGCGCGCAAAGGTGACGAAGTTGAAGCTATTGAACAAAAGACACAAGCGTTAATCGAAGCCTCGGCGACGTTAATGGAGATTGCCCAAGCGAAGGCTGCAGCTGCTGGAGAGCAAGGACAGCCGCAAGGCGAAGAAGCACAGTCATCAGCCGCGGGTGATGACGTAGTTGACGCTGAGTTTGAAGAAGTAAAAGACGACGATAAAAAATAAGTCGCCTTGTTTAAACGTAATCACTACAGCTAAATTACTTTAGCTAAGATATCAGGCGCATACTCTTAATCGGGTCTGCGCCTGTTGCGTAAACAACAAGATGAAATTAACTGCACAGTAGGAAAAGGGTTATATGTCTAAAAGAGACTATTACGAAATATTAGGCGTGGCAAAAGGTGCCGACGAGCGCGAAATTAAAAAAGCTTACAAAAAGCTCGCGATGAAGTATCACCCCGATCGCGCACAAGGTGATAAGTCTTTAGAAGAAAAATTTAGAGAAGCGCAAGAAGCATACGAAATACTCTCTGATGAACGTAAGCGTGCCGCTTATGATCAATACGGCCATGCTGGTGTTGATCCAAACCGCGGTGGCGGTGGCGGTCATGGTGATTTCGGTGATATTTTCGGTGATGTTTTTGGTGATATTTTTGGTGGTGGTCGAGGCCGTCAATCACGTGCACGTCAAGGTGCAGATCTGCGCTACAACCTAGAAATGAGCCTCGAAGAAGCGGTTCGTGGAAAAGAAGTAGAAATTCGTGTACCAACTTTAGTCGAATGTGACACTTGTTATGGCTCGGGTGCCAAGAAAGGTACCTCGGCTAGCACTTGCCCAACGTGTAAAGGCAACGGTCAGGTGCAAATGCGTCAGGGATTCTTTGCGGTACAGCAAACCTGCCCAACATGTTCCGGTAAGGGTAAGATAATATCTGATCCATGCAGTCCGTGTCGTGGACAAGGGCGAGTTGAAAAAACCAAAACGCTATCTGTTAAAGTGCCACCAGGTGTAGATACCGGGGATAGAATTAGATTGACCGGCGAAGGTGAAGCCGGTGAACAAGGTGCCCCTGCGGGTGATTTGTATGTGCAGGTGAATGTACGCGACCATAAAATCTTTACTCGCGACGGCAACAATCTTTATTGTGAAGTGCCATTAAGCTTCACTACAGCGGCTCTTGGTGGCGAGATTGAAGTGCCCACTTTAGACGGCAAGGTAAAACTAAAAATTACGGCTGAGACGCAAACGGGTAAAATGTTTAGGTTGCGAGGCAAAGGTGTAAAATCTGTTCGCAGTGGTGCAATGGGTGACTTGATGTGTAAAGTCGTTATTGAAACACCGGTTAATTTATCCAATAAACAGAAAGAAATTTTAGATGCCTTCGAAGCCGCAATCGATGGTAATGGTGGTAAGCATCGACCAAAAGAAAAAGGTTTCTTTGATGGTGTGAAGCAGTTCTTTGATGATCTTAAAAGCTAGCAGAGCCAAAACAGGCTGAATGTAAAGTCGGCATAGTGATTCTTTAACCTATCTAACTGGGGGGATAGTCCCCTGGTTTTTTTAAATCCATCTTTATCCAATACTCTTTTTTGTAATGATATTACGCCCACCGTGCTTTGACTCATAAAGCAAGGCATCTACTTGCTTTAGAATATTTGTTTTATCAATAGCTGCGCTACCCTTAATGCTTAAGCACCCGATACTGATGGTGACTACGTCACTTACTTTTGATTGTTTGTGTTGAATTTTTCGTCCTTGTACTGCGAGTCGCATTTGCTCCGATATTATCGCAGCGCCTTCACTGTCTGTGTTCGGTAATAAGCATACAAACTCTTCACCACCATAGCGGGCCGTGAAATCACTGGGTCGTGCTAACTTGTTGACGATAGTTTTAGCAATCGTAATAAGAGCATCGTCACCCGCCACATGCCCGTAAAAGTCGTTATATTCTTTAAAGTAATCTACGTCTATCATTAAGATTGAAAGCTCAGAATTGTCTCTTATCGCCTGAGCCCATTCTTTTTCAAAACGCTCGTCAAAACTTCTACGATTGGCAATATTAGTTAAGCCATCTTGATTGAACATCATGTTCAGTTGTCGGTTTCGACTTTGTTCGGTTTCAATTTTAGACATCATCTCGTTGATGGCATCACTTAATTCGGCAAGTTCATCGTTTCCGGCTAAAGAAATTTTCTTATCACTAACATGTTGTTTTTCTTTTATTTGCTGTAACAGGTCAGTAAAGCGATTAACCAGTGCCTTTTTTGCTGCAAAGTGAAATAATATAAAAGTAGTTACAATGACCATTAAGGCAATCGATAGCGCCGTGAGTCTGAGCTGATATTTGCTTTGTTGAAAGATATCTTGATTATATTCGATTTGTAAAAATGCTCTCAAGCCTAAGCTATCGTATGTTTGCATCGAAATCTCAGTCATTAATGAGTTATTGCTTTGAAGAATGCTATCACCTTCAAGCAAACGTTTAGCAAGACCTTCTTCTACCTGCCTTCCAAGGTTGAAAAATGACCAGCGGTCAGTTTGACTTAGCAGGTATAAATCTATGTCAGTGATTAAATCATATTTATTAACAAGCTTGTCTTTGTAGTCACCAAATAAAAAATCACCTACTGTATTATGTTCTGCCTTTGCAAGGCGCTGTTTAACATCAATGTCACCATTAACAATATATGAATGGCCCGGCAGGCTGTAATAAGCGTATTTCTTAACTTCGCCTGTTAGTGTTGACAACGAAACACGATGCGTCGCAAATATTTTATCGGACAACACCCCTTTTACTAAGCGGCTGTATTCATCGTTGAAGGAGCTAATGTCGAGGCCAATTTCATCCTCAAACGTACTTTCGTATACTATGAGCTGGTCATTAATTAGATGTATGTCAGATAAGCCAAATTCGACTTTTAAACTAGCAAGCTTATCTTTAAGGGCTTTTGGCTCATCTATATCAGCGAGAGCAAGTTCCCGAGCAACTTTAGGTAAGGTGCTTTGTAGTTCTTCAGCCCATTGTTCTTCAACAAGCATCAATAAGCTATCAAATACTTCAATGTCGCGTTGAATGCTGCTAGCAATAGCCTCTTTTTGTCCATCGATACTGCTTGCTAGCTCTGTCTCCAATACCCATATACTAGTGATATAGGCTAAGCCTGAAGAGACTAAAGCAGTCACAAATACTATCATATTAAATTTTTGTTTTAGCAGCATTTAGACAGTTCACAGCCCGTATTTTTCGGCGCATTAGCATACGACAATTTAATTAATAAGCAAAGTTGAAGCATATGAGGTTTCAATCAACTAAATTTCCAGTAACTGTCTTTCCTGCAAATTTACTTCTATTATAAGAATGCTATATTAAATATTAGACATATTTTGTCCCAATAATAAGGAAATCTCATGAAAACAATTATTACCCTTTCAGTGCTTGCTTCGTTATGTATTAGTTCTTTGGCATTAGCGAATCCCGTTAGTTCTGAAAAGCAAGCAAACACGGCGGTTCAGTTTCGCCAGGCAATTCTACAATTGGTGCGCAGCAACATGGGTCCAATGGGAGCGATGGCTAAAGGTGATATCCCTTACAATGCTGATGTAATGGAGCTTAACTCTCTGCGCATTGAGCAGCTAGGATTGATGATGGAAGATTACTTTGTTGCCGACACACGTGGCTTTGATGTTGAAACTGGTGCTTTAGACAGCATCTGGGATAACCAATCAGACTTTAATCAAAAAGCACAAGATATGGTCGAGGCGGCAATAAATGTGAGAACAATTGCGAGCGCACAAGCCAGCGATGACTATCGCAAAGCAATAGGTGCACTTGGCGCTACTTGTAAAGCATGTCACGACGATTATAAGAAAGACTAATCTATTGCGACGGAGTATATAACTATGAGCAAAGCATATGCCGCGTCAAAACCCGGCTCCAAGCTTGAATTAATTGATGTTGACTTGCCTGAGCTAGGCCCGTTAGATGTCAAAATAAAAGTCGCTTTTTGCGGCGTTTGTCATTCTGATTTGTCGATGATCAATAATGAGTGGGGTAATGCGCAATATCCGCTCGTTGCCGGGCATGAGGTGATTGGTGAAATTGTACAGGTCGGAGCTAATGTTTCTACAGATAAGTTAGGCGATATTGTCGGATTAGGCTGGCACAGTAGTTATTGTCAGCAATGCAGCACATGCGATAGCGGCGATCATAATTTATGTGCAAAAGCGCAACCCACTATTGCTGGTCGACATGGTGGTTTTGCTGAGTATGTACAAGCTAATGTTAAGTCGGTCGTTGCTCTGCCTAAAGGCATAGACATGAAATCCGCTGGACCTATGTTTTGCGGCGGAATTACGGTATTCAATCCGCTAGTACAATATGATATTAAACCGACTGACAAGGTAGCAGTGATTGGTATCGGCGGTTTAGGACATTTAGGACTTCAATTCCTTGATGCTTGGGGCTGCGAAGTAACCGCATTTACATCAAGTGAAAATAAAGCAGATGAAGCCAAGCACTTGGGAGCACATCATGTTGTAAACTCCAGAGACAAGAATGAAATAGAAGCGGTAGCCAATACCTATGACTTTATTATATCGACGGTAAATGTCACCTTAGATTGGAATTTATACTTGTCTACTTTGAAGCCAAAAGGCCGATTACACTTTGTAGGGGCGACGCTTGAGCCGCTCAATGTGAATGTTTTTGCATTGTTGCGCGGACAGAAGCAAATTTCAGCCTCACCTGTCGGTAGTCCAGCCACTATCGCACAAATGCTTGATTTTGCAGTGCTGCATAATGTACGTCCGTTAGTGGAAATGTATGATATGAGTCAAATAAATGAAGCGATGGAGCACCTTGAAAAGGGCGATGCTCGTTATCGCATTGTCCTTCAAGCCGACTTCTAATAGTCGTAGAGGCCAGGCTCAGGTTGCGGTGGTAGTATTTCTACTAATAGGTAGACTGCCGCCGCTACTATCAATACGACAAACATAAAACGTATCCAAGGAGTAGCAACAGAAGCGCTTTGTAGACCGCCCTTGCTTGCTTGCGCGCTGTTTGTGTCGCTTGGTTTGTTGCCATGCAACATTGCGGGCACTAATTTTTGCTTCTTCTTTACGCTATACCAAATAATAGCAGCAAGATGCAGTGCAATTAGTGCGTACATCAAAGTGATAGCGTTGTGATGTAAAAAATTCATAATATCGTCTATTGAGTCACTGAACACTCCATAGTACGGACCGTCTAAAAATATATCGTCGGTCATAAACAGACCACTAGTCGCTTGAGTTAACATCACTGCCAAAATGGCCAACACAGAGTATCCACCAAGCGGGTTGTGGCCTAAGTATGTTTGGGCATTGCCTTTTGCACTTTCTTTTAGATAAGAAAAAGCCTCGTTTGGAGAGTAAATAAAGTGTGAAAACCTTGCGTGGTAAGTGCCAACAAAACCCCATATTATTCGAAATAGAATGATGCCCAGAGCAACATAACCGCCGTAAAAATGAAGTTGCATAGCGTCATCTAAGAGCTCAACGGTAATATATTGAAAGGCAAATACCGTAACTAAAGACCAATGAAATAGACGCGTGGGTAGATCCCATACTTTTACTGTTGCCATTTAAAGCACTCCTAGAGGCGATGTGCTGTGCTCTTACACAAAAAGTGACATGTTACCCATGAATCAAACATAGAAGCAAGAATAGGGTGCTTACGCTATTGGTTTTTTGATACAGTAGTAAAGATATTTATTTGGAGAAAAAGATGACTAAGGTCGGTATATTAGGTGCGAATGGGCGTATGGGCCGCGTGTTGATTGACGCTGTTTATCAACATTCTCATGCAGCACTAGGTTTTGCTAGTGTAAGGGAGGGCTCAGCTTTCATTGGGATGGACGCCGGAGAACTCGCAGGTATTGCGAAGCAATATATAAAAGTGTCAGAATTACAGCCGCACCTTACCGATAATGTCGATGTAATCATAGATTTCACTTTGCCAGATGCAATGGATGACAACTTAGCCTTGGCAACAACGACGAAGAAACCTATCGTAATAGGTACGACTGGATTATTGCCCTCTCAGCTCGAATTAATTGATAAAGCCGCTGAGCATATCCCTATTGTTTTTGCTGCTAATTACAGTATTGGTGTTAACTTAATGCTTAAGTTGGTAAAACAAACTGCTAAGGTGATGGGAGAGCAATCAGATATTGAAATCATCGAGGCTCATCATCGCTTTAAACAAGATGCACCCTCAGGGACTGCGATGGCAATTGGCCATGCAATTGCTGATACCTTAGAGCGAGACTTAAAGAAATGTGCTGTATATGGACGTGAGGGCTTCACTGGTCAACGTTCTAGAGATACGATTGGTTTTGCGACGATAAGGGCTGGGGATATTGTTGGTGAGCACACGGCTTTGTTCGCAAGTATAGGCGAGCGCATTGAAATTACCCATAAAGCATCGAGTCGCTTAACCTTTGCAAATGGGGCTTTGGCAGCATCAAGGTGGCTGAAAAATAAATCGCCGGGACTCTATTCTATGCAAGATGTATTGGACTTAAGTTAATAAAAAGTAGCTTAGGCTCTAATTTTATCTCTAAATTGTTATTTGTCTGCCTTTTGTGATTAATTTAAAAACCATTAGACGCATTTATCAATCTTGTATATAATGCGCAGAATTTGCCAAAGAGTCATGACTTACACAGTGCATGAACAATTGGTAGCAACAAGTGACCGCAATTTTAAAGGCTTTGCAGGTTGTTTACTTAAATCCCCATGGGGGTTTTGGCAGAGACGCAATGTATTATTTTTGTTTAAATAATGCATAAATGCAGGAAATGCTAATACACTTGGCGTTTTCGTTAGTTATCTCTATTTAATAGGAGGTTGACTTGGCTGTTTCTGCCCTACTTGTATTGGCCGACGGTTCTGTTTTTAAAGGGGCAGCCATTGGCGCTCAAGGTAGCACAGTTGGCGAGGTTGTTTTCAATACCTCGATGACAGGCTATCAAGAAATTCTAACCGACCCATCGTACGCTGAACAAATCATCACATTAACCTATCCTCACATAGGTAACACCGGCACTAACCCTGAAGACGTAGAATCTGACAATGTATGGGCCAAAGGTTTAGTCATACGAGATCTCCCCCTAGTTACTAGCAGTTTTCGCAATACCCAATCACTTACCGATTATCTAAAAGACAATAATATTGTTGGTATTGCCGATATTGATACTCGGCGCCTAACGCGCGTGCTGCGCGAAAAAGGCGCTCAAAGTGGCTGCATCGTTACAATTGATGCGCAACAAGATATAGAAGCCGCTATTGTTGACGCAAAAAGCAAAGCACAAGCTTTTCCAGGTCTAAAGGGCATGGATTTGGCAAAAGAAGTCTGTTGTTCGAAAGCTCAAACATGGAACGATAGTATTTGGACCTTAGGAAAGGGGCACGAAACAAATCGTCAGGACCTTCCTTATCATGTGGTTGCGTATGATTTTGGTGCTAAAAAGAATATCCTTAGGATGCTTGTCGCGCGGGGTTGCCGACTCACTTTAGTGCCAGCTCAAACCAGTGCTGAAGAAGTACTGGGTATGCAACCTGACGGCGTCTTTTTATCCAATGGTCCAGGCGACCCTGAGCCTTGCGATTACGCCATCGAAGCCACAAAAACCTTTCTTGAGAAAAAACTGCCTGTATTTGGAATTTGTTTAGGACATCAAATATTGGCGCTTGCCAGTGGTGCTAAAACCGAAAAAATGAAGTTTGGACATCACGGAGCGAACCATCCCGTGCAAGACATGCAGAGTAAACGCGTGATGATCACCTCACAAAACCATGGCTTTGCCGTACAGTCTGATACTTTGCCAAATAACGTGGTAGTAACCCATGTGTCTTTGTTCGACAAATCTCTTCAAGGCATCGAGTTTACCGACAGACCTGCATTTAGTTTTCAAGGTCACCCAGAGGCGAGCCCAGGTCCGCAGGATGCAGATTCGCTGTTCGACCACTTTATTGATTTAATTAAACAAGCAAAGCAATAGGAAACTGATTTATGCCAAAACGTAGCGATATCAAAAGTGTTTTGATTCTTGGCGCTGGTCCTATTGTGATAGGTCAAGCCTGTGAATTTGATTATTCAGGAGCACAAGCCTGCAAAGCCTTACGCGAAGAAGGTTACCGAGTTATTCTTGTTAACTCTAATCCTGCAACAATTATGACCGATCCTGAAATGGCAGATGCAACTTACATTGAGCCAATCCACTGGGAAGTAGTGCGCAACATTATTGCAAAAGAAAGACCTGACGCTATTTTACCCACCATGGGGGGGCAAACCGCATTGAACTGTGCGCTTGACCTAAATAAGTTTGGCGTACTTAAAGAGTTTAATGTTGAGCTTATCGGCGCAACCGCAGATGCTATCGACAAAGCGGAAGATAGAGAACGTTTTGATAAGGCGATGAAGTCTATTGGGCTGGAATGTCCGCGTGCCGAGATTGCGCATAATCTTGCGCAGGCCCAAGATGTTATTACTCGTATTGGTTTCCCTTGTATTATCCGACCTTCGTTCACAATGGGTGGAAGTGGCGGAGGTATTGCCTACAATATTGAAGAGTTCAATGAAATTTGTATTCGAGGTTTAGATTTATCACCAACCTCTGAACTTCTCATTGATGAGTCATTGATTGGCTGGAAAGAGTATGAAATGGAGGTGGTGCGAGATAAAGCCGACAACTGCATTATTGTTTGTACCATTGAAAACTTCGATCCTATGGGGGTTCACACTGGCGATTCTATTACCGTAGCCCCTGCACAGACCCTTACCGATAAAGAATTTCAAATAATGCGGAACGCCGCCATGGCGGTTTTGCGTGAGATTGGTGTAGAGACAGGCGGTTCCAACGTTCAATTTGGCGTCGATCCAAAAACCGGACGCCTAGTGATTATCGAAATGAATCCAAGAGTGTCGCGTTCCTCAGCACTTGCGTCAAAGGCGACCGGTTTCCCGATTGCAAAAATAGCGGCAAAACTTGCGGTTGGCTTTACGCTTGACGAGCTTGCCAACGATATTACCGGTGGAAAAACACCGGCTTCCTTTGAGCCGTCTATTGACTACGTTGTTACTAAAATCCCTCGCTTTAACTTTGAAAAGTTTGCTGGCGCAAACGACCGCTTAACCACCCAAATGAAGTCGGTAGGTGAGGTTATGGCGATTGGTCGTAACTTCCAAGAGTCCTTACAAAAAGCGCTACGCGGATTAGAGGTAGGTGTGTCAGGTTTAGATCCAATTGTGGATTTAGCTGACCCTGATGCTAGAAACAAAATTGTATATGAACTGCGTGAGCCAGGTGCTGAACGAATTTGGTATATTGGCGATGCATTCAGAATGGGACTGTCAGTTAACGAAATATTTGCCTTAACCAATGTCGATCCTTGGTACCTCGTACAAATTGAAGATTTAGTAAAGCATGAAAACGAGTTAGTTGACCTAGGACTCAGAGGTATTGATGCAGACTTAATGAGAACCCTCAAGCGTAAAGGGTTTTCTGATGAACGTATTGCTGCTCTAACGCAAGTCGCCCCAAAAGATGTGAAAGATGTGCGTTACGCGCACAAGGTCTTACCGGTATACAAGCGCGTAGATACTTGCGCCGCAGAGTTTTCTACATCCACTGCTTACATGTATTCCACATATGATGAAGAATGCGAAGCGAATCCTACCGACCGTGAAAAAATCATGGTGTTAGGCGGCGGTCCTAATCGAATAGGACAGGGCATCGAGTTTGATTATTGCTGTGTACATGCGGCCCTTGCGATGCGCGAAGATGGCTACGAGACGATTATGGTCAACTGTAACCCTGAGACGGTATCAACTGACTATGACACATCAGACCGCTTATACTTTGAGTCGGTGACCCTAGAAGATGTACTTGAGATTGTGCGTATTGAGCAGCCCAAAGGCGTTATAGTGCAATACGGCGGTCAAACCCCTCTAAAGCTAGCCCGAGCATTAAAGGCCAATGGCGTTAATATCATCGGTACTTCGCCTGATGCAATTGACCGAGCTGAAGACCGTGAGCGTTTTCAGCAGATGGTGACCAAGCTAGGTCTCAAGCAACCCGCAAATGCTACAGTTACAAATTTACAACAAGCACTCAAGTGCGCTAAAGATATTGGCTTTCCTTTAGTAGTGCGTCCTTCTTACGTGCTTGGCGGTAGAGCGATGGAGATTGTATATGATCTTAAAGATTTAGAGCGCTATCTTAAAGAGGCTGTAAAAGTGTCTAATGACAGCCCTGTGCTTTTGGATCGCTTCTTAGACGATGCTGTTGAAGTAGATGTTGATGCTATATGTGATGGTGAGCAAGTACTGATTGGCGGTATTATGGAGCATATTGAACAAGCAGGGGTGCACTCAGGAGACTCAGCTTGTAGTTTACCTCCTTATTCATTATCGGCTGAAATTCAAGATGTGATGCGTGAACAGGTTCGCCAGATGGCGTTGGAACTAGAAGTGCGTGGTTTAATGAACACGCAGTTTGCGATTAAAGACAACGAAGTTTATATCATTGAAGTAAATCCTCGTGCTGCTCGCACGGTTCCCTTCGTATCAAAAGCAACCGGTATGCCGCTAGCAAAAATTGCTGCACGAGTGATGGCAGGGACTAGTTTAAGAGAGCAGGGAATAGAAAAAGAAATCATTCCACCGTTTTACTCGGTGAAAGAAGTGGTATTGCCATTCGCTAAGTTCCAAGGTGTCGACCCACTACTTGGACCAGAAATGCGTTCAACCGGTGAAGTAATGGGCGTAGGCAACGATTTTGAAGAGGCTTATGCAAAAGCGAATTTAGGTGCGTCTTCACCATTGCCTACTTCTGGTAAGATTTTACTGTCAGTGCGCAACAACGACAAAGTCAGATTATTGGAGTTGGCTCGAGATATTGTTAGTAAAGGATTTACGATTGAGGCAACGAGTGGCACATCGAAATCGATTAACGATGCAGGCATTGCGTGCAGTAGTGTGAATAAATTAAGTGAAGGTCGCCCAAATATTGTTGACGCTATCAAAAATGGTGAATATTCTTACATTGTGAATACTACAGAGGGGCGTCAAGCTATTATTGACTCTGTATATATTCGCAGTGAAGCACTGCTGAATAAGGTAACGTATACAACAACCTTGAATGGTGCTTTTGCCACTATGCAAGCTATTGCAGCAGACGCGAAGTCAAATGTAGTCTCGGTTCAAGAACTACATCAACGTATTGCGGCGCAAAACTGAGATGAATACTGACTAAGATTGTTCTATACTTAAAGTCTAATTTGAAAAAACTGCCGTATTACAAAAACGAATGCTTATGAAAGCATTCGTTTTTGTTTTATACGCTTTACATTCTGGGTACAGCTTACAGAGTGTAAAGCTCAAACTACATAATAAGAGATGATGTATGAACAGCTATCCAATGACTGCAGATGGCGCAAAAAATTTGCGCGATGAACTAGACGAATTAAAGTCTGTGGTGCGTCCGCGTATAATTAAATCCATTGCCGAAGCTAGAGAGCATGGGGATCTTAAAGAAAACGCGGAATATCACGCCGCCAGAGAGCAGCAGAGCTTTTGCGAAGGGCGCATTCAAGATATTGAAGGTAAACTGTCTAACGCTCAAATCATCGACGTGACGAAATTACCAAATACTGGAAAGGTAGTATTCGGGGTAACGGTGACCATTATTAATACACAAACTGATGAAGAAATTACTTATCGGATTGTTGGCGATGATGAAGCCGATATTAAAAAGCAGAAAATTTCGATAAATTCGCCAATTGCACGCGGATTAATCGGAAAGTCCCTAGATGATATATCATCAATTCAGACGCCATCGGGTGTAGTTGAGTTTGAAATTATTGATGTGCAATATAAGTAAAAATTAATAAGCGCTCTGCTAACAGGACATGTTACTGATAGCAGAGCGCTTTTTTGTGCGCGTTTTTAAATATGCGCTAGTCGGCGATGACTTCTAATAATTCAACATGAAACAACAGAACCGAATTCGCAGGGATCCCTGGACGGTCTGCGCTGCCATAGGCGAGCTCAGCTGGGATCGTTAACTGCCACTTACCACCTTCTTTCATTAACTGTAAAGCTTCAGTCCAGCCTCGAATAACTTGTGTTACACCAAACTCTGCTGGCGTGCCACGGTCGTATGAGGAGTCAAACTGAGTGCCGTCAACAAGCGTGCCTTTATAATGCACTTTAACGGAATCGCTTGATTTTGGTGTGTCACCAGTGCCTGCGGTTAAGACTTTATATTGCAGGCCTGACTCAAGCTCAACTACGCCTTCTTTAGTTTTGTTTGCTTCAAGGTATGCAGTATTAGCCGCCATACTTTCTTGCGCTTGCATCTCTGTTTTTGCTTGCATCGCGACTGTGACGCGCTGTTGAAGGGCTTCTAAACTTGCGCGCATGGTATCTTGATCCATCGCTTCTCTTGCATTGAGTGCGTCAATAAAACCAGCTTCAACTAAAGCACTATCCAGAGCAATGCCAGAGTCATTGATATAGCTTAGGCTGCCAGCAGTTGCTTGGCCAGCTGAAAAGCCTAAAGTATAGGCTGCTTTTTCGTCTTCTGTTTGCAAGGCAGGAGAGCCTGCCTCAGCTTCCATTTCGACAGACGCTGACTCTACCGAGTCAGTTGATTGTGGTGCTGGATTACATGCAGAGATTAATACGCCGCCAAGAATGAGGGCAGTTAGCTTTAAACTTGTATTTGAGGTCAAAACGGTTTCCTTATAATGTGAATGGGTTCGCCATGAATTAAGCGAAGCAGTACTTGCAATGCTGATGATAACGCAAGTGTGAAACGAAATCATCAAATTGCCTAATGCAAGCCACACACTCGTTTATTCTTCAAACTTAACAGCAGTCCCATAAGCAAGTAATTCTGCTGCACCTTGAGCAATCATTGAGGTGGTAAAGCGCGTATTAATTACAGCATCGGCGCCAAGCATTTTAGCTTCATCCACCATTCTATCTATGGCTTGTTCACGGCTTTCGGCCATTAACTTTGTGTACTCATTAATTTCGCCGCCTAGAATATTTCTGAACAGCGCAAGTATATCTTTACCTATGTGTCTTGCTCTGATTGTATTACCTCTCACTAAACCTAGGTGTTTGATAATATTTTTGCCGGCAACTTCGTTGTTTGTAACAATTGTGATGTCTTTCATAATTTTACTCCTTTATATTTATCTGTTTTCCTAGCGGTCCATTGTTGTCTAACGACCGATAAAAATACCCCTATCAAACCGCCCCATATAAGACTCGAGACTATTTTTTCGGATGTACTGGTGCTACTTGCAAACATAAACTCTAAAACAACAAAGGCGAGTAATATGCCGAGTCCAATAATGAACATGCTCCAAGCAAAGGTTTGCAATGCACTAGATGCAGAGCCGCTCATGATGGCGTCTATTCTATCTATTTCCATTTCTGGCATTTCGCTCCCTTTAATTGCTTGCTTGATCTGCTCTAGATCTTTTACTGTTTGTTGACACGTTTCACAACTTTCTAAGTGCAATGAAACTAATTGCCTTTGCTGTTGCGTAAGTTCGTTGTCAAGGTAACCGGATATCATCTCATTAATTTGATGACACGCTTTTTCGGTACTATTAGTGTTCATCATGGTGTTTGTCCTCTTTTACTTGTTTCAATAAAGCCTCTTTTAATGCGTTTCGTGAGCGGTGCAAGCGCGACATAACCGAGCCAGGTGCAATATCTAAAATCTCTGCTATTTGTAAATAACTGAAATCGTGATAATCCTTCAATAACACTATTTCACGCTGTTGCACTGATATGCTTATCAATGCTTGGTTAAGCGCAGTATGTTGCTGCTGCTTTACCAATTGATACTCTGGATTTAGTGTATGTGCGGCCTGCGAGCTTATATTGTCAATGGCCTCTTCTTCATTACTTGCTGCTTGTTTTTGTTCGCGCTATTAAGCGACAATCTCCTTGACCACTGAGCGTCAATCAACTTGACCGGTCGATCTGTTAAGGTTCGTCACTGAAATTCGGAGGGAATTCAGTGTCGGGTAAATACATCACAGACAGACAAATCAGGTTATATATGACATTCCGAAAAGATTGTTTACAAGAGATTGCTGCCGCTAAAGCCGGCATATCCATTAGCACCGCGGGTCGAATTGATAATGAAAGACATCAGCTAAAACAAAGTAAAGTGCGCCAACGAACGCGGCTTGATCCCCTTGAGCCAATATGGACCCCAGTTGTTCTGCCCTTGCTAAAACAAGACCCTAATATCACTCCCATCGGCATTTTCGACCACTTATGTGAATATCATAGCGATACATTTAGTTCGACGTCGCGGCGCACCTTAGAGCGCAGGATTAAACAATGGCGACATTTACACGGGGAAGCTAAAGACGTTGTGTTCATGCAAGCACACCCGCTTGGTAAGTTAGGGATATGTGATTTTACGCACATCAAAAGCCCCGTCACCATACAGTCCGAGGCATTTAAGCATATGCTGTTCAACTATCGTTTAGTTGCCTCTGGGTGGGTATACACGCAAGTCACGTATGGCGGAGAGAGTTTTGCCGCTTTCTCTGACGGCTTACAAAATGCGTTTGCCAAAAGCAAAGGTGTCCCCTCAGAAGTGCGCACTGATAGTTTAAGTGCTGCCTATAAAAATACTGGCTCGGCAAAGGATTTCACTGCTCGCTACCAAGAGCTGATAGGGCATTACCGATTTATCGCAACGCGCAATAACACCGGTGTTGCGCATGAGAATGGCGCCATTGAATCACCCAATCGCCATATTAAAGCGCAAATTGAGCAAGCATTAAAGGTGCGAGGCTCATACGATTTTAATTGTCGCGCTGATTATGAGGCATTCGTGCAAGCGACCGTTAATCGTCGCAATAAACGCATCGCCACCCAGTTCAAAGAAGAGCAGCGACAATTACACGCATTACCGGCCCATAAGAGCGTCAATTACTCACAAGAATACGTGCGCGTGTCGCGCACCAGCACGATTAATGTGAAGCGCGTCATGTACACCGTGCCCTCGCGCCTTGTGGATAGCCGTTTACGGGTGCATGTTTATGATGACCACATCGACTTGTTCTTAGGCCAAGCGCTCACGTACCGGTTAGAGCGTGTTTATGCGCCCGGGGCGACACGTAAACGTAGCGTCAATTACAAGCATGTGATTGACGCGCTTGTGAAAAAACCACGCGCCTTTAGGTGCTCTCAATGGCGTGATGAGTTACTACCAAGTGAAGACTACTGCACGATATGGCAGTATGTAGATACCACCATGAAAGCGGATGATGCCAGCCATTACATGGTCAGAATATTGCAGTTAGCCAGTAAGGCCGACAATGAAATGCGCTTAGGTCGGTTCATTACCGGGCAACTGGCAAGTGGCCGATTGCCGAGTCTGTTCGACTGCCAAGAGCGCTTCGGCACAAAGCCAACAGATATCCCACAGGTCAATGTGGTACAGCATCAGTTATCCCAATATCAATCGTTAATACCGGGAGGTCGCCATGAATAATGCAACGGCGTCCTTGCCACTGATGCTAAAAAAGCTACGCCTAAGCGAATTTAGAGCGCATTGGGAAAGCATCGCCGATAAGGCGCTGCACGACCAATGGCGGCCAGAGCAATACCTTAGCGAACTGTGTCATATTGAGCTGGCAAGTCGCACTGATAAGCGACAAATGCGTTATATAAAAGAATCGCAATTACCCTCAGGAAAACATCTAGGTGGCTTCGACTTTAGCGCTATTGAAGGTGCCACTAAAGCAAGAATGTATGAACTTGCTGATAATCACGATTGGGTTAAACAAGGCGCTAATTTATTGCTGTTCGGCGCAAGTGGGGTTGGCAAAACTCATCTCGCCAGTAGCGTCGGTTATCGTTTAATCGAAGCCGGCATACGGGTTAAGTTCTACTCAGCTAGCGCGTTAGTGCAGTTGCTTCAGGAAGCAAAGAAGCAACTCAAACTGCAAGATGCACTCAATAAACTGGACAAATACCAAGTGCTTATCGTCGATGACATCGGCTATGTTAAAAAGACAGAGCAAGAAACCAGCGTCTTGTTTGAATTAATTGCACATCGATATGAGCGACACAGTTTAATCATTACCTCAAATCAATCGTTCGAAGATTGGGACGAATTATTTACCGACACCACCATGACCGTGGCGGCCATTGATAGACTGGTTCATCATGCTCACATCATTCAATTATTAGGAGAAAGTTACAGAAGAAAAACAGCTATGAAAGAAGACAAATAAAACGGTGGCAACCGGTCAAGTTAATTGACGCTGACCGGTCAAGGGGATTGACGCGCTATAGGCATAGTC
>Ga0307933_1001315_pt1 | contig 19864 bp, 13 predicted proteins | sample OrgLakmetageno88_FD_201811 | JGI IMG/M metagenome (GOLD analysis project Ga0307933, IMG submission 201811) | Saline water microbial communities from Organic Lake, Antarctica - #88 | ecosystem: Environmental > Aquatic > Non-marine Saline and Alkaline > Saline | place: Antarctica: Organic Lake...
CACTAGCACCGAAACTGTCTGCACCACTAATGAGATATGATAACTGTCTTGCTTGCTCCATTGTTGGTTCCGAAAACAGTTCTACAGAGGGCTTAATGGCGTTTCCAGTAACCCTAATTCCAGCAATCACTTGATCCTTAGTATTTAGCGGATTGCGAATAGCTTCAATATCAAATGCAGGAACGTCAGGCTGACCACTAAAAATCATATCGCCTTTTCTGATCTGCAATACTTGAGAGTAAGCTTTGTATTCACCTTTAAGTACTTCAACGATGCCATACACCCGAGTACTTTGAGTATCAATTTGTACCGTTAAAGCACCACTTAACTCTGCTTTTAAATCCAAAGCATTAAGTTTAACTTGGCCTGTCTTTGCCTCATCAATTACTACATTGACGTTAACATCAAGTGGCAGTATTCCTTGCTTCGGTGCCTTCTTGTCATCAATCACAATAATGTCTTGCGTGGGTGATTTGGCGCTCGGCGGTAATGACTTAATTTTTACTCTAGCATATGGCACTTCTACTTTACCTGAAACAGACAATAGCTCAGGTGAAAGCCTAATATTTACATCTGGGGATACTTTAAATTGATAGTTTTCATAAGCAATATCAAGTTTATCGCCGACCGTCGTCGTGTTAACAATCAAGGCATCGGTGAAGTCAACATCGCCATTGATGCTTCCCTTTCCATCGCCTAAGGTAAATTGTGCAGAGAAGTCAGCTTTAGAGCCGTTAAATATGACTTTTTGATTATACTCAGTCAACATTAACGGATACTCTTTTAATACAACAACACCGTCCTTGGTGGACAACTCTCCCAGCAATGACGGTTTATCTAATGGTCCTTCAAAAGCGATATTCGCATTAATGTCACCGCTTAATTTTTTTACTGCCGTAATGAAAGAGGCAAAATAGGATACCGCGAAGTCGCTAATCGCAATACTACCCTGATGTTGATAGGGCTGAGTTGCTAGATCTAATTTACTACTCAGAGATACTTTCCCCGCTTCAGTGCTGTCAAAGCTAAAACGGCTATTAATACTCTTTGGCGTTCCGTTCACTTTAACTAGGATATTCTCTATGCTCACTTTATTTTCATTTGACACCAGCGTGGCGTTTTTCGAAACAACATCTGCTGAGAAATTTAGACCTTGCTGCTGTTGCCAATCAATATCAATGTCGATATTGATCGTTAATTCAGAAGTGTCTATATCAAAAGCAGGCAATAACTTTGCGACGCCTCGATTCATCACATTGTAGTATAGTGAGATCTTTGTTTTAGCTTGTTTTTGGCTCGCGTTAATATCATCTGTACACAACCGGTCTCCTCGACCTTCCCAGCAGTGACGGGCAAGGAACAAACTGAACGGCTGCAAGTTCAAAGTTAGATCGGGCTGATCTTGGAGTGAGAGCTGCGTAAAGCTAGAAACTAAATTTCCCTCTAACCACTTGCCTGACCAACTTGTATTTTGGGCATTCAACTGCCCTTTGAAAAATTGCTCTGTAACGTATTCTCCCTCAGGAATACTGAGTCGCAATGACTGCTCACTTTCATCACCGCTTAATTGCAGTTCAAGGCGCGGAATATGCTGGCCACCTGCCGACAGGTTTGAAATGGATATCTGCGCTTTCGATGCCAGTTTGTTGGCGATATTAACGCTGACATCAATTAACGCATCTTCTAAACTAATGCCGACAGCGGCGAGTTTTTTTGCATTCGCTTGCATAATAATTTTTGGCGCTTCAATAGGCCCAGATAGCTTACCTTTCGCATATATCTGTCCCTCTAAGCCAGGATAAATATCACTTAAGGCGTTTAAATCGATGGAAAAATGGAGGCTAGAAGGCTTTTTTTCATTTTTATTTGGAAAATTCATATCGAGCTGCGCGATGGATTCAAGTGCTTTCCTAGCATAAAGATGACCTTGCACATTCAACTTATTGTCACCCTGAGTTAAGCGAACCGTTTGCACCTTCACGTTACCACTTTTCTCTAGCTCTGCATCAGCGATCAAAGATAAGGGTAAATTTTGCCAGCTCCCACTCAGATTAGCGCCCTTAACAGCAATTGATTGCGTTGTTTCAGTTATCACAATCGTATGCGGTAACTGGCCAGAGATGAGAGACTTTAAAGAGGCATCAAGTTTTGCTAGCTGAACAGATTCAAGCTCTAGATTTCCACTAAAAGACAACTCATTTTGCCCATCACTTTTGGGCGCTAATATGGCTTTACCAACATAATCGAGCGATCCAATACTGCCTTTAAGATTGAGGTTTTGAATATCAACAATTGAGCGCTCTCCTTTTTGTGCGCTCATGGGTTTGAACAATGCATTTAATTCAAAATTTTGAATCCCGAATATTTCTTCAGTTTGTAGCATGCTAGTTATGCGATAGCCTTGCATGTCTCCAGCCATTCTTGTGTGCAATAAAGACACACCTCTTAACTGCAAAATCACGCCATTACTCAATGCGGGAAACCAAGCCTGAATGTCATCAGCAACCTGAGCAGACAATGCGTCAAATTTCATATCAACATTTACAGGGAGTGTTGCTTTGGAAAACTCAAGCACGGAATCAAGCGTGATTAATTTTTGCCGAGTTGGCAAATGAGTCAAAATCAAATTGAGCTTGTTGATATTGCCTTGGCTTTGCAATTCAAAACCAGTGGCATTGTTGAAAATAGGTGTGTCTACTTTGAGGGCTCTTGATGATCGGTTTGAAACAGGTGTGTCTACTTTGGGGGCATCTACTTTGAGGGTAAGAAGTGTCAAATTATGCTCGAATTTTTTTGCAAAATTCACGGCGGCTTTAAGTTTTAAATTTGTTGGCATGAAAGTGGGGAGTTCTGAACCTTGATGCAAATTCCCGATCACTAATGTTGTGTCTAGATTTTGATTTTTTATATTAAGAACAATAGCCAAACTGTCATTGCAAAGAATAGTGCTGATTGAATCATCTTGGGCTTGTTGGCGAATACACACATTACGCAACATAGTGTTTTTGAGCACCAACTCAATTGGGATATAAACCTCAGATATTACAATAGGGTCGTATTGGTAATTTGCTAACGCACTCAGCCATTCCCTAGGCCCTTTTTTATTCGGCGAACTAGGCATCGTTGGAGTCAGTTCAGGTTCAACCGTTGTTGGCAATTGTATGGATAGAGAGCTCACATTTAACTGCGATATATTCAACTCATTATGGAAAGACAAGGCCAACAGCATGTCTTTCAGTTTTAGGACCTCAACATTATGTTGAGAAACCAACACCTCACCAATACTTAATTCATTTAAGCTAAGCAAAACAGGCAATTGAATTTGCTTATTTTCTGTCGCCTCAACCACGTCTTGTTGCACTGGCATGCTACCAAGTTCAACAATCAGGTTGTTTATTCGAATTTTATTAATACATATCTCGCCTGCAAACAGGCAACGTAGACCAATATCAAGGGATAAGTCATTTGACTCGATATCGACACCAGCTTGCTTAATTAGAATCTGATTGAGCTCGACTTGAGAATAAAAACTCCCGCTTTTATAGTCAAGCAAAACACCAAAGTCACCCTCATTAACATAATGAATAGCCCATTGTGTACCTGTGCTCGACAGTGCAACACTGACAACAAGAATGATCGATAACACGACACCTAATACAGACCAGGAAGCTACTTTGATGGCACGATTCAATAACATGGAATTCGACATATTAAATCCCAGGCCCAATCGAAAAATGAAGCCGATTAGTGTTTTCTTTGTCACTAAATCCTCTTGCAAAATAAAGTCTAATTGTCCCTATAGGCGACAACCAGTGGACACCCAGTCCAGTGCCATAAATAGGCGATTTTCCTATCTCATTATTCGCGCTGCCTGCATCAACAAAAACAGCCACCCGCCAATCATTGCTCAGTTGATATGCATACTCAACACTGGCAACCGCTAAAAATTGTGCACCAAGGAGTTCATCTAATCCTGTTGCCTTGTCAATGCGCTCTTCACTGACTTTATTTAAGCCAAAACCACGCACGCTTTGGTCGCCACCTACAAAGAATCGGAGGCTTGAGGGCACTTGTTCAAAATCGTTTGTAACAATCGCACCCGCATCGCCGCGAAATATATAGCGGTGCTTACCAAATGATCTTATCCATTTGGTTCGCGCCGTGACGCGTAAAACATTCAGATCTGATATCACGCTGTCTGAAGCTGCTTCAACAGTCAGTTGCTGACGGTCGCCCCAATTTACAAATAATTCAGCGTCTTTTCTAACCCGATTAAATGTGAATCCTGGCAGCAGAAGTTGTGTCGATTGTTCTTCATCAATACCTTGGATAAAGTTCTCATATTCATACCGAAGAAAGACTATTTTATCCCAATCGTTCTTGTTCTTAGCTCCCAATTGGCGCTGGGCAGCAAGCGTATAGGTTTGGCTATTTCGTTGCTCTTCATTGACTTCTTGATAACCCATTTGAACTTTAAAAAAATCGTTCAACGGATTGGCCATTGGAACTGTGTAGCCCACCGCGACATTCTTTTTGGGGCCTGAAATATAGAGTTCAGACGACAAGCTGTGACCACGTAAATTTACCCATGGACGTTTCCAATTAACAGTCACTCTGGGCCCTGAATCGGTCGATGCACCAATACCGAATTGATAGGTGTCTTTTGGTTTAGCCGTTAAAAGAACTTCAATCGGCACAATTTTACCTACTCGCTGTTCATTGCTCATTGCATTCACATTTGCTCTAACAATAACATTGTCATAATATGAGGTTTGGCGAATAAGTTGAGTAAACTCACTGACTTTTTGTTGATCAAAATAATCACTTTCTGAAAATGGCTTTACCGCTTCAACAAGCTCCATACCTCTATTTTCGCCAATATATTCGAGATTACCGAAGCGATATCGAGACCCAAAGTTAAATTTCCAATAAATACTTGCCTGATTCTCAGCCAAGCTAACTTGCACTTCACTTTTATCCAGTGCAAAATCGAAATAACCAAATATCAGGGAAAATGACTGTATTCTGGACTTTAATCCATCATATTTTGATTGTTCTAAGGGCTTGCCTTTGAAAGCTTTTAATGACCTTATAATGTCTTTCAATTCACTTGGGAAATGCGCTTGTTGCGGCGCCGATCCATCATATTCCAAGGCCACCTTGCTAACAATTAGCTTTGGTCCCAAGGTTAATAAAATCTGGACGCCGTCATTATCAAATGACTTTTTATTGAAATTGTAAAGTACGACCGTTGCCTGATAATAGGAATATGCGCGAATTGCAGTCGTGATTTTGACACGAGTTTGTTTTTCGAACTGCGCTAACTCGTAGTCATTTTCGGGAAAATTTAGACCAACCAGATGAAGTTGAATATTATCCATGACTTGACTGTCGACTTTTTTATTTTCGTCTACAGATTTAATTTGCCATTTTGCCATACCCGGCGCATGAACAAAAAAGACCGCAAGGATAAGTAAGCTTCGGAGGATAGGTAAGCTACGGACAAATTGTCGACAACTGGGAAAGACGGAAATAAGCAGCTCCTTATGATTTACATAAAAAAGGTAAGCCAATACAGACGTAACGTTATTGTCCTTTGATTTGCGCTGAACAGCAAGACTATAGAACAGTTATTATCGTGGAAATGAACAAACTAGTCCAGCGGTCAGTAGCTCGAATTCTATAAGTCATCTATTCTAAATGTGTCAGAAAGGAAGCCGACAAAAAACTACCAAGGATGGTGACAACATAGGCTATCTTAAAGACTGGCCTATGTTACTCACTTATTTAATAGCCACTTTACTCGCTATGACTGGAAATAAGCATGAAAAATAAACTAGACAAAACAACACAAGTGCAACAACTAGATGTATTCAGCGCTACGCCACTGAATCTTGATCCCGATTATGTTAGCCAGCCCTTAAGTCAACGCAGCATCGGTTTTTTTGGAGAGCATGGCTTCACAACAATTACTAATGGCAGAGTTCGAATGCCTTCTGTATAGACCGAAAAAAGGCCTCAAGACGATTGGGGCTGTTTATCTCACGACAATACGATGGGTTCTATCAGCGTGGATGAGTCAATGTAAAATTGAGCGTTTGTGCTCTTTTGGCCTAAACAGAACTTATTGCAAGAAATCGCCTTCTAGAACAAAAAAACCCCAGTAACCAAAGGCTAATGGGGTTCTAATCAAATATTAAAACGCATCTACACGCTGTGGTTGACTAGACCAATAACGCGACCTAAAAAACACTTTCTAATCGCTCTGTTAACAGACTTTTTACTGCGTTTAAAACTACTTTTATTGTTTTTTAAACGCTAAGCTGCATGTTAATAACCAGCTACTTAGAAAGGTATATCGATTAAGATCTACATCTAATCTTGCAGACTACAGTATAAATCTACTTAAGTCTTCGTTATCTGCTAATGTTTCTAAATGATGATTCACATAATCAATATCAATAACTAATGACTCACCCGATCTGTCCGACGCTTCAAACGAAATTTCTTCCATTAATCGCTCCAACACAGTGTAGAGCCGTCTAGCACCTATATTTTCGGTTTTTTCATTTACCTGCCAAGCGACTTCGGCAATACGCTGAATACCTGACTCCACAAAATTGATGTCCACACCTTCAGTTTTCAACAAACCTTTGTACTGTAGCGTTAAGGATGCATCTGGCTCCGTTAAAATCCTCACAAAATCTTCGACACGTAAGGCTGATAACTCTACCCGAATAGGCAGTCGACCTTGCAACTCTGGGATCAAGTCGGACGGTTTTGCCATTTGGAAAGCCCCTGAGGCTATAAACAAGATATGGTCAGTTTTTACCATGCCGTGTTTAGTTGACACCGTAGAGCCTTCGACCAGTGGCAAAAGATCACGCTGAACGCCTTCCCTAGAAACCCCGCCAGATTGTGTTCCTTCTCCCTTACAAATTTTATCAATTTCATCAATGAACACAATGCCATTTTGTTCTAACGATTCAATGGCCTGCTCTTTTAAATCTTGCTGATTGACTAACTTGCCCGATTCTTCTTCAATCAACAATTTTAAGGCGTCTTTTATTTTTAGCTTTTTCTTCTTTTTGCTCTTCTCACCTGACAGATTTTGAAACATACCTTGCAGCTGATTAGTCATTTCTTCCATTCCAGGCGGTGCCATAATTTCAACACCTACCTGGGGAAGAGCGACATCTAATTCGATTTCTTTATCGTCCAACAGACCTTCGCGTAATTTTTTACGGAAAACCTGACGGGTTCCTTTATCTTGATTATCTTCCCGCTCACCAGATGAGGTTTGAGCAGGCGGAATCAAAATATCTAAAATTCGCTCTTCAGCGGCTTCTTCAGCACGATATTTCACCTTTTTTACCGCATCTTCTTTAGTCATTTTGACGGCAATATCCGCGAGGTCTCGAATAATGCTTTCAACTTCTTTACCTACATAACCCACTTCAGTAAATTTAGTCGCCTCTACTTTGATAAACGGGGCATTCGCTAGCTTTGCTAAGCGACGCGCTATCTCCGTTTTGCCCACACCCGTTGGACCTATCATCAAAATATTTTTAGGCGTGACTTCTTGGCGCAATTCGGGGTCAAGTTGCATTCGACGCCAGCGATTTCTAAGAGCAATAGATACCGCTTTTTTCGCATTTGATTGCCCAATAATATGCTTATCTAAAGCATGTACAATTTCTCTGGGAGTCATTTCTGACATAGTCTGGTTACCTTTGATTAACTCTGCCAACAAAACCTATTACAAGGCCATTGGGCGAGTTAATTTAAAAAATAGAGTTAATAATCGAGTGTTTCAATTGTTTGGTTTTGATTGGTAAATACGCAAATATTGCCCGCTATAGTTAAGCTTTTTTTGGCAATTTCTTGTGCGCTTAAATCGGTGTTAGCAAACAGCGCAGTCGCTGCAGCTTGCGCGAACGGGCCACCTGAGCCAATTGCTATGAGATCTTCTTCAGGCTGAATAACATCACCATTACCGGTGATAATCAAAGAACCAGTGTGGTCAGCAACAGCCAATAGTGCTTCTAATTTTCGAAGCATTCGATCCGAGCGCCAGTCTTTCGCTAACTCAACCGCAGCCTTAGTAAGGTGGCCTTGATGCATCTCAAGTTTGGATTCAAAACGTTCAAATAACGTAAAAGCATCGGCGGTACCGCCTGCAAAGCCAGCCAATACTTTATTATTATAAAGGCGTCTAACTTTACGTGCGTTTCCCTTCATAACGGTATTGCCAAGTGAAACTTGGCCATCACCCGCAATCACAACTTGATTGCCTCGACGAACTGATACGATCGTTGTCATGTAAACTCCTATTTAATACCGTCTAATTTATGTTAGTCACGAATAAATGGGGGGCGTTCAAATTATTTCAAGTCTCGCTTTGTTACTCAATCGATAGTTTATAAAGTTTCCCTTCGGTTCAGCCTATTCCCAATTCCAAATTTGACAGCGATTAACACCAGCCGAGCTTAATGAATGGCGGTCTCGTTCGGCGTCACGTTTACTCTCGTAGGGCCCAAGGACAACCCGATGCCAACTGCCTTTTGAATTCTTACTTTCGAGCACTTGCGATTCCAGCCCTTGAAACGCGATTGTGGCTTTTAATTCTTGCGCTTGCGATTCCTTTCTAAAAGCACCGCACTGCATTAAATAGCGACGATCCGCATTGGGTAATTCATCTACCTCTACTTCCACTGAATAAGCAGGTAAGCCCTCTATAAATTCCCAATGCTCTTCTTCAAGCACAGGTAGTGTATCTTTTTCATCTTCAATGGGTCTCGCGATATCATCTTGTTTATTTTGCAGCGCGCTCCCGGTACTACTACTGCCTGCATCTTTCAAATACAATAGAACCGCCACAAAGCCGCTCACAACTAATATTGCGAGCGCCACTTTAAACCAAGCAACAAACTGGGTTGCTTGCCTCTTATTTTTAGGAGGCCGTTTTTTCTTTTGGCTACGCGCCACGTAATCTCTTTGCGCCATATTTTTCTTTAATATCTTTTTTTTGAGTCGGCTTCAGTCCAAGACTATACAAAACTTTGCTATAAAAAACGCGAATTTATTATACTTTATTTAACTGAAATCGATAGGTGAAACATCAATACTCCAGCGCACCTGCTTACTCACCGGCATTTCAGACAATGCTTTATTAGCTTGCTCAGTTGCTTGTTGTAAATACTTTCGTGAAGCCGATTGAATTATCAACAGATTTCGATAGCGCCCTTGTTTCTTTTCAATAAATGCAGGAAATGGCCCTAATACTTTGGCATGTTTAAATTGCGTGAATAGTTGTGCGCACAATTGCAAAAAGTGCATGGACAAGTGTTTATGATGCGACTCGCTGCGAATACAAATTTGATGTTCGTGGGGCGGCAACGCCGCGTGTTTACGTTCAAGTAGTGCATATCGAGCGAAATCAGAAAAACCGTTATTGATGAGATCTTGCAATAATGGATGCTCCGGGCAATGGGTTTGTAACCACATTTCACCCGCTTTATCACTCCGACCCGCTCTGCCTGATAATTGAGTAATCAACTGAGCTAGTTTTTCTGAAGCCCTGAAGTCTGCACTAAAAAGCGCACTATCGACGTTTAGAATAAGCACTAGGGTCACATCTGGAAAGTGATGACCTTTAGATAAAATTTGGGTACCTACAAGAATTTGATACTTCTTCTGATTAATGTCTTGCAATAGCTTGCTCAATTTCCCCTTACCGCGAACGGTGTCGCTATCGACTCGCACTGTTGCATAATCTGGAAAAAGGGTTTCCAAGCCTTGTTGCAATTGTTCTGTGCCAACACCAAAGGTATCTAGTTCGGTGTCCCCACATTCGGCACACGCTTTAGGCAAGTGGCGAATATCAGCACAGCGATGGCATTGCAGATTGTTCGCACTTTTGTGCACCGTCATGGGGTTATCACAGCGAGCACAATCCTCAACATGTCCACACTGATGACAAAGTAACGCGGGAGCGTATCCACGGCGGTTTACAAACACCATTACTTGATTACCTGCATCCAGCTGTATTTGCATTTTATCGAGCATCCCTTGGGCAATACCATATTGCATAGGTTGGCCCTTAATATTCATTAAGCGTTGCGCAGGCATTGCTGCATTGCCTGCGCGGTTGGGTAATAGAATATGTCGATATTTTTTTTCTAACGCATTATGCAAACTTTCTAGTGAAGGCGTCGCGCTGCCCAGCACCAGGGGAATATTTAACTGCCTAGCACGATAAACAGCGATATCTCGGGCGTGATATTTCAGATTATCTTGTTGCTTAAAAGATTCATCATGCTCTTCATCCACAATGATCATTCCAGGGTTTTTCATTTCGATAAAAATGCAAGATCGCGTCCCTATTACAATACCTAAACTACCCTCTTTTGCTTGCTGCCAAACTTGTAATCGTTCAGTGTCATTCAGACTAGAATGCAATGTCCCCACTCTTATCCCAAAGCGCTTTTCAAAACGCCCTACAGTTTGTGGGGTTAAGCCAATTTCAGGCACCAAAATAAGGACTTGTTTACCTGCCGCCAGCAGCGGTTCAATAATTTGCAAATACACTTCGGTTTTGCCGCTACCGGTGACACCTTCAATCAACATTGTGTCGAAACCACTGGCAAGATTTATCGTTGAAATTGCCATTGCTTGTTCAACATTCGGCACCGGCTTTTCAGATATCGTTAATTGTGTTGTCCATTCATCTGGCTTTTCGACAAGGTCTATCTTTTCAATCAGCAACTTCTCTATGAGCGCTTTAATAATGCCAGCAGTAAATTGCTGCTTTATAACTGATAGCGGCTGAGCGCCTTTTTTGAGCAAACGATACAAGTCAAACTGCTTTAGCGAACGGGCAAGCAGTTCATCGACCTTATCATTTGCTTTGCTTGCAGTATCGAGTTGCAAATAAGCTTGAGTAGCAACCGCCGCTTTAGTTTTGCCTTTCTGCTGCTTTCTCAGCGCCGCAGGTAACAATGTGTGCAACACTTCGCCAATAGGATAATGATAATACTCGCTCATCCACTGACCTAAGGTCAACATCTGTTGAGAACAAACAGGTACACTATCGAGTATATGAATTACCGACTTAAGCTTTGATATTTCATAGTCAGATTCGACATCCACGCGCAACACAATACCAATGCACTTGCGCGGACCAAAAGGCACTAAGACTCTACAACCGAGCAATTCATTGTTATCTGAACCAGTCATTGTGGGAGAAGTTGATGCTTCTTCATTCTGCGATAATTGGTTTATCCCAGACTTAGTTGCAATCGCATTGTCAATTTTATAATCAAACAATTGTGACATGGGCACAGCAATGGCCACTTGAATAACTTGCAATGAAACCTCTTTTATTAATATTAGCAGTGTTAGTGTTTGCCAGCTTTCGAGTATTATGTTCTGGCATCATGATATCAACCTTTAGCAAGCAACTACGAAGTCTTTTTACCCTTATGTGGTTTTAATGCCTCCAATGTTACTTATTTAATTATCGTCGCTTATGCTCAGCAACAATTGCTTCGTTATTTCTTGATTAAGAAGTGTAAGTCCATTATTATATCGGTCCAAATTTCTGTAGTTGAATATTCAGCTGCTTTTTAATTAATTTCGTTTGGTGTGCAACTTCGGGTTGTATAGCGAGACGGCCTAAATAGACAAGGTATCCCAATGAGAGAAGGTATTCATCCTAAGTATAACGAAATCACAGCAACTTGTTCATGCGGTAACGTAATGGTTGTTCGCTCTACACTTGGCAGAGACATCAATTTAGACGTATGCTCATTATGTCATCCGTTCTACACTGGCAAGCAACGTACTGCTGAGACTGGTGGTCGTGTTGATAAGTTCAAGAAGCGTTTTGGTGCACTTAAAGGTAAGTAAGTTATTATCTAACAAACTATGCTTACAGAATAATTTAGAAAGAGCCAATCGCGCTCTTTTTTTGTGTCTGCTCTTTTTTGTGTGTCTATTAATGTACAAGACACAAACTTATCTGCAGTTATTTAGCAATTCTTTCTTTTGACGGCGCTTTGCATCATGGCCGCGCCTTGCATTTCACCGCGTATTACCTATCGCTGCGCACTGAACTTCTAACTTCAGAACAAATATTAACGACATATATTAACGACACATCGCTTAGTTGAGCTTTATCGCGTCACCCATTTTCGACGCAGTAAACACACTATTATGTAGTTAAAAGAATGAACTATTTTTAGCCTAGTAGCCACATCTACGGTGCAAATTAATGCACAGAAGTTTTAATGCTTAAAAAACCAATAGTCCTTTTACTATATAAAAATTCATATATTAATTGCTTTTGACATAAATACTCATTATGCCCTTAGATTATAACATCCAATTTAATCAACATTATTCGCGCAAAATCATGGTCTTACTAGTTGCCGTTTAATATAAGTTAATACTTTTTGTATTCTTTATTTTCTATCGATATGTGCTACATTTGGAGTGCCTTGGTACTTTGCTTGTAAGTCACCTTGACAACTGACCAAAACAGTATCACAAACATATTCGAAAGGACCCTGACCGACATGCCAGATTTTCGCCAACAAGCGCTCGATTATCACGAATTTCCTAAACCAGGCAAAATTAGTGTTGAGCTATCCACTGCCGCCGACACTGTTTCCGATCTGGCACTCGCATATAGCCCCGGTGTAGCAGAACCTGTGCGTGAAATTGCAGCAGATCCAAATGCTGCGTATAAATATACCGCTAAAGGCAACTTAGTCGCCGTCATAACAAACGGTACCGCAATTCTTGGCTTAGGTAATTTAGGTCCCCTCGCCTCCAAGCCTGTAATGGAAGGCAAAGCATTGTTGTTTAAGCACTTTGCAGGAATTGATTCAATTGACATCGAAGTTAAACACCGCACCACAGAAGAATTTATTAATACCGTCGCTAATATCGCTGACACCTTTGGTGGTATTAATTTAGAAGACATTAAAGCACCTGAATGTTTTGAAATTGAACAAGAACTTATAAAGCGTTGTAAAATCCCTGTATTTCATGATGACCAGCATGGCACCGCAATAGTGACCACTGCGGGTATGTTGAATGCACTTGAAATACAAGGCAAAAAAATCGGCGAAGCTATATTTGTTTGCTTGGGTGCTGGGGCTGCTGCTGTCGCTTGTATGGAATTACTCATTAAATGCGGTGCTATGCGTGAAAAAATCTACATGCTTGACCGCAAAGGCGTGATCCATACAAGACGAGAAGAGCTAACGCCGCACAAAGCTTTATTTGCCAATAATACTGACAAACGCACATTAGAAGATGTGCTGGCAGGAGCTGATGTCTTTTTAGGATTAAGTGGTCCTGATCTGCTTCCCCCAGAAGCGCTAAAACTGATGGCACCAAACCCAGTCGTATTTGCTTGCTCCAACCCCGACCCTGAAATTAAACCGGAATTAGCGCATGCTGAGCGCGATGATTTAATTATGGCGACCGGACGCTCTGACTACCCAAATCAAGTTAACAACGTGCTTTGTTTTCCATTTATTTTTAGAGGCGCTTTAGATGTAAGAGCATCCGTCATTAATGATGAAATGAAAGTGGCTGCGGTTGAAGCATTGAGAAGTATTTCAAAAGAACCGGTGCCTGAAAAAGTGTTGATTGCTAGCCAATCACAGTCTCTCACTTTCGGTAAGCATTATATTATTCCTAAACCAATGGACCCTAGGCTGTGCAAGCGCATTGCAACAGCAGTTGCAAAAGCAGCTATCGCGTCTGGCGTTGCCAAAATAGAAAGCATTCCAGAGAACTATTTAGACAATTTTAGATAATGATATAAATAATTTTTAGACAAAAAAAAGGCGCTTCAACTAACCGTAGCGCATTTTTAATTCATTTAGCTAACTAACTCAACAACCGTTACTAAGCGGCTACAGACTCAGTTTTCTTAAGCGGCTTGCTCATTAAGATATGATCGTAAGCAGCCAACGATGCCTTTGCACCTTCACCCATTGCAATCACAATTTGCTTATAAGGTACCGTTGTCACATCACCACAGGCATAAATACCGGCTTCACTGGTTTGGCTTTTCTCATTAATAATGACTTCGCCATGTTTAGTTAAATCAACAACACCTTTTAGCACCGAGCTATTTGGTACCAAACCAATTTGTACAAACACACCTTGCAAGGTTTGCATGTGCGCTTCATTCGTTGCGCGGTCAATATATTCGATGGCATTAACTTTACCGTCTTTGGCATGGATTTCCTTGGTTGCCGCATTTTTAATGATCTTGATGTTGTCCCTTGCATTCACTTGGTCCATCAACACTTGGTCTGCCTTCAATTCTGGCATGAACTCAAACACGGTGACCGACTTTACAATGCCCGATAAATCAATTGCAGCCTCGATACCTGAGTTACCGCCACCAATCACAGCAACGTCTTTACCCTTGTAGAAAGGACCATCACAATGCGGGCAATAGGCAACACCATTACCAATATTCTCTTTTTCGCCAGGTACTCCTAGCTCTCTCCAGTTAGCGCCGGTTGCAATTATAATTGTTTTCGTTTCAATCACTTCACCTGACGTTAATATCAGCGTTTTGATATCACCTTTCTTAATTTTGTCAACACGGAAATGCTCACGTACGGTTACTTCGTAGTCATTCATATGGTCCATCAATGATGTCGTTAATTGAGGGCCTGTGGTTTTTGACACGGAAATCAAATTTTCAATTCCCATAGTGTCTTTTACTTGTCCACCAAAACGATCCGCAATAATGGTAACTTTCAGCCCTTTACGCGCTGAATAAATAGCAGCAGCAACACCCGCTGGGCCACCACCAATAACGGTAACGTCTTGCAGTGGAAGCTGCTCAACATTGTCGTTGGCTTGCAGCATTTCAGGTTGAGACTGTGTTAATTTGTCGATCAGTTTTGCGGTGTCTATCTGACCTGTCGCAAACACTTTGCCATTCATAAAAACAGTCGGTACACCTTGAATACCATTTTGTTCGACCAAATCTGGATAAACGCTACCATCTATCATTTCAGATTCAATATTGCCATTCAATAGCGCAAATTGATTCATTGCTTGCACGACGTCTGGGCATGCATGGCAACTCAAGCTAACGTAGACCTGAAACTTAAGCGGGTTGATCACTTTCTTGATCATGCTTTGAACATTTTCATCAAGCTTTAATTTTACACCGCCGGCTTGCAGCACGGCTAACACAAATGAATTAAACTCATGTCCACCAGGAACGCCTGAAAAGGTAATGCCGCTTGGCTTACCATTAACCTCTAAACCGAAGCTCACTGCGCTGCGAAAACGCGCTGAGTCGTCTCGTTCTTCAAGCGTAATCTTGTCTGATATAGACGCAAATTGCGTTAACATTTCTTTGAGTTCTGCTCTCTTTTCGTGCTCACCAGCCTGTTGCACTAAAGTGACGTTGTGTTGCATATCTTTCGCATACTGCGCTAAAGCTGTCAATATATCCGGAGTTAACATGGTTTTTCCTTTCACTCTAAATGGGTTGTAGCAAAGGGCTTCACCATTTACTTATGGGATGATTCATCAAGAAAAGGTTACATAAAACCCAGCTCAATTAATGAACCCTATCCTTTTCAGCTTGGTAGTTGAGATAAGTAAAGGGTGAAAGCCTCTGCTTTCAAGTTCTTGTTTTCAATATTTCGCTTTTAAGCATGTTGTCATCTCTAAAAGCAGTCGTTATAGCTTAGGCGTTTTTTGTATGTAACTCATTACGCAACAGCCTGAATATTGGGGAGCGAGCGCTCCCCAAACATATTTTCTAACGAAGCTTAGATCTTACCAACAAGATCAAGGCTTGGCGTCAGAGTCGCTTGACCTTGTTCCCAAGCCGCTGGGCAAACTTCACCGTCGTTGTCAGCGACATACTGAGCTGCCTTCACTTTACGAACCATGTCAGCTGCTGAACGACCGATACCCAAGTCATGAACCTCTTCAACTTTGACGATGCCGTCTGGATTTGCTAAGAAAGTACCACGTAAAGCACGACCATCTTCTTCTATCATAATATCAAATGCACGAGTCAGAGCACCTGTTGAGTCAGCAAGCATAGGGTATTTAACTTTGCCAATTGCTTCACTCGTGTCATGCCATGCTTTATGCACGAAATGTGAGTCCGTTGATACAGAGTAAACTTCGACTCCAAGACCTAGTAACTCGTCATGTTTTTTAGCCATGTCTTCCAGCTCTGTTGGGCACACGAATGTAAAATCCGCTGGGTAAAATACGAAGATAGACCATTTTCCTTTTACATCTTCGTTAGTAATAGTTTTGAATTCACCATCGTGAAAAGCTTCTACCGAAAATTCTGGGATTGATTTGTTTATCATTGTCATTGTTTGTTTCCTTTTAATTTAAGTGATTAAAGATTGCTAATAAAACGCTTAATGTTTTGCTTGGTATTAAGATAAGCGTTTTCCGTGAATAAATAAATTGAATAAAATCGATTCTGGTAACCAGTTAAATCGATTAGCCGGTTTAGTTCCTAAAATTGGAAGCCACTGCTCCAGTAAAGCACAACCGGTTTGCAACACCGCTTCAAAACTGATCAATAAACGCGATGTTAGCTCAATACTTACAGTTGCCGGCGCTATACAGATCGTATATGGTTGTAGAATAGGTGTAATTCAAGAACAATATGACGGAAAAACCTCATCTCCTATAAATTCGATAGACATGTTACCAATAAATCTCAGCACTCATTGCCACTTTGCGACTCTTTTCCATCACCGTAATAACACTGGTCAATTTATCGTTAATCCAATTATCTAAGTCTTCCGCATCTTCAATATCAACTTCCTTCAATACACTTCGCAAAAACATCAGCGCTTTAATCTCATCAATGCCTTCCACTAAATCCAACCAAGGCGCTCTGAATTTACCTCGGCTCTCGGCAAACAAATCAGCGAGCAGGAATCCATTGAGTAGTGTTTGGCGCAACAGCGCCTCCAGTGCAATGTATTTGGTGTAGTGCATTTCAACTTCTGATGGTAAGCTTTGCATGACCGTCTGCCAGCCTAGTGACAACCAGCCTTTGGCATGCTTTACAACCGGAATTTGATGACCTGTTGCTTGTGCTCTCCATGGTTTCTCAATCAGTAATCTTGATGCGCCCAGTTGCACTTGACTGCTTTCCATAGAGACTAATAATTGTTCAGGTGATCGCACTGTTAACAAACCTTCCCGGCGACCATTGAGGTAACCCATCAACGCTTGATTTTTGGGTATTCTGCGACTAAACGGACCTTTATTAGAACGCAGTTTACGAATGCATCGCAAGTCATCTTGCCACGACCATTGCTCAGACAAAACAAGAAGTTGCTTATGTAAGTTTAGTAGTTCCTGACATTGCAGCACTGGCAAATACAAAGACACACATTGTAATAGTAGTCGAACGCTTTGCGCTATTTCTTTTAATGCCCCTGTATAACCCGATTGCAAATATACATACTCATGATGCTGCCAATGCGACAACGCGCACTCAATAGCCTTGCATAAACCATCTTCGGTGCTATCTTCAGCGTCTAAGTTTAAGAATATAGGAAGCTCAAATGAGTCTGAAATACTGCCATTCATTAACTGATAGCCACGCGCAGCTTTGGTTACATTACTTAAACGAACGGGAGTGACTTTGCTTATTTCATCGGCCAAATCGAACAATGCAGTGGGCGTGCCTGCTTTCAATTCAATCTCGATTTCACCAATCGGTAGTGATCCCAAGCGATGTTTGACTTCGCCACTATCAAATACCAGTTCTATGTGATTTTCAGCATCCACAATATCAAAAGTGACGCGATGAAAATGGGTTGAAAATTGCACTTGTAGTTGTCTATTCACCTCTTGTACATTAATGTCGTTATCCCATATTTCAGAGTCAAACTTTTCTAAATCTGGATGTGCTTTGTCTAAATCGATATTGTATTCGGGACGTTGATGTAAGCCACCTTTGACCTTACCTCTAGTTTTTACTGTCTGTTCAATATGGTCATTAACTCGACGAATACGAAAACCCATTTTACGCTTGCCCAAAAATTGCTCTGGGGTGTCATAATAATCATTGAATACCTCAAAAGAACTGCGCTTTACCTTACCTTTTAACTTCGGTAATAGCGTTTGCTCGAAGCTGGTGAGTGCGTCTTGGTCTGCAACGAGTTTTAATTCAATTTCCATGGTCTCAACTTGCTAATAAAAAGGTTGGCATCGGGTATGTCTTTACAATATCGCCGAATGCTTGTGTTCGCAAACCTTTCAACATACATGTTAAAAAATAGACTATTTTGAAATGCAAGCGATAAATTGGGATCACAACAAGAATACATCAAGGCAATGCAATAACGAAAGGACATAGCAAACAAATGCAATGGTTTAAACGCGGCACCATACTCGCATTGATTAGTGTTACCATTGGCGGTTACTTGGGTCTGTTTGGGCGCAAAAAAGGACAATCCAATTCCCTAAGTTGATTCAATTGCGGCCATGCCGTTTCCCTCACTCAAAATAAAAAAAATTCATAGAAGGTTGATAAAATGCTAACGTTCTTGCTAGTCATCAATATTGCTGGAACCGCCTCATTTGCTATTTCTGGTGCATTATTGGCGGCTAAGAAAAAAATGGATTGGGTGGGGTTTGTTTTTATCGGTAATGTCACCGGTATCGGCGGAGGCACCTTACGCGACGTTATATTAGACGTGCCTGTTTTTTGGTTAGTCGATTGGTATTATGTGGTCATATGCAGTGTTTCTGCTGTCATCACCTATTTCGCTGCCCAGCAAATATCTCGTAAATCAAACGCATTGCTATGGGCTGATGCTGTGGGCATGGCATTATTCAGTGTTTTGGGCGCCGAAAAGGCATTGAGCTTAGGGGCTGAAATTCCCGTTGCGGTTATAATGGGGGTGTTTAGTGCGTGTTTAGGCGGAATCATTCGCGATGTTATCCTGAATGATGTTCCTATCGTCTTTCAAAAAGAAATTTATATCACTGCGTCATTGTGCGGCGCGCTTACTTACTGTATTTGTTATAGTTTGTTAGGTATTATTGATTTTTACGCCATAGGACTTGGCTGCGTTGTTGCATTTACCGTGCGCGCGATCGCAATAGTGACGAAGCTTTCGATGCCAGCGCACAAAGGATTGCAGTGATCTAATTAACTCGATCCGCTACTTTTTAATAAAAACATTAATTAAAAAAATGAGCAGGTTTTACCCTGCTCAACTCATTCAATCGGACTTTTAATCGTCGTCTTCAACCAATGTCATCAACGACGTATTCCCGCCTGATGCCGTGGTATCAATACTGATTGTCTTTTCAGTAACCAAGCGCTGGATCAAGTTGTCGTTATATTCAGCCGTAATAACCGGTAATATTGCACCCTGTCTTTCAGCTAGTTTGGCAGAAATATAGGCACTTCGGTCAGTCCGACTATCCACCACAACACCTGTCAAACCCTTGTTCATCAATAAAGCTTCCAGGTGACACAAGTTTGCCACTTGGAAAACTGAATTTGGAGCCCCTGTGCTAGCCAATTTTTCTTTGAATGTCAGAGCCTCTTCATAGAACAAGTCTGATACCACCGAAATAACTAAATTACCGGTTGCTAATGCAGTTACAATTGATAGCATCCAGTATTCAAAAGTAACGTCTTTATCGGCAAAACACACTAATACGCCTCGAGGTTCCAAATGTAAGGTATTCGATTCACCAGTAGGACCAGGCAAGTGAATGGGTGCGCGCAACCTACGCTCAATAGCAATCAGCTGGGTTCTAGCTGTCGCTAGTGTTTGATTTAAATCCTCAGCAAGTTCTTCAACAA
>Ga0307933_1001320_pt1 | contig 19783 bp, 23 predicted proteins | sample OrgLakmetageno88_FD_201811 | JGI IMG/M metagenome (GOLD analysis project Ga0307933, IMG submission 201811) | Saline water microbial communities from Organic Lake, Antarctica - #88 | ecosystem: Environmental > Aquatic > Non-marine Saline and Alkaline > Saline | place: Antarctica: Organic Lake...
CTTTACTCCTGATCTGTGTTCATCCGTGTTCATCCGTGGTTGCCCATTCTGTTTTTTTTCTCCGTGCCTCAGTGTCTCCAGCGTAGCGGGTGGTTAGAAACTTCATTTTTCTTCCTACATCGTAGAGCGTGATGATGAGTGAGCCTAAGCGAACCTCATTGATCAGCGCGACTGGTTGGCTGGTTTTCTTTTTGTGGGTAGCGTGATTCTTCGACGAATACGGAGTTCATCCTTCCGCTGTTTTGCTTATCTAAGTGTATTTTGTAGACGATCCAAGAGTTCTTACCAGTCATAACTCTCATGTCTTCGCCCTGAAGGTCAAAGTGTATAGCTGGCTGATAGCGTCTATCGGTATATCTTTCTCCTGTGATTTCAATCCAAGACAAAGGTCTGATGACTCGGGCGCCACTCTCCATCTGCCAGAAATACGCAGTCATAATTTCATTCTTTAATTCTTCATCGATCTGGCGATGGGCTGTCGTGCCGACTTGTGGGATTAGGATCAAAACTAGAACGATAACTAGCATCGGATAAATGATGGTTCGAGCTATGTTCTTCTTTTTCATTTCTTAGTTATTGACTGCGCAAACAAGGAAAAGGTCTTCAGTTCAGGACATTTGGTGTCTTCCTCGCCCGGAACGCGGCGCGGACCGCTACCATTTTCCGCAGTTTTAGTGCCCCCTTTTGTGGAATGTCTTGCCACTTCCGAAACTTTTACCAACGTACCGTGCTTCCTGCATGTGGGCGTAGCTCAGTTGGATAGAGCATCGGTTTTCTAAACCGACGGTCCTGGGTTCGAATCCCAGCGCCCACACCAGGCTTCATGTGAAACTTGTTTTTACATTCCTTTCCTAGAACCCTCTGCTGTTTTTCATTGAACACAGCTTTTGATTGGTTGATTTTGTGTTATGCAAATTAACGCCTTTGGGCTCACCGATACCGGTAGAGTCCGCGACGAAAACCAGGATGCCTATTTTATCGATGCAGCGCATAATGTCTTTGCCGTCGCTGACGGGCTTGGCGGACTGCCCGGAGGTGCCGACGCGAGTCGGCGTATCGTTGAGCTGCTGCACCAGAGCATGGGCCGCATTAACTCGGAAGAGGAACGCTTCGATCTCGCGGAGCTCATTATCGGAATAAATAAAATTATCTCCAAAGAATCCCAAGTCGCCCACCCCATCACTGGTTCGGGCAGCACGCTCACGCTGTGTCAGATTCTGGAGGATCAACTTTTCATTGGTCATGTCGGCGACTCGGCCACCTACCTCTCACGAGATGGCAAATTTGAAAAACTCACGATCGATCATACGATGGCGCAAGAACTGGTCGACAAGCACGGGGAAAGTGCCCTCGAGTTCATGCCCAAGGAGTATCCACACACCCTCACTCGTTGCATCGGACAAGAAGGGGAACTACGGGTCGACCAAACTCATATTAAATTACAGTCTGGAGACAGAATCATGCTCTGCACCGACGGCCTGAATAAAGTCGTACCGGAAAGCGAAATCGCAGACATAGTTGGAGCGCAACTCGAGCCCGAGCAGATCTGCACCCAACTGAAAGACAAAGCCAACGCCAACCAAGGACCGGATAATATTACCGTGATTACGCTGTTCTTAAGCTAGTATGAAGAAGTCAGAAATATTCCACCCAAAGGTTGAAGCCAGTCCCGAAAACATGCTCTTCCGCTTTAGCCTCGGGCAGGCACTTTACGAAGAAGGCGACACACTCGCATCGATCAAACAGCTACAAGTTTGTGCCGGCTCTCGCGACGACTGGATGCTGCCGCGTATCTTATTAGGCAAGGCCTTGATCGAAAATGGCAGAAGCGAAGAAGCCGAACCGATCCTACGAGCGGCCCTACAACTGGCCGTGGATCAGCGACACGACGAGCCTGCCGAAGAACTGAGAAATATTCTCGCTGATTTTTGAGGCAACGTCTCCCCTAGCCTCTACACCTGAGTCATCTCATTAACCGCAAGGTGCTCGATGGCACCCTCGGTGGCAGCCTTAAAATCGGCCAAGTGCTGGTTACTCATATGGGCCTGCCAGAGTTCGCGCGACTCCCAGTTCTCGTAGAACATAAAGTGCGTAGGGTCTTGGTTGTCCTGATGCAGGTCATAGTTGATGCAACCTTCCTCAAGCAGAGTGACCGGGATCAGCTTTTTCAGCTCTGATTTAACAAATTCGACCTGGTCGGCTTTCGCCGTGATCTGCGCTACGATAGTCAGTTTTGCCATGATCTTGAAATTTCGAGTGCCCCACAGAGGAAGGTGAGCGTCAGCCCTACCGATTAAGGTATGATCGGCAGCAAGGCAGGAAAGAGACCGACGCAGACGCTCGCGAGTGCGAGTAAGCCAAAGATGAAGCGATTTTCCGCGCTGGTTGAGGCTTCATCGGATTCAACTGACTCGGGACTGGATGCATTAAAATAGCACTCCCTGACCCAGCCGAAGTAATAGTAGATCGAAATCACCACACCTAGGACAGCTATACCGATTAAGCCGAACAGTCCCGCCTGATAAGCGGCGACAAAGAGAAAGAGCTTTCCAATAAACCCACCAAGCGGGGGAATGCCAGCCAGTGAACCCAACCCGACAGCCAAAACTCCACTAAGGAACGGACGCTTGCGTGAAAAGTCGGCGTAATCATCAAGCTCCTGATTCGCATCATCAGAGCCGGCGACAACAGCCATGACTCCAAATACAGCAAAAGAAGCGAGCAGGTAAGTCACTAAATAGAAGACGACTGCATAAACCGCCCAATCAACACCCTTCATTGCCGCGATCACACCGATGAGTAGATAACCCGCGTGGGCGATTCCAGACAGGCCCATGAGGCGCTTGACGTTTCGCTGAGTCACCGCAGCCACGTTACCAAATAAAATTGTCGCCGCAGCAATAACGGACAGCACGGGAATCAATAAGTCTTCAAGCGGTGCGAACGGCCCCTGAACAAGAACAATCAAGACAATGAAACCAGCGGCTTTGGAGGCAACAGCCAGATACGCGGTAACCGGAGTCGGCGCGCCTTGATACACATCCGGCACCCAGATTTGAAAGGGCACTGCACCTATTTTAAAACAGACCCCTGCAATGACAAGGAGCGCACCGATATTCACAATCAGGTTTCCACCTGCTTGCGTGTTTACATCAATAAACCTGCCCAGCTCTAGAAAGTTGAGCGAGTCGCGAGTGTATCCCGGCAAGTCAGGATTACCGGCAACCCCATAAAGCAGGACGATTCCGAAAAGCAGAATTGACGAACTAAGCGCACCAAGAATTAGATACTTCAAGCCACCCTCCAAAGAGAATGGGCTGTTCCTGCAGTAAGCGACCAGCACGTAGAAGGCCACCGTCACCGTCTCAAGCGCAACAAAAAGCATCACAAAATTAGAACTTTGCACGAGGAGCATCATGGCAGCCGCGATGATGATGACCAAATGGTAGAACTCTGTGCGGGCGAGTGACTGCTTCGACAAATAAATGTGCCCGAGATAGCAAACGAATATCGAACTCAGGAGGAAGAAGCCCCGCATCATCTGCGTGACATCCGTCTGCTGAATCATACCACTAAAATAACTACCGGAGATGAGCGAACATCCGCTGATGCAAGTGAAGGTGTAGGCTCCTATCAGGACCTGCCCCCATATCGCGATGCGTGGCATCAAGTCATGCTTAGCCTTCGGCGCAAACATCTCAACGACGAGCAGACTGAGTGCTAGCAATGCCAACAGGATTTCGGGCATGACGACGCCCCAATCATTGGTTTCGGTATAGCCGAGAAGGAATTGTTTAAGAACTTCGTTCATTAGTGCGAGCCCTCCTCATGCGTATTGACCTCAGGTTCTACAATCTGCGAGTGAACCGGCAACTGGGATTCGCTTTGCGGATAAAGTTGAGCGAGTTCGGCATCGGCTGCATCTGAAAAAATGCGCGGGAAGATACCGGTGAAGAGTAGACCTACAACGAGGATACACGCAGGCAGCTTTTCAAAAGGTTTAAGATCTTCAACCGCACCGCTGCCCATCCGACCCGCAAAGGCATCGCTGGGCGGGCCAAAGAAAATCTTAGCAACCGCACGCAGGCCATAGATGGCAGAAATAATGATTCCTACTGCAGCAGGTGCCACTAACCAGCGGGTCAGCTCGTTCTCCGCCAGAGCGACAAAGATTGTGAACTCTCCCCAGAAGTTGCCAAAGCCCGGCAGGCCAATACTTGCCATGCTACCGGCTACGAAGAACGCGGCGAGCACAGGGGCCTTAGTCACGAGTCCGCCCATCGCTGTCATGTCAAAGGTCTGACTGCGGTGATAGATACAAGTGGAGAGCATGAAGAGCAAGGCCACCGAAAGTCCGTGTGCCACCATCATGAGCAAGGCACCGCCCGCGCCGGCAGCCGAGAAGCAAGCCAGGCCGAGGAAAGCATAACCCATGTGCATGACGGAGCTGTAACCAAGCATCATCTTTAGATCCTTTTGAGCCATGGTCACGAGGCCAATCAAAATAATGTTACCGAGAGCCAGCCAAACAATCCACGGAAACCAATGAGCAGCACCGGCAGGCAGAAGCGGGCCCGCTATTTGCAGCAGGCCGTATAAACCAAATTTCTTAAGTACACCCGCATGGAGCATCGCTGCACCCGTTGGCGCCACGGCATACCCCTTAGGCGCCCAACTATGGAAAGGGAAAAGCGATACAAGAATACCGAATCCAAAGAGTAGAAGTGCGTAGATATTATTCTGAACCGTCTCACTCAGCGGTTGCGATGCGAGGTAATCACGCAGCTCGATCAGCGAGAAAGAATCGACCCCACTCTGCACATACAGTGCGATCAACCCCACGAGTGAAAGCAGCGCGCCAACCGTCAAGTAAATCGTCATCTCAATGGCAGCTCCGCGGCGCCCCACTCCACCCCAGATGCCGATCATGATGAAGGTCGGGATCAGGGCAAACTCGTGGAAAAAGTAAAAAAAGAAAACGTCAATCGAAGCGAAGGTGCCCATCAAACCACTCAGCATGAAGAGCAGCAGCGCCAGGTAGAGGTGCGGGCGCTCCGCATTCGAATACATCGCATACAGTCCGGCAGCTAGACCGACGATTCCAGCCAGTAAAAACAGTGGCATGGAAATGCCATTCAGGCCAAGGTGCAGGTAGATTCCGATGCTTTCCAGACCAGTCGGCAAGCGAAGCTCAAAATTATACCCACCCGCCAGACTTGGATCAAACAGCCAGTAAAGCACTAAGCCGACGATAAGAGGTAGGCCAAAACCAAGCGCTCCGATTGCTTTGCGCGTCGCACCTGTAAAACGGGCACCGAAGAGCAAGACCCCTCCTGCCAACATGGGCAGAAGTATCGCTGCGAGTAAAAAATATGAAATAGGTTCGTTCATTTCGGTCATGCCGCCCTTAGCCAATGAGTCCGGCTCCCAGGGCCCAGAGAAGTATCATCCCACCAAGGAACCAATACACATAAGTGTGAATGCCGCCCACGTGGAGCGAGCGAGAGCACATGCCAACGACGGCGACCACACCTGCGCTGCCGCGCACCAGGACTCCTTTAATGATAAAATTGTCGATAAAGCTAAAGGCAACCGCAACGCGTTGCTGAATCTTAGCCACGTAGAAATCATAAATCTCGTCGAACCAGAGGCGATTCTTGAGGAAGCCGTAAACCGGAGCAGCCATCTTCTCCAGCCTGTCCTCCTTCGCGCCTCTACCATAGAAGAAGAAGGAAGCGACCAGGCCGATGACCCATGCTAAGGTCCCAAGAATGACGATCTTGTTGTGCATCGCATCGTAGCCAGCCAAGTGATGCAGCTCAGCCTTATCGGCTCGAATCGATCCTCCGATGACGTCCGGCCAGTAACCGAGCCAGCCACCGACGACAGAGAGCACGGCAAGAACGATAAGCGGAACCACCATGGTAATTGGGCTTTCCTTAGCATGCGAGGCCGCCTCGGAATTTGGCTTACCGAGGAAAACCACCCAAAAGAGTCGGCCCATATAACCGGCAGTGAGCAGCGCACCAAATGTGAGCAAGTAGGACACCGGCGCATTTTCGAAACCGGCTGCGATCAAGATCGCATCCTTCGAAAAGTAGCCGGAGAGGCCGTAAACTCCACAGAGTGCGAGTATGCCAATCAAGAAAGTGAAGGCCGTGATCGGCATCTTCTTCCAGAGACCACCCATCTTGAAAATATTCTGCTCGTGATGGCAGCCACGGATGACCGAACCCGCACCGAGAAAAAGGAGAGCCTTAAAGAAGGCGTGCGTGATCAAGTGGAAAAGTGCGATCCCCGGATAGCCGAGGCCAAAGGCTGCACCAATGTAGCCGAGCTGCGAAAGCGTGGAGTAGGCAAGGATCTGCTTAATATCCTTCCGGGCATACGCGCAGAAGCCTGCGTAAACCGCGCCGAAGACACCGAGCCAGGTAATAATCGAAAGCACTTCCGGAGGAAACAGATAGACAATTCGAATCAGAAAGTAACCACCAGCGGCAACCATGGTTGCCGCGTGAATCAACGCAGATACCGGAGTCGGGCCTGCCATCGCATCCGGCAGCCAAACGTGGAGCGGGAACTGAGCCGACTTTCCGATAAAACCGCACATGAGAAGCGCCGCGATACCCGCACTGATCAAGCTGGAGTCAGCACCGATGATATTCCCCATGGCTTCGAGATCGGTCGTGCCGAGGTGCCAGTAGGCGTAGGCGATACCGACAACGAAACCCAGGTCGCCGATTCGGTTGACGATGAAAGCCTTCTTCTGAGCGGCTGCCGCAGCAGGCTTACTCATGTAGTGCCCGATCAACATGTAGGAGCTGAAGCCGACCAGCTCCCAGAAAACAAATATCATGATCAAATTATCCGCCAGCACGATGCCTAGCATGGAGAACATGAAGATCGACAGGCCCCCGAAATAGCGAGCGGGCGATGAGTCGTCAGCCATATAGCCGAGGCTGAAGACGTGAATCAGGAAGCCCACAAAGGTGACCATCAATAGCATGGTCGCCGACACGTCATCAAGGAAGACTCCCATTGAGACATGAAAGTCACCGAAGGAGAGCCATAACCATGAGTCGTGAATGGTCTCACCCCCAGCGGCATGCAGGGCATTGAGCGCGGCAACGAAAATCAAGCCAGCCGTGGCCACCGAGACATAAGAGGCGAGTTTGCCGAAACGGCGCAGAAAAAGCGCGATCACCGCAGCCGAGCATAAGGGCGCGAGCAGGACAAATAGAAGTGATTGCGTCGCAGTCATCGGCTCATTGCGTTTAGGTTATCCACCATGACCGACTGGCGCTTCCGGTAGAGCGCGACGATAATGGCGAGGCCGACAGCCACTTCAGCAGCAGCCACCGTGATAATGAAAAAGACGAAGAGGTTGCCATCCATCGTGCCGTTGTAACGGGAGAAGGCGACCAGCGCGAGATTGACGGCGTTGAGCATGAGCTCGAGCGACATGTAGATGACCAACGTGTTCTTGCGCAACAGCACGCCCAGCATGCCGATGGCGAAAAGCAGACCGCTGACCAAAATAATTGCGTTCAGTCCGACCGTCATTTCTCAACCTCCTGATGTTTTTTGGATACAACGATCACGCCGATCATGGCAGCGAGTAGGAGAAATCCGGTGACTTGGAATGGCAGCATATATTTAGTAAATAAGCTGTAGCCGAAAGACTTTGCGGAAGTGGTGAATGGCATACCCACTCCCTCCCCGCTTGGATTCGCGTCGACTGGGAGCAGTGCAGTCTCAGGCAAGTGATTTGCTCCTGCAAAGGCCGAGACGATCAAGACAACCAACAGGGAAAACCCCACAATCGAAGCCACCAAGGTCATCTTATCTTTGAGGTAGGTGTTATCTTCATTATCAACATCGAGTAGCATAATGATGAAAAGAAAGAGCACCATGACCGCGCCCGCATAGACCAAAATCTGTATGACCGCTAGGAAGTAGGCCTCCAGGAGGACAAAGATCGCAGCGGTGCCGACGAAAGAAACGATCATGCAGATCGCGCCGTTCACCGCATTCGGACTCAGCACCATGAGGAGCGCAGAGATCAGCGTAATAGCTGCAAAAATATAAAAGAGGACGTCAAGCATAGGACCTAATGATGTGGGTTCCCCTCCTCTTCAGCGGACTTTTTCTTGTCCCACTTGTAGTGTTTATCCGGAAGCGTGCCACCGAGCTCATAGAGCTTTTGCTTATTATTAACCATCTCCTCGCGGCTATAGCCGGAGAGTGAAAAGACATCCTGCAGGAATATAGCTTCTTCCGGGCAAACTTCCTCACAAAGCCCGCAATAGATGCAGCGCAGCATGTTAATATCGAATTCCTTGGGTGCCTTCTCGACGTGCGCACGATCCGGTTCTTCCTCCGCATCAATCTCTCCCGGCGTGATGCGAATCGCCTTGGGTGGGCAGACGAATTCACAGAGCTGACAGGAGACGCACTTCTCACGACCATTGGGATCTTTCACCAAGGTGGGCACACCGCGGTAGTTGTCTGGAATGTTCGGACGCTCTTCCGGATACTGCAGTGTGATGGGCTTCTCCAGCATGGTGCCGAAGGTCGTCTTCAAGCCACCAAGAATTTGCGGGATGAAGGTCTTCTCCGCAAAGGTCAGGGGCTTACGTTCGATTACTTTCGTTTTGGCCATAGCTATTTTTTCCGGTTGTACGGTTGTGTGGGCTTATCTTCACCGAGAACCTGATCTTTAGCCGCTAGACTGACCACGTTAGAGCGCAGCTTCTGGCTTTCCATAAGCGATTCAGCCAATTTTTGAATATCGCCTTCGTGCGCATGCAACATCTCTTCGCGAACCTTTCGGATCTCCTTGATTATCTCGTTATCTTCCATCGACGCCCCCTTCCATTAGTTCAATAGGTGTGCAGATTGTCGGCAAAATGTAACCACTATTCTCAATAACTTTACCCAAAGACCTTAAAATCTGAGCATTGGCAATATGTCGACAATTCCAAGTCAACAAGAAGTCTACCTCGTGAACACAGCACAAGGCAATGTGAGCTGCATCGACTTTTGCTTTCGCTGGAAAAACTGGTGAGGCAATAATAGTTTGGGTCAAATCGATGGAAGCCTGGGATATCTCCAACAATTTAAGCGATCCGATCAAATCCAGACGCCGTTGCGCGGCATCTTTGTCCCCACGCTGGGCTTCATCCAAAACATACCCGGACACGAACAACTCAAAGTCAGTCCGACGCCGCTCCCACCATTCGTGCGTCAGCAACTGCTCACCCGCCAAAACCAAGTCCTTCGATGGCTGAGAAGCCAAATAGCTCGGGATAGTGGTTTCCAGATAAACTGTCTCTTTTTTCAGCATCAAAGGCTCAGCGAGTGAGACTATCGTAAATCGCGATAATCAAGGTGTTGAACACGAGGTTCGCGACCGCGAGAGGAAGCAAAATCTTCCATCCGAGTGACATCACCTGGTCGTAACGGAAGCGAGGCAGCGTCCAACGAACCCAGATGAAGAAGAAGATCATAAAGAAGACCTTAGCCATGAACCAGCCCACTGAAAGCAGTGTGCCGGTGATGCCGTCGGACCATGGGTCAGTCGCCCAACCGAGAAAGCCTAGGCCAAACGTAGGAAGGAAATTCCAACCACCGAGGAAGAGCAGCACAAAGACAGCCGAGCCAATAATGATGTGGCCGTATTCGGCGACAAAAAAGATACCAAATTTGAAGCAGCCGTATTCCGTATGAAAACCACCGACGAGGTCAGTCTCCGACTCGGCCATATCGAAGGGCAGACGATTCGTCTCCGCAAAAAGCGCGACCAGGAAGATCAATGCCGACAGCGGCTGTGTAAAAATAAGCCATGCGCTTTGCTGCGACTGCACCACACCGAAGAGACTCATGCCATAGTCGGAGCCGGGAGCAGCGGCCCACAAGAAGACTGGCAAAAGGGAAAGGCCCATCGCCAACTCGTAGGAGATCATCTGCGCCGAGGCGCGGATGGCACCAAGGAATGGATACTTGGAATTTGAGGCCCAACCTGCGAGCACGATGCCATACACACCGAGCGAGGAGATCGCCAAAATGAAAAGCATGCCCAGATCGGTATTCGCGAGCACCAGCGGCTGAGTGATACCATCGGCATCCACGTAGCGGCCGAATGGCACCACCACCATCGTAGTCAGAGCAGGAGCCAAGGCGACGATTGGTGCCAAGTAATAATAGCCGACCTTCACGTGGCCGGGCGTGATCTCTTCTTTGAAGAGGAACTTTAGGCCGTCTGCAGCAGGCTGAAAGAGCCCGAAACCGGTAATAAGGTTACCGATGATCGGAATATGGCCGACCAAGGGAATACGTGTACGATTCGGGCCAATGCGGCCTTGAATCCAACTGGAAACTTTACGCTCCGCTAGAACCGAGTAGGCACAAAGCGTCATGAAGACCGTGATCATCCCCAACGCGTAAGCGACTGGAAGAGCAAAAGGAAGCGATGCGGCGAAGAGTTCCATTATGGGCAATTACGCACCTGCGGGTGCTGCTTGCGCCTCCTTAAACGCGACAGGATCATATTTCAGATTCTTCGTTTCAACGAAAGATAGATCCACTAGTGTTCCCGGCTCGAGGGCTAGGCCCTCATCGGGAATGCCGCGCCAAGTTTGCGCCTCGGGAACAGCGTCAATTTTCGTAGCGATGCGCTGCCAAAGCTGATCAAGGTTGACGGCTGCCGGTTGTTCGCCGCTAAGCGATGCGGCGATTTTCTCCAGCACCATAACATCCGGCTGGATGCCGGCAGGACCGGGAACGGCTGACTTAAATTTTTGTAGGCGGAAGCTTTGGTTGATGAACGAACCATCCTTCTCAAAAACCATCAGCGATGGAATGACGAGGTCCGCATCCTTGGCTGTATCATTGGTCTGGGTTCCGACATAGATGACCTTAATTTTTGCCAGCAAGTCAGGAGCGATACCAAGCGCGGCCACGTCTTCATTGACAACGAGCAGTGTCTTGATCGCGCCGGAGTCAATATCACGAGCGAGCGAGCCAAGATCCGCATCCGGGAGCTGATCGATCAGTCCGGTCATAAGCGCGCCCCGTAGATTCGGTGTGCGGTCTTCGGATTGAAGGAGACCATCACCCTCAGCATAGTGGCTGACGAGTGAAACTTTTGCGCCGCTGCTGTCCGCAATCGACTTGTAGTAAAATTGTTCTTCGACCGAACTATGAGCCGACCCGACAATAGCGACGTCACCTTGTTGAAGTAATTCAACGGCTCCGGCAGCCACCTCGTCGGCAGTCTTGTGAACACCGCCGATGGTGTAGTGCGTCAGTCGGTCCTCAGACTCGACTTCCTTATAAAGTGCGCGACCCGAATCGGTCATCCATGTATCGTTGACTGCGTCGTTACGGCGCGGCGTAACGCGGTAGATCTTACCCTCGCGGCTCCAGATTTCAGTGTTCGAACCGACACTGCTTTCAGTGCAGATACTGTTGGTGCGTTTAAGAAACCAAACGCGCATTTTAAAGCGGAAGTCTGTGCTGGTGAGCGCACCGACCGGGCAAATATCAACCGTATTGAGCGAGTAGTTATTCTCTAACTCTTTGCCGGGATAGCAGGTCAATGTGGAATAAGTGCCGCGATCCACGAAGCCGAGCACATCATCGTCCGCAACTTCCTTACTAAAGCGGACGCAACGCGAGCAAAGGATACAGCGTTCATCATCGAGCGTGACTCTCGGCCCGAGACGCGTGCGCTTGGGCTTCACATTCTTTTCCTCAATGAAGCGGCTGTAGCCGCGGCCATGCTCTGCGGAGAATTCCTGCAAGCGGCACTCCCCGGCCTGATCACAAATTGGGCAATCGAGCGGGTGATTAATCAAAAGAAACTCAGTCACACCGTTGCGCGACTCTTTGACCATGGGCGAACCGGTCTTGATGTGCATGCCAGGAGCGGCATTCGTCGCGCAGCCAATGGTCGGCTTCGGCATCCAGCCGACCTTCTGTGAGCCATTTTCGTCAAGCACGGCTTCGCCGGTGGCACGGTCGCGCATCGGCATACCCATTTCCACCAAACACATGCGGCAGTTACCTGCGATGGATAGCTTCGGGTGGTAGCAATAGTGTGGAACTTCCTTACCCTTGCCTGCCATCTTCACGGCTTCAATGACGTTGATACCCTTGGGGACTTCGACGTCTTTTCCATCGATATTGATGGTGATTAAATCACTGGTAGCGTTCTCGCTCATCCTTAAATAAGTGTGGTCTCCTTGGCTGCCGCTTTGCCTTCTTTGCGGCGGGCAGCTTGTTCACGGGCTTTTTCTACAAACTCGTCCTTGAATTTGGCAATAAAGCTTTGCACCGGCCATGAGGCCGCTTCGCCGAAGGCGCAGATCGTGCGGCCGGCAATCTGGTCGGCAATGTTGTTGAGTAGGTCCGCGTCTTCCTCACGCGCTTCGCCATCAACCATGCGCTGGGTGATCTTTCGCATCCATGGCACCCCTTCGCGACAGGGTGTGCATTGGCCACAGCTTTCGTGGGCGTAGAAGTAATTAATATTGGCCAGCGCTTCGACGATGTCAGTGCTATCATCCATGATGATGACGCCGCCAGAACCGGACATCGATCCGGCCGCCATCAGACTATCAAAATCCATGGGGATATCTTCGATTCCCCAGTCAAATTCAGTGCCATCCTTGAGCTTCCCGGTAAAGCGCTCGTCCCCGCGAAGCACCTTGGCAGAGGAACCACCGGGAATGACGGCTTTCAGCTTTCGGCCCGGTCGAAGACCACCGCAAACGTCATAGATGAGCTCGCCAAGCGTAATATCCGCACAGGCAAACTCGTAATAGCCGGGCTTCATCACGTGGCCTGAGACGCACCAAGTGCGGGTGCCGGTGTTACCGGGCGTGCCGATCTGGGCAAACTCTTTGCCACCCATACCAATGATATGTTTCACGTCGCACAGCGTCTCGACATTGTTGACGATGGTTGGGCACTGATAAAGGCCTAGCGCAGCAGGGAAATAGGGTGGCTTGATGCGCGGGTTTGCACGATTGCCTTCGAGAGATTCGATCAGGCCCGTCTCTTCGCCGCAGATGTAAGCGCCCGCGCCACGGTGGACGATGATGTCGCACGAGTAACCGGAACCGAGAATGTTATCGCCGAGTAGATTCTTCTCCCGGGCTTCTTCGATTGCTCTTTCAAGAATGCGATAGCCTTGGAAGAATTCGCCGCGGATATAAATGAAGGCCAGCTCCGCCTGAATCGCGAAAGCCGAGATCATCATGCCTTCGATCAGTTGATGCGGATCCTTATGAATGATCTGACGATCTTTGAAGGTGCCGGGCTCAGACTCGTCAGCATTGCAAACTAAGTAGATCGGTTTGCCTGATTTACGGTCGAGAAACTTCCACTTCATCCCGGCAGGGAAACCCGCACCGCCACGGCCACGCACGCCGGACTCCATGACCTCAGCACAGATATCCTCCGGCTTCATGGTAACGGCCTTCTTCAACTCATCGTAACCACCATATTTTATATAGCAGTCGATGTCGTTGGTGTAGCCGGGCTCATCCGCATGCTTCATTATGAGCCTTGTTTCTTCGTGTGCCATCGTGGTTGTAATTAAGAGTTAAAAATTAAAATTTAATTAGTGGGGCAGTCCGTTAGAGAGTTCGCCGGACTTCATTTTAGCGGCCATTTCGGCAGCTTTGTCTGGGTCAATATCGGTATATTCTTCTTCGCCAACCATGACAACCGGTGCGCGTCCGCAGTCAGCGTGGCACTCGACGAATTCGAGCGTAACAAGGCCGTCTTCGCGGGTATGGCCGACCTTTACATCAAGCTCTTTTTCAAGGCGTTGGCAGGTCTTGTAGGCACCGGCGAGTGCGCAGGGCAAGGTGCGGCAAACGCGAACATGGTATTTACCAGTCGGCTCGGTGCGCAGCATTGGGTAAAATGTAACGATCTCTTTTATGTTGATCGGTTCAAGCTCGAGGCGCTCGGCGATCCACTCCATCGCTTCATTTGAAAGATAGCCCTGATCCTCTTGCACGAGGTGGCACAGCGGCAACGCCGAGCTGCGCTTCGTCGGATAGCGCGGCACGAGCTTGTCGATCTTTTCGATGGTTTCTGGTTTAAGGTTCATTGCAGAAAGAGGACAGAGGTCAGATAACAGAGGCCAGATGAAAATGCTCTGCTAAAGTAATGCGGTTTCTAGTTATCATGTAGTCTTCTAAATTCTGAATTCTGGCTTCTGGCTTCTAGATCACCGGTCGCACTCGCCCATCACGAAGTCGAGCGAGCCGAGGATCACCGTGATATCGGTCAGGTAGTGGCCGGGAATGAGTTTATCAAGGATGCTGAGGTTACAAAATGACGGGCCGCGAATTTTTAGGCGGTATGGCACTCCCCCACCTTTGGAGACAATATAGAACCCAAGTGCTCCCTTCGGGTTCTCAGCTTCGAAATACACCTCGCCAGCAGGAATTTGCGGACCTTCAGTCACGATCATGAAGTTCTGGATGAGCTCTTCCATACTAGTGAGCACCTTAGCCTTTGGCGGAGCAAAAATCTGCTTCGCTTCTTCCGCGTAGTATGGGCCTTCAGGAAAGTTATCGATGACCTGACGAACGATGGACACACTCTGACGAACTTCTTCGGCGCGCATCAAGTAGCGATCATAGCAGTCGCCCGTCGTGCCAACTGGCACTTCAAAATCGTATTTGTCGTATCCAAGGTAAGGCTTGTCCTTACGAAGGTCGAGGTCGACACCAGCCGCGCGAAGATTAGGACCAGTGATACCATAAGCGATCGCATCTTCCTTAGAGATGACGCCGACGCCCACGGTGCGATCCATAAAGATGCGATTACGAGTCAGGAGCTTGTCGACTTTATCCAGGACTGGAAGGACCCCATCACAAAACTCTAGCACACGGCCGAGCCAGCCGTCCGGAATGTCGCGGGCCACACCTCCGATTCGCGTAAAGCTTGTGGTGAAGCGCGCGCCGGTCAGCTCTTCAAAAAGCGTGTAGAGTTTTTCACGCTCAGTAAAAGTATACATGAAGACCGTCCATGCGCCGGCATCCATGCCGTAAACTCCGATGCCGAGAAGGTGAGAAGAGATGCGAGCCAGCTCACAGCACAGCACGCGAATGGCTTCACAGCGCTCGGGCAATTCAAGATTAGCAAGTTTCTCAACCGCCATCGCATACGCCACGTTGTTGGCCAGGGGCGCGAGGTAGTCCAGCCGATCCGTATAGGGCACGAACTGGTTATAGGTCATGTTCTCTGCGATTTTCTCATCACCGCGATGAAGGTAACCGAGCACCGGATCGCACTTTTTGATCACATCGCCGTCGAGTTCCATCATGAGGCGGAGCACACCGTGAGTGGTCGGGTGGGATGGGCCGACATTGATGGCCATAGTCTCGCCGGGAACGTCGCTTTCTATTTCCGCGGCCCGCGCGTTGGCGTCCGCAATGGAGAATTCTTTAGTCGTGGTAGCCATACGATTAGTCGGTTGGTTTCTCCTTCTTTTCGGTCCAGCTCTCGTCACGGGCGCGTGGCTCGGTTTGACTCATCGGCCCATCGCCGGATGAGACGAATGGACCGCCCATCATCGGCGCAGGAAGCACAGAGGCCCCGGTTTGCGCGGCCACGTCGGCCGCGGGTAGCGGCGTCTCAATACCCGCAAGCGGGAAATCCTTCCGAAGCGGGTGGTAAGGATACGCATCCCACATGAGGATACGGCGTAGATCGGGGTGGCCTTCGTAGCGAATACCCATCAAGTCGTAAGTTTCGCGCTCGTGCCAATTCGCTGCCGCATAAAGATCACACAGTGAAGGCAGGGTCGGATTAATGTCGTCTGCGCAATCGACTGCAACTCGCAGATACTCATGCTTGGAAAGCGAAAGGAAATGGTAAATACCAGTAAAGCGCGGGCTCTGCGCATCCCAATCTACAGCGGTTACGTCGACAAGCATGTCATAGCCGAAGTTATCGCGCAGTGCGGTGCAGAACTCGACGAGCTTAGCCGCCGGACAATTCACCGCGAGATGATCGGCAGACTCCCTCTCGGTTAGGCAGTCGAAGCGCTCTTGAAGTAGAGCTAGTTCGCTCTCGGCCATTTCAGCTAACCTTTCCGGCTCCGGCCATCTCAGGAGCTGGGGCAGCACCAGAGGCCTTTCGGGCAGTCAAGTTCTTGAACGCGCTCTCGCGGCCAATCTTGTCCTGCAGTTTAATCATTGCATCCAGGAGAGCTTCGGGACGTGGCGGACAGCCGCTCACGTAAACATCTACAGGCACAATTCGATCCACACCCTGAAGCGTGGCATAGGAGCGATACATGCCGCCCGTGCTTGCGCAGGCACCCATCGCAACGACCCATTTGGGCTCAGCCATTTGCTCGTAAATACGGCGCACCACCTCGGCCATCTTGTAAGTAACGGTGCCAGCAACAATCATGCAGTCCGCCTGACGCGGAGAAAAGCGCATGACCTCCATCCCGAAGCGGGACATGTCAAAACGCGACCCGCCGGCAGCCATCAGCTCGATCGCACAGCAAGCCAGCCCCATAGGCATGGGCCAGACCGAATGCTTGCGAATCCAATTAATGACAGCATCCGCCTGAGTGACGATTACTTCGCCCTCTACTTTGCTATCATATGCTACTGTTTGCTGGTTCATTAGGTGCCGGTTGTGGTTGAGACAAATTGCTCGAACGGCAGAACTTATGAGCGCCCCTTGGCCATGCAAGCTACAATTGGAAAAAAGCAGCACTATAATAGGCGCCTACCTTAATACTAGACACATCAATGAGCATACGCTAACAAGTAGCCATGATCATTTTTTTTAAGGCACAGATAGGGCGTTTGAGCTGTGTTTCTCTGATTACCTTTTTTCTTGGTCAGTCTCTGGCCGGATACCAGCAAGGCAGCTATTTCTTGTTCGATTTCAGTGCGACAGCGCCTGAAAAGGCTGTAGCCGGGCGTATTGCCGTCTCTTTATCAGACATTAAAAGCAAATCGGCCAAAACTAAGCCCGCACCTAGTCCAAAACCGAAACTGAGCGAATTCCAAACGGAGATCACCAGCCTCCAATCTGCAGATAAAGGCACTCAGTTGCTAAAAGGTGGTGCCCCAGTGGCAGAAAAAGGAGAACCACAAATAGAATCCAAATTTAGTGAATCCAGCTTTGGCGACGGCCAGGCAGCACCTAGCGGCTTCTTTTTTACTTATTAATGCCGCTTCGCCTGCAAGCGGATAACTCCTGAGTGCGCTTCAGGAGGCTTGTCCCTCCATGGCCCAGTGAACATACTGATGGAATGTAGGGGTGTTCCTTGCCGAAGGCCGTGAGCATGTCGAACGGGGACACCCGCGAACCTGGCGAGCCTCAAACAAGACTCGATACCTCACGAACCTTCGCGGGCTTCCCCATTCGACTAGGCTCATGGTCGGTGACCAGGAAAGCCCCTACAGATAGGAGGATGAGTAAAATTTCACATATTGAAGCATGAGATTTTGTATCAGTGCCGTGCGCCCTACGCCTTTTTTGTCCGCTTCGCCCGCTTCCGATTCGGATAAAGCGCCCGGCAAATCTCGCAGACAGTGCCATCGCAGGCCCGTGCTGAGCAATGCTCGCGGCCGTAGTAGATAATTTGTAAATGCAGGTCATTCCAGCTCTCTTCAGGGAAGAGACGCTTTAGATCGCGCTCGGTTTGCACGACGTTTTTGCCTGAGGTCAGCCCCCAGCGCTGAGCCAGGCGGTGAATATGCGTATCCACCGGGAAGGCCGGCAGACCGAAGGCCTGACTCATCACGACAGAGGCTGTCTTGTGCCCCACCGCCGGCAGTGCCTCCAGGGCTTTCATATCAGCCGGCACTTCGCCACCGTGCTCGTCGATCAGGATTCGCGAAAGCCCGGCGATCCCCTTCGACTTCATGGGCGATAGCCCACAGGGGCGAATGATTGCTTTGATCTCGTCGACTGAGAGCTTGATCATATCCACTGGACTATCGGCTCGCGCGAACAGAAGTGGCGTCACCTTATTCACCCGCACGTCCGTGCACTGCGCCGAGAGGAGCACCGCAATTAACAGCGTGTAGGGGTCTTTATGATCGAGTGGGATCGGTGGATCCGGATACAGCTCGGATAATCGCTTCAACGCATAGGCAGCTCGTTCGGTCTTCGTCATCATAAATAAAAAAGCCGCCCGGATGGGCGGCTGGAAAGATAAAAATGGGAGGTCAATAGAATCAATAGGATCTAGAACCAGCCTTTTTTGCCGTTTACGTAAGTGGCAACGAAATCTTCGTCGGACTTGGTCAGATACATGATACCTTCAATGAGGCCGATGATGCCGGCAATAATTGGACCAAAACCCATGAGGAGTATACCTACAGTGCCTAGAAGCAGCATGATAACTCCTTCTTTTGTGTAGCCTAATACGAATTTGTGGATTCCGAGAAATCCAAGCAGGATGCCGCAGATACCGGCAGCGATTTTCTTCTCTGCACCGGCTGGTTTACCAACTGGTGCAGCTGTTTCTTGAGGAGCGTTTTCTTCAGACATGATTTGACTTTCGTTTGTTGTTATTAGGAAAACGCGTAGCTAATAGAACTAACGTTACACTTTCGAGTAAAAAATTATACGCGTTAGACCAATATTTCAGCAGCAATGCGGGTGTCACTTAAACTACGAGGATAAAGTATATAAATTGGGTAGCGGATGGCGACCTCGCCAGCCATCGATAGGCATGAAACACTGAGCAAGATGCCAATGGCCCGCGGGGACGCGTGCCGCTACCATGTAATACATGCACGGCTATTACCCGACAGCATCCTCATACGCGCCAGCCCTTGACAGTCACGCAGGCGACTGCCAATTCTTTGCCTTTTAACATATTCTATCTATGGCATCTCCTACTGACGTTCGTAAGGGCAAAGTCCTCAACTACCAAGGCAATCCACATCTCGTGCTCGACGTGCTACACCGCACGCAGGGCCGGCAAGCCGGATTCATGCAAGTTACCATGCGTAACTTGAGCACAGGTGCTAGCACGAACACGAAGATTCGCACGACCGACAACGTCGAAATCATGCACACAGACATGGTCAAACTGGAGTTCAGCTACGTCGATGGTGACGGCTACCACTTTATGGACCCTGAGAGCTTTGAGGATATTATTCTTGAAGAATCCCTCGTCGAAGACGCGAAGGACTTTCTGGTAGAGACTCAGGCTTACAGCATCCTGCATGTGGATGGCCGGCCGATCTCTATCGACTTACCGGCATCCATTGAGATGACAGTCACCGAGTCAGCCGAAGGCGTAAAAGGTGACACCGCAAGTAATGTCCAAAAACCCGCCACGCTGGAAACGGGGCTGACGGTGCAAGTGCCCCTCTTCATCAAGGAAGGCGAAACCATCAAGGTGAATACCGCAGATCGATCCTACGCCGGGCGGGCGTAGATGGGATGGCGATCGGATGGCGATCGGATGGCGAATGAATGAAGAATGATAACGGATACCTGCTATCATTCATCACCCATCATTCATCTGTCATCATTCATCAACCCGGAGGCCAATTCATCTGACGACCTCCGAGCAGGTGGACATGCAGGTGCGGCACGGCCTCGCCGCCTTCCTTACCGTTGTTGATAACGATGCGGAAGCCCTTCTCTAGCTCTAGCTTCTGAGCAACTGAGCCAGCCGTTAAGAGCAGGTGCCCCAGCACGGGCTGATTCTCGAGGGCGGCCTCCCCGACTCGCGGAATCGGCTTCTTGGGAATAACCAAGACGTGCACCG
>Ga0307933_1001326_pt1 | contig 19759 bp, 19 predicted proteins | sample OrgLakmetageno88_FD_201811 | JGI IMG/M metagenome (GOLD analysis project Ga0307933, IMG submission 201811) | Saline water microbial communities from Organic Lake, Antarctica - #88 | ecosystem: Environmental > Aquatic > Non-marine Saline and Alkaline > Saline | place: Antarctica: Organic Lake...
TCGGTCACCACGCTGTGGGAAGTCTTGGTGCCCTTCTCCGACTATGCGTTCAACAAAGCCCATTCGGCCGCATACGGGATGATTTCCTACTGGACTGCTCACCTCAAAGCCCACTACCCAGCCGAATACATGGCAGCTCTCCTCACCAGCGTGAGCGACCAGAAAGATAAATCGGCCATCTATCTCAACGAATGCCGACGGATGGGCATTCAGGTCTTACCGCCTGATGTGAACGAGTCGATCGCCACCTTTAGCGCTGTGGGCGATGATATTCGTTTTGGGCTTGCCGCCATCCGTAACGTGGGCGTGGGGGTGGTTGCCTCCATTCGAGCAACCCGCGAAGAAAAGGGCCTCTTTCAGAATTTCCACGACTTTGTAAAAAAAGTGCCGGCGTCCGTTCTTAATCGTCGTTGTGTGGAATCACTCATCAAAGGGGGCGCTTTCGACCAACTGGGACACACCAGGCGAGCGCTCTTTGACGTTCATGAAAACGTGGTGGAGGCAGCCTCCCGGGAGAAAAAAGCTGAAGAGCACGGTCATGTGGGTTTCGATTTTGACTCTCTGTTTGACGACAGCGACACTCCGAGCGCGCCCGCCGTTCCTGATCGACCCGAATGGCCGAGAAAGGAACTGCTGGCCCTCGAGCGGGACATGCTGGGGCTCTATGTGTCTGATCACCCCCTGGCAGGCCTCGAGCGGGCTATCGGGCAGGAAGCCGAACTGACGATTGCGGAGTTGCTGGTCCAAGACCGTGAAGACGGTGACATTGTGACCATTGCCGGGCTGATTACCTCGGTTAATCACCGCGTGGCCCGCTCCAGTGGCAACCCTTACGCCCAGGTTGTTGTCGAAGATTTTGGTGGAGAAATATCCATCATGTTCCTAGGAAAAGCCTACAAAAATTACCAAACTGATCTTGTCGAGGACACCATTGTGGCTTTGCGCGGTCGCGTGTCCAACCGCGACGATGGTCTGGGCCTTCACGCCGTAGAGCTCACACCTTTGAAAGTTTCGGCGGAGCAGTCTGATGCCCCTCTGACCCTGACTGTCCCCGAGAAATTCGCCACCCACTCGGTGTTGACTGCGCTCGACCAGGCTTTGGAGCGCCACGGAGGACCCGCTCCGGTCCGGTTACGGCTGGTCAAGTCGGGCGTTGTCCGTGTCTTCGAGTTGCCCCGAACGGTGACGGTCTCGCTGGATTTGATGGGTGAGGTCAAAAGCCTGCTTGGTGCAGACTGCCTGAGTTCTTAGAGAGCGACCGCCCGGCCGTATGCTCTCTGGAAATAGACCATGGGGTCTCTCCCCGCTTCTTCGAGGTCGCCCCCGACAATTTTTACCGCTACGGTAGCCGCAAATTCGACCTCCAGGGTGGACACAATCTCACAGTGTAGCCACGCGCTCACACCGCGAAGCAGAGGCAATCCGTCTGGCCCTGGAGCCCAGTGATCCCCCGCAAAACGTGCGCTTGCCTCGCCCGCCATCGTCTGAGCCAGTTCGAGAGAATCAGCTGCCAGGAAATGGATGAGCACTCCTGCACCAGGCTTCATCGACGACCATGAACTGGCTGTCTGAGACATGTTGAACGTTGCTAAGGGTGGCGCCGCTGACAGCGATGCCACAGAGGTGGCCGTAAAGCCGGTAGGGGAACCGTCAGGTTTCAGCAGCGTGACGATGGCTAGGCCAGCGCCGTGGCGGCGGAATGCTTCGCGGAAGATCGTAGAGGGGGAGAGAGATTCGTTTGTCATTTGTCCCATCTTAAGCGCCAAACCCCCAGAGTGATGCGACCCGCGCGGGGCTACGATAGAACCCTCATGATTCGTACTCTCGATATGCGTGGCCTCAACATCACTCCGGAGACAGTGGGGAACTTTGTTCCCCGCGTGTCTACGGGGTCTTTGGAGACTCAGACGGTGGTCGCATCGCTCATGGATGCAGTGAGATTGCAGGGCTCACAGGCGCTCAAAGATCAGTCCGCCGAGTTTGATGGCGTCACCGACCTGGTTATCGCGGTCACAAAAAAGGAGCTGTCAGCGGCGCTGGCCTCTCTGGACCACTCCCTTCGGGCGGCGATTGAAGAGTCCATTAGAAGGGTGCGAGCGGCATCCGAAGACGCTGTGCCAAGCCCTCAAACAACCGAATTTCACACCGGTGGCCGCATCACCATGCGCTGGGTCCCCGTCGATCGCGCCGGTGTGTATGTTCCGGGGGGAAAAGCCGTCTATCCGTCAAGCGTGGTGATGAACGTGGTGGCTGCCCAAGCGGCAGGGGTGTCAGAGATTGTTCTTGTATCACCCCCTCAGGCTGATTGTGGAGGGCGCATTCACCCGACGATTCTTGCCAGCGCCCACCTTTTAGGAGTCTCTGAGGTGTATGTCATGGGGGGTGCCGGTGCGATCGCCGCCTTGGCGTGGGGTGTGTCAGACATCGGGCTTGCACCGGTATCGGTCATTACCGGTCCGGGTAATCGTTATGTGGCGGCAGCCAAACGTGCGGTCAAAGGAGTGGTGGGGATTGATTCGGAGGCGGGGCCCTCAGAGATTGGCATCATCGCCGATGAGACAGCCAACCCTGAGTTCATTGCCGCTGACCTGATCTCCCAAGCGGAACACGATGAGTTAGCCTCCGCCGTGCTGATGACGACCTCCCATGAATTAGCGCGCCGCGTCGACACCGCAATCGCACGTCGGGTGGACACCACCCACCACGCAGACAGAGTGCGGGCTGCTCTCGGTGGCGAACAGTCAGCACTTGTCGTGCTTGACACGAGGGAACAGGTCATCCTGTTTTCTAACGCTTTGGCCTCTGAGCACCTCGAGGTGATGGTGGACGAGCCCGAAAAGATGCTCCCCAAGCTTCGACACGCGGGTGCTATTTTTCTGGGGGACTACTCACCGGTGAGTGCGGGGGATTATGCGGCCGGCTCTAACCACGTGTTGCCGACCAACGGTTCCGCGCGTTTCAGCTCAGGCCTGTCACCCATGTCTTTTCTGCGCACCCAGCAAATTGTCGACTACGACAAAGAAGCGCTCTCCCATATTTCTGAGCACATTGTCACTTTTGCCCGAGCGGAAGATCTGCCCGCTCACGCCGATGCCATCAGTGAGCGCTTCATTGAGCGACCGCGTGAGCCCCAGGACCAATAGGCTCTAGCAAATGTACTGTCCCTTTTGTCGTCACCCCGATAGTCGAGTCGTTGATTCTCGAACCAGTGATGACGGTCTCTCCATTCGTCGCCGACGCCAATGCCCCGAATGTCAACGACGTTTTTCCACTCTGGAGACGGCAAGCCTGAGCATCATCAAGCGCAGCGGCGTGTCGGAGCCTTTCTCGAGAGAAAAGATTGCCTCGGGCGTGAAAAAAGCCTGCCAAGGTCGGCCTGTGACAGATCAAGATTTGGCTCAATTGGCCCAGCGTGTTGAAGAAACTATCCGTCAAACAGGGGTGTCTCAGGTGGATGCCAATGAGATTGGCTTGGCGATTCTGGAGCCACTTCGTGAACTGGACGAGGTCGCCTACTTGCGTTTCGCCTCGGTGTATCAGGCTTTCGAAAGCCTTGATGATTTTGAGCTCGCCATTGATTCCCTTCGCGCTGCTCCCGCAGCTACCACCGAGGATGGCTGATGTATTCGTTCGTATTTTCCATTGTGAAGCGGTGGGACCCTGAATTAACCCATCATCTGGGCATGATTCTGATTCGCATTTTTGGCCTGCCGTTTGTGCGCACAGCGCTTCGCCAAAGGACCGCTCCGGGCTCTGCACTCGCGCTTAGCGCACTGGGTCATCGGTTTGCGTCTCCGGTGGGGCTGGCAGCGGGATTTGATAAAAATGCGGTGGCCATTCGAGGGTTTTTCGCTTTGGGTTTTGACCATGTCGAGGTGGGAACGGTGACGGCTCTTGCTCAGCAAGGCAACCCCACACCTCGATTGTTCCGCCTTCCCGATGATGAGGCGCTGGTCAACAGGATGGGTTTCAATAACGATGGGGCCGATGTTGTGGCCACGCGTCTTGCGGCGCTTCGCCACTGGGGAGGAGCACTGCCCATCATCGGGGTCAATATCGGCAAGAGCCGGGTCACCCCTCTCGACGAGGCGACTGCTGATTATGTGAAAAGTGCAACATTGCTCGCCCCGCACGCTGACTATCTCGTGGTGAATGTGAGTTCGCCAAACACCCCCGGGTTGCGTGGCTTGCAGGAAAAAGACACCCTGAAGCCGCTTTTGGCCGCTGTTGCCGGGGTCGCAGGGAACACCCCGGTGTTGGTGAAAATTTCTCCCGACCTCGATGATGGTGCCATTGCCGAGGTGGCTGCCTTGGTCATGGAGCTTGACTTGGCAGGCATTGTGGCCACGAATACGACGACAACGCGCGAGGGGTTAATCACCCATAGCCCCAAGGTTGACGCCGCGGGGGAGGGGGGGCTCTCCGGGCGCCCCCTGGCCGCACGTTCCCTGAATGTTCTCAGTCTGCTTCGCCAAACGCTGCCCCGTGAGAAATGCGTCATCAGTGTGGGGGGAATCTTTACCGGTTCAGATGTTGCAGAACGTCTGGAAGCTGGTGCCACCCTGGTACAGGCCTACACAGGTTTCGTGTACCGGGGGCCCTTCTTTGCACATCTGCTGACCGCAGAGCTTGAGCAGTCGAACTAGCTGGGTTTCTCGCCCCGCTTGACCTGGGCTTTGGGCAACCGCAAACCCCTCATCTGGAGCGAACGCATCGCCGCATACCAGCGAACACCGTTTTCGGTGTTCTCGATGCCATGTTTGCCTCGAAGCCCCTTGCGCACCTGGAACCCGGCGAAAAACGCGTCAATGATGGTGAGCAAGAAGAATGTCCACAGCACAACAATGGCGATGAATTGTGCCTGGAGGGAGGGCAAAAATGTGGCAATAATCACCGCAAACATGATGGGAATCAGGAACTCACCGAAACTCCACCGGGCATCGACATAGTCGCGCACCCATTTCCTCTGGGGCCCTTTATCCCGAACTGGAAGATAACGTTCTTCACCGTTTGCGAGACCAAGCCTCGCACGCTCACGCATTTTACCCATGCGCTCGCGACCCTCTTTGCGATTGTTGGAGACCAGCGGCCTCTTGCGCGCCGCTTCACGATCGCGTCGGCGAGGAGTGGGACGGCCCTTGCCCGTTTCGTCGTCGGCGCTTTGTGGCGGGGCTTCGGTGGGGCTCACAACAATCCTTTTGCTTTGAGGGGAGATAACAGTCCCTAGGGTATCGGCACTTGGGTGACAGAGTGCTTTTTGGCTCGTCACCGTTTCCTGGAGGCTGGCACCGCGCTACCAGAGTGAAGGTCTGGTCCCCTGCCATCCCAGGTCTGACTCAAGCGCTGACGCGAGTTGCAGCAGCGTGGCGTCTTGCCCAGGCCCTCCAATGAGTTGCACGCCACGCGGTAATCCATCCACCCCAAGCCCGGCAGGCAGTGCGAGAGCGGGGAGACCGGAGACGTTCACGAAGCTACTAAAAGGTGTCACCCGAACTTGTTGGCGAAAGTTTTCTTCCGGGTTTGCCGTGTCGTAAAAGCCAATTTTGGGCGGTGGCGTGGCAAGTCCTGGAGTGAGCACAACATCAAAGCGAGAAAAGGTGCGGATGGTGTTCGTTTCGAACTGAGTGAGCACCGCAAGCGCTTCGACCACATCACCCGCACTCAGGGTGCGACCCTGCTCCATCAGGTAGCGGGTCATGGGTTCAACAAGCTCTGGGGCGACGTGATTACGCCAGAGCGCGGTCGCGGAGGCCCGCCACAAAGTGTAAAAAGCGTCACCGTATCCCTGCATTGGTGTCCACTGCCACGGAACGACCGTGTGCCCCGCGGCTTCGGCGACTGCGGCGACGCGATTCATCGCGGTGAGAGCCTCGGGGTCAACGCTGATATCCAGCCAATCATCAAAAGGGCTCGCGTGGGTCATACCGATTCGGAGGGGGGCGAGGGGCTCTGTGAGTGCGTCGCGAAACGAGCGGGGACGCGGTGGTTGGCCTGTCGCCCGAAACGTTGGCTCGCTGCCGCACAGTGCGTCGAGCAGGAGCGCCGCGTCACCGACGGAGCGCGCAAGTGGCCCGGGAACAACGAGCCCACCCAATGAATCAAAACCTGTTCCGGCGGGAATAAGGCCTCGGGAAGGTTTATGACCCACCACACCGCAGGTCCAGGCCGGGATGCGCACACTACCGCCGCCATCGTTTCCCGGCGACACGGGCACCATGCCCGCTGCCACGGCAGCGGCTGCGCCGCCGCTGGAGCCCCCGGAACCATGGCCGGGGGAGTAGGGGTTCACCGTGGGTGGGAAAACTTCTGATTCGGTGTAGGCGCTGAGGCCAAACTCGCACGTCGCACTCTTTCCCACGCTAATTCCGCCAGCATCATCAAGAACCTGGGCAAGGGGGTCGGACACGGCGGGGACCGGAATGCCCGCAAGTGCTCGGGAACCCCACCCCGTTGCCACCCCAGCTCGGTTCACCAAGTCCTTGTCAGCAAAAGGTAAACCCCACAACATCCCGGGGGGTCGAGTTCCTTCATCCATCTCGCGCGCCGCGCTGAGAGCCAACTCCGGACTCGCGGTGACAATCGCACTGACCAGAGGGTTCAGCGTGTCGATCCGTTCCAGGAAGTGGGAAACCAGCTCTCTGGCGGAGAGCTCGCCCCGTTCCCGTGCCTGGATGAGGTCAGTGGCAGAAAGTTCGTGGAGGGCAGACATCACGAAAGGCTAGCCGGTCGCGGTCGCCCTCGCGCCTTCAGCTTTGTCGCGGGGATCAGTTATACACTGATGGCGGAAGGGATGCCTATGACTGACACCATGAACCAGACCCACGGAGTGACCTTAACGGATCAGGCCGCTCTGAAAGTGAAAAACCTTTTAGAGCAGGAAGGTCGGGACGACCTCCGCCTGCGAGTTGCCGTGCAACCGGGCGGTTGTTCAGGCCTGATTTATCAGCTGTTTTTTGACGAACGGCTGATGGAAGACGACCTCGTCCGAGATTTTAACGGTGTCGAGGTTGTCGTGGACAAGATGAGTTCGCCCTACGTCGAAGGCGCAGCGGTGGATTTTGAAGACACCATTCAGAAGCAAGGTTTTACTATCGACAACCCCAACGCAGAAGGTAGTTGTGCGTGCGGGGACAGCTTCGGCTAAACCGGTAAGAATTCGGCCACACGCGCCCACCGCTCAGTTTTCCACGGGTATGAGTGGGATAGAATTATGAAGAAATATTGTGAAGAAACACTGTCAAGAAACATGGCGAAAGGTGCGTAGTGCGCCCCACATTTAAACGCGGTCTCAAAGGCGCGTCTCTTCTTACCCTTCTCGCCGTTGTTCTGGCGGGCTGCACCTCCCAGTCGGCGCTTGGATGGTTGCCTACAGAACGTGGGCTGACCAACCAGGTGGATCGCGTTATCGACTTGTGGGTGACCTCGTGGGCTGTGTTGCTCATCATCGGTGTGATCAGCTGGGTTCTCATTATTTGGGCAGCAGTGGTCTACCGTCGCCGCAAGGGGCAAACCGGTATGCCCGCACAGTTGCGCTACAACATGCCAATCGAAACTTTTTACACGATTGCACCCCTAATTTTAGTTCTCGGATTTTTCGCTTTCACAGCTCGTGATCAAGTTGCGATCGAGACCCCCCTGGCCGACCCTGATGTGTCGATAGAGGTGTATGGCAAACGGTGGGCGTGGGATTTCAACTACCTCAACGAAAATGTTTTTTATACCGGCATCCAGGCTCAAGAGATTCCGGGTGGGGGAGTTGACATGGAACTCCTCCCCAAGCTGTATTTACCGGTCGACCAAAAAGTAGAAATCAAAATTGAGTCGCGCGACGTTATTCATTCGTTCTGGATTATCGACTTTTTGTACAAGAAGGACATGATTCCTGCGAAGACCAACTACTGGTATTTCATCCCCCAGGAAGAGGGAGTGTTCCGCGGTAAGTGTGCGGAGTTGTGTGGGGAGTACCACTCCATGATGCTCTTTGAGGTTCATGTTGTGTCAGAGCAGGAGTACAACCGCCAGATGTTGGCGTTGCGCAGTGAAGGCAACGTGGGGCGTTTGGGCCCGGAGGTCAACGTTTTGCAAAATTTACCGGGAACAACTCCCGCCAGTGAAAGGCAATAGGACATGACCACGACGGCACCGCGCCCTTCTGTAACGGAAATTCCCGAGGGCCTCTCCAATATTCGGGTCGCTAAAAAAGGCAACCTCTTTGTCGAATGGATGACGACCACTGATCACAAGAAGATCGGGCATCTCTACCTGATCACGTCCTTTATGTACTTCCTCATTGGCGGAGTGATGGCACTGGTCATCCGGGCCCAGCTGTTTGCTCCCGGTCTAGAAATTGTGGCAACGAAAGAGCAGTACAACCAGCTCTTCACGATGCACGGCACCATCATGCTGCTGATGTTTGCCACCCCGTTGTTTGCGGGCTTCGCCAACGTTTTGCTGCCTTTGCAGATTGGCGCTCCCGACGTGGCTTTCCCGCGACTGAATGCGCTGGCCTACTGGTTCTATAGCTTTGGCTCGCTGATCGCTGTCGCCGGATTCTTGACCCCTCAGGGCGCAGCGTCGTTTGGCTGGTTTGCCTACAGCCCACTGTCGAGCCAGACGTTCTCGCCGGGACTGGGGGGAAACCTGTGGGTATTTGGTTTGGGTTTGAGCGGATTTGGAACGATTCTAGGAGCGGTGAACTTCATCACCACCATCATCACCATGCGGGTTCCGGGTATGACGATGTGGCGGATGCCGATTTTCACCTGGAATGTGTTAATTACGTCGATTCTCGTGATTCTCGCGTTCCCCGTCCTCGCTGCAGCGTTGTTGTCCCTGGGGAGTGATCGAGTCTTTGGGTCCCATATCTTTGACCCCGCTAACGGTGGTGCCATACTGTGGCAGCATTTGTTCTGGTTCTTTGGCCACCCTGAGGTGTACATCATCGCGTTGCCCTTCTTCGGCATCGTTTCGGAAATTTTTCCCGTATTTAGCCGGAAACCGATCTTTGGATACCGCACTCTGATCTACGCATCGATCGCCATCGGAGCGCTGTCGATGACGGTCTGGGCTCACCACATGTATGTCACCGGTTCGGTGCTTCTTCCGTTCTTCGCCCTGATGAGCATGCTCATAGCGGTGCCCACGGGGGTGAAGGTTTTCAACTGGGTGGGAACGATGTGGCGTGGTTCTGTGACCTTTGAAACTCCGATTGTTTTTGCTCTCGGGTTCCTCATTTCCTTCGTCTTTGGTGGTCTGACCGGTGTGATTTTGGCGTCACCCCCGCTTGACTTCCACGTGTCTGATTCGTACTTCGTGGTCGCGCACTTCCACTACGTCGTGTTTGGCACCGTGGTGTTTGCGATGTTTGCAGGATTCTATTTCTGGTGGCCAAAGTTCACCGGCAAGATGTTGAATGAGTCCTTGGGTCACATTCACTTCTGGATTCTGTTCATTGGTTTCCACATGACCTTCCTGATCCAGCACTGGTTGGGCGTCATGGGGATGCCGCGTCGTTACGCGACCTACCTGCCTGAAGACGGGTTCACCTGGATGAACCAGCTGTCCACGGTTGGTTCCATATTCTTGGCCCTGTCGATGATTCCTTTCTTCCTGAATGTGTACTTGACTGCACGAAACGGAGAAAAGGTGACGGTCAACGACCCCTGGGGTTACGGCAGATCGCTGGAGTGGGCAACAAGCTGCCCCCCTCCTCGTCACAACTTCACGTCTATCCCTCGTATTCGTTCAGAGTCGCCTGCGTTTGATCTGAACCACCCCGAGGTTGGGTTACCTCTGTCGGTGGAGGCCGATGACAAGAGGGCTCAGGAAGCGTCGAGGTCGTAGTTCATGAGAACTAACGTCGTCATTTTGTGGATTCTCTCCGCATATTTCTTTGCTCTGTCCGCGGTCTACACCGTGTGGTCTGTAATTGATAAAGACCAGGTTGAGTGGGCGGGCACGCTTGCCATTGGGTTGAGTGGGATTCTGACGCTGTTCATCGGTTTCTATCTGCAGATCCAATACAAGAACCAGGGTGGCGAGCTTGCCGAAGATCGCCGAGACGCGGACATTGACGACGGTGATCCTGAGATTGGTTTTTATAGCCCGTGGAGCTGGTGGCCGGTTATCTTAGCGTCGGGCGCGGCCATCGCTTTTGCTGGTCTGTCGGTGGGTTTCTGGGTTGCCTTCTATTCGGTGCCTCTGATTTTGATTGGGCTTGTCGGGTGGACGTATGAGTATTACCGGGGATACTTTGCCCGCTGATACTCCCCACGTGCGCCTGGCAACAGCGAATGATCACGATAGGGTCCTCGAGTTGGTGGCCATGCTCGGTCATGCCGTTGATGTCGACCCCGAGGTCTTCACCGTCAGCTACGCCCGGGCGATTGCTGATGCGCCACGAACAATCGTTCATGTGGCTGAACTGGCCGGTGTCGTTGTGGGTTACGCCCTCACCACAATCAATACCTTGCTTTATACCAACGGCCCCTCTGCGCAGCTCCAGGAGATTGTGGTCGATGACACGGTGCAGTCCACAGGCGTCGGCACAGCCCTTGTGAGCGCCGTTGAGCAGGCGTGTGAAGATCACGGGGTCACACAACTTACCGTCGCCTCACGCCGCGCTGGAGGCTTCTACGACCGCCTGGGCTACACCCAGCAAGCTGAATACATGCGCCGGCTCTTCTGAGCTCTGCAGTCCTCTCGCCGGCCGGCATCGTGACATGTCGGTGCCGACCGTAGTCGGGTCTCGCGTGTTTGGTGTGGAGCGTGCCGTCAGGGCTCAGACAAACGAACTGACGCTTTTTCTTTAGGCGTTCTGTGCACCAGCCGATCTTCGTGAGGCTGGAGAGCGCGAATACGGTGAAGCATCGCTCAGTGAGGAACCCCAGGAACCCTAGGAAGTGCTGGGACTTCGACACGAACTGAGTCACAACGCCACTTCGGCTTATGGCCTCGGGACAGTGCGAGGGGAGCTGCTGGCGCAACTCTGGCCACGGACGTGCCCTGGTTACGTTTTCTACCCCTCCACCCGTCTAGGTACGCCGACCCGGCGTCGCACACGCGTCCGGGCCAAGGGATGTGGGCCAAGGGATGTGGGCCCTCCAACAGACAAGGAGGGGGTGTGGTGTCGAGTTCCACCACCACACCCCGAGCCTGTTTACGAGTTAGTGCTTAGCCGCGTCTTCAAGCTCTTTTGGTTCAACGGGCAGGACGCGATCTTCGAAGAACCAGCGTGACACACGTGCGCGGAAACGAGTTCCTACGGTGATGCGTCCATCCTCGTTGGGGCGCACGGTGAGAGGCTGGTATTCGTTATAGTCCAAGAGCTTCCACCGCTCGTAATCGGAGAGTTGCTCGTGCACCTCCACATATTCACCGCCGGGGAGTCGAACAATTCGTCCGCTCTCGTAACCGTGGAGCGCAATTTCTCGATCCTTGCGTTGCAGCGCCAAACATGTTCGTTTGGTGATGATGTAGGCGGCAATCGGCGCGGCAACCCACAGAACCTGCAAGGTGGAGATCACTCCCTCAATACTCAGGGCGAAGTGCGTGGCTAAGAGGTCAGAGCTGGCAGCAGCCCACATGACGGCGTAGAAGACGACTCCGGCAGCACCAATAGCGGTGCGAGTGGGGGCGTTGCGGGGGCGATCGGCGATGTGGTGCTCACGCTTGTCACCCGTCACCCAGGCCTCAAAGAACGGATACAGAGCCACCAAAACGATGAATACCCCGAGTATGACCGTCGGCAACAGAATGTTGATCGGCCACGTGAACCCAAAGAGGACAAACTCCAGCCCCGGTGGTATCAGCCTGAGAGCTCCATCGGCAAAGCCGATGTACCAGTCAGGTTGTGTTCCCGCCGACACGGGGGAGGGGTCATAAGGCCCGTAATTCCAAATGGGGTTGATCGTAAACAGTGAGGCAATCAGCATGATCACACCAAAGACGAGGAAGAAGAATCCTCCGGCTTTCGCTGCGAACACCGGCATAACAGGGGAACCCACAACGTTGTCATTCGTACGACCGGGACCGGCGAACTGGGTGTGCTTGTTCACAACGAGCAACACCATGTGAATGGCGAGTGTGGCAATCAAAATTGCCGGAAGCAGCATGATGTGCAAGACATACAACCTTGGAATGATGTCGGTTCCGGGGAACTCGTTGCCGAAGAAAAGATAGGACATCCACACGCCGATGACAGGGAAGGACTTGATCATCCCATCGATGATGCGCAGACCGTTTCCCGAAAGCAGGTCATCGGGAAGGCTATAACCGGTGAAGCCTTCGGCCATGGCCAAAATGAAGAGCAGGAAACCGACCATCCAGTTGATCTCGCGGGGCTTGCGGAATGCGCCGGTGAAGAATACCCGTAACATGTGTAACCCGATAGCAGCAATGAACAACAGTGCCGACCAGTGGTGAACCTGCCGCATCAGCAGTCCACCGCGGATGTCAAATGATAAATCGAGAGCGGTGTGGTAGGCCACGGACATCTCGATGCCCTTGAGAGGAAGGTATGACCCGTTGTAGACAACCTCCGTCATCGAGGGATCATAGAAGAACGTCAGGAACGTCCCACTGATGAGGATAACGATGAAGCTGTAGAGCGCGACCTCACCCAGCATGAAGGACCAGTGGTCGGGAAAGATCTTCCGACCCAGCGCTTTGACGGCGGTGGAAGCACTCGTGCGCTCGTCCACGTAGTTCGCAGCTGCCGAGGTAAACCGCATCCCGCGGCCAGGTTCAGCTGCTGTGTTGTTGCCGATTGTGTTTGTCATCGCCTACGCTCCCAAAAGCTTGGCCCTACCGGTTCAGTGAAGTCACTCTGTGCTACTAGGTATCCTTCATCATCAATGGTGATAGGAAGCTGTGGAAGCGGGCGCGCCGCGGGCCCAAAGATTACTTCGCACTCGTTTGACACATTAAACGCTGATTGATGGCAGGGGCACAGCAGATGGTGTGTCTGTTGCTCGTACAGCGCAACAGGGCAACCCACATGGGTGCAAATCTTTGAGTACGCAACGATCCCCTGGTATGACCATGTCTCGCGCTCCGGCGATACGTTGAGTTCATCGATGGGCAGACGCATCAGCAACACGGCTGCTTTCGCTTTTTCTTCAATCCGGTGGTACTCGAGTTCCGCCAAGCCTTCGGGAATTACTTGGAAAGCCGAACCGATCGTGACCTCAGAGGCTTTAATGGGAATACCGGAAGGGTCTTTCGCCAGGCGGACGCCTTCGGCCCACATCGTCTGCTTGAGGAGTTTGACCGGGTCGTAGGAGGGAGCCAAGTCTCTAAAAAGCACCACAGCCGGAACGGGAGTGGCAATCATGGCTCCAATGAGGGTGTTTCTCACCAGCGATCGCCTGGTGAAGCCACTTTCCTTGTTTGCCTGAGCAAAAGTTTCAATGGCTGCGCTGCGGGACTCTTCGGTTCCGCGAGTGGGGTGGCGTTCTTCGACCAATTCGTGGCCATGCATGAGGGATTTTGCCCAGTGCACCGCGCCGATGCCGACGCCCAGAAGGCCAACGGCAGCAAACAAACCCACAAACATGTTGTTGAAGCGGACAGACTGCATGTCCCCGGGAATGATGGGGAAGACCACGTACGCCACGGCAGCCCCGACACTGCCCACAATGGAGAGGGTAAAGAAAAAAGCGATTCGACGCTCCGCTTTTTTTTCTTCTTTAGGGTCCAAATCGGTGACCCGGAGGTGCTCCGGGGGAAGCCCGGGGTTGGTCAGACCCTCGGAGGGTACAACAGCAGTGCCGGGATCATTATCGTCCTGGGATGAACCAGCAACGAGATCTGTTGACGTCGGCTTATCAGCCATAGCTCTGTTGTTCCTTTCTGTGTCGAAAACTAGTTAGAACGGGCTGTAAGCCAGATAGCCACAGCGATCAGGCCACCCAGTCCGATGATCCAGATGAAAAGACCTTCTGACACCGGGCCTAAGCTTCCCAGTGAGAATCCGCCCACAGAGGGGTTTTCGTCCATGTAATTGAGGTACGAAATGACGTCATTTTTTTCCTCGGGGGAAAGATTCATATCGTTGAACACCGGCATGCTCTGAGGTCCCGTTACCATCGCGCCGTATACGTGGATGGGTTCGAGATCGCGCAAATGTGGCGCGTACTTTCCCTCGGTCAGCGCCCCGCCCGCTCCGGCCACGTTGTGGCACATCGCGCAGTTAACACGGAAGAGTTCGGCTCCATTGGCAACGTCGCCATCAGCGGCGTAATAGGCCGGGTCGGGTAGTCCAGGCCCGGGGGCCAAAGAGGCAACCCACGCGCCAAGAGCGTCAATTTGAGGCTGGGTGAACTGGGCAGGCTTCTTGGCGGCTTGTGGGCCAGATGCTGCCATAGGCATACGACCGGTTCCGACCTGGAAGTCCACAGACAACGCCCCCACACCAATGACAGTGGGGCCTGACTGGGCACCCTCCCCGTTCAGGCCGTGACAGCTCGCGCAGTTGGCCATGAAGAGACGTTCACCCTCATCGACTAAAGCCAAAGTTGACTCTGGGGGGGTGTCGGCGTGGGCGATGCCCGCGCTGGTTGCCGCATACACGCCACCGGTAGCAAACAAACCAATCACGAGCAGCAGCACCCCCATCATGGGGTGGCGACGGCCGGAACGGCGGTTGGCTTTTGAACTAGTCATGAGCTTTTTCCACTCTCTTTCTTATTGCAACACGTAAATCACGAGGAAGAGGCCAATCCAGACCACATCCACAAAGTGCCAGTAATAGGACACCACAATTGCGCTGGTAGCTTCCCGATGGGTGAACGTTTTCACGGCGTATGCACGGCCAATGACCAGCAAAAACGCAATCAACCCACCCGCGACGTGAAGACCGTGGAAGCCTGTCGTGATGTAAAAGGCAGAACCGTAGGCATCGGAACTGAGGGTGACGCCCTCCGACACAAGAACCGCATATTCGTAAATCTGGCCGGAGACAAAGATTCCCCCCATGACATAGGTCAGGAAAAACCACTCGACCATTCCCCACTGAGTGGGCTTCCATCCTGTGGCTCGAGGTTGCAAACGCTCCGCCGCAAACACTCCAAACTGCGCCGTCACACTGGACAGAACCAAAATCGTGGTGTTCGCTGTAGCGAAGGGCACATCCAAGAGCCCCGCGTTGAATTCCCATAAATCAGGGGAAGTGGAGCGCAGTGTGAAGTAGATCGCAAACAAACCCGCGAAAAACATCACCTCGCTTCCCAGCCACACGATGGTTCCCACGGCGACGACGTTCGGTCGATTCACGGTGGGGGCAGAAAGACCAGGGGACATAGATGGGGTACTCACGGTCCTATTATGCCTGATTTACCTGGGAGCTTCCGTGCCACGACATGCCGGACTTCGTCGTTAAGATGACAACTATGACATCAGATTTCTCGTGGTCACATGTTCTTGGAGAGCTACTTAACGGGCGCGACATGTCGGTAGCGAATGCCACGCGGGCTATGTCAGAAGTGATGGCGGGGAGGGCTACCGACGCCCAGTTAGCCGGATTCCTGGTCGCGTTGCGGGCAAAGCCCGAAACCGTGGATGAGATCGTGGGTTTTCGCGACGCCATTCTCCACAACTCCCTCCCTTTAGCCATCGACTCGATGGTGCTCGACATCGTGGGAACCGGGGGAGACCCCTACGGTGCCGTGGTCAACGTGTCCTCCATCGCCTCGATTGTTGCCGCAGCCTCGGGAGTTCCCGTGGTGAAGCACGGAAACCGGGCGGCAAGTTCACGCTCAGGTGCCAGCGATGTGTTGGGAGCTTTGGGGCTCAATCTTGATCTTGACGCCTCGGACGTGGCGCGAGTGTTCCATCAGGTCGGCATCACTTTTGTTTTTGCCGCTAAGTTTCACCCGGGCTTTAGGCATGCGGTGACGGCCCGAAAGGACATGGGAATTCCCACGGTGTTCAATATTTTGGGCCCCCTGTGTAATCCCGCAAGGCCCGATGCCACCGCGGTGGGGGTCAGCGCGTTGGAGCGAGCCCCCCAAATGGCCGGTGTGTTCCGCACCCGCGGCGCCACTGCGCTCGTCTATCGGGGCGATGATGGGATCGACAAGCTGACCACCACGGGCCACTCTCACGTGTGGGAGGTCTCGCGAGGCCAAATTTTTGAACACGACATCAATTCTGAAGAACTGGGTCTTGCTAAAGCGAAACCGGAGGATCTGCTGGGGGAGAGCCCGGCACACAATGCCGAGCTCGCACGATCGGTGTTGGCGGGTGAACCCGGTCCGGTGAGAGACATTGTCGTTCTCAACGCTGCAGCAGGCTTGGTTGCCTTCGCCCTGGCACAAGACCCCAGCCAGCATGAACGCGGCCTTCCCGAGCGGCTAGTGGAGAACATCACCAGGGCTCAGGCGGCTCTGGATTCAGGTAGTGCACAACAGAAACTTGATGACTGGGTTGAAGCCACTCGCGCAGACTAAAAGTAGGGATTTTGGTACCCCCGTCTTGTGCTCTTGGCGGGTAGCGACGGTGGCGCGCCGTGTCACCTGGGCGGGAACAATTCTGTGCACTGCCGGACCGGCGTAGCATCAGAATGACCCGGGGCTCGGGTGAACACCAAGGAGATGTGCGACATGACCGTCAAAGACAACGGACCCCACCCCAACGCTTTCGATATAGAAACCGCTACGAAGGAGAATGAGAACTACCGAACGGTGGCGTGGACGGGTAAACACCTGCAGGTGACCCTCATGTCCATCCCCGTGGGGGAGTCCATCGGGCTTGAAGCTCACCCCAACACCGATCAGTTCATTCGAGTTGATGCGGGGCAGGGCAAGGCGGTCATGGGGCCAACCAAAGACCAGCTCGATGTCGAACACGCCGTGTCCGATGGGTGGTCCATCCAGATTCCTGCTGGTAGCTCGCACGACATCATCAACACGGGGGACACGCCCCTGCGCCTCTACACGATTTACGCTCCTGTTCACCACGCATCGGGCATCGCCCAGGACACTCGCGCATCGGCTGAAGAAGATGAATCACGCGGCGTGGACGAGCCCCCCTCCTGGACAATCCAGCCAGAGAGTGATGCGCCAGACCAACACGTCATCTAATCCCCAACAAGCCCGGGTCATGCTTGTACCCGCGCCGAAAACACGGTGGTTCCCCCGCTGTGGTGCATGCCTTCTGGGGGAGTGAGCGAAACGCGCAGTTGCTGGCCTAGCCTCAGGATTTTCTTTCATAGACAACCGGGGGCCCACATGACCTATACTTGAGAGCGTAGACAGGTTTTATTGTTTGCTGCGTCGTAGAACGCTCCCTCACCACCATGTGGTTGATATTTTTCTTACGGCGAACGAATGCATCACTCGATGCGTTCGCCAGTAGTTCGGCTTACGCAGCCAACTGTGCAGTGGTGCATCTCACCACACGAAGGTCATTATTTTTATGTCTGAAAAAACATTTTCCCAACTTGGCGTCCCTGCCCCGCTCGTGTCTGTTTTGACAAAAGCGGGCATTGACTCACCCTTCCCGATTCAAGTGGACACTCTTCCCGACACCCTGTCGGGAAGAGATGTTCTGGGGCGAGGTAAAACTGGCTCAGGGAAGACCCTGGCGTTTAGCATCCCCATGGTTGCCCGGCTCGCCGGTGAACTGGCCGGTGGTAAACGTCGCGCGGGTCGTCCCCTGGGGCTCGTGCTCGCTCCGACACGCGAGTTGGCGACCCAAATCACCAACGTTATGCAGCCTCTGGCTGCCGCTATGAATCTTCGGGTCACCACCATCTTTGGGGGAGTGTCACAGGGCCGCCAGGTTCAGGCCCTCCGCGATGGCGTCGAAATTGTCGTTGCGACCCCAGGCCGCCTGGAGGATCTCCGCGGCCAGGGATACCTGCATCTCGATGCGATTGAGATTACGGTGCTCGACGAAGCCGACCACATGGCTGACCTAGGTTTTCTGCCCGTGGTCACAAAAATTCTTGATGCCACACCGGCTGGAGGCCAGCGCCTCTTGTTCTCCGCAACTCTTGACAACGGCGTGGACAAATTGGTGAAACGGTTCCTGCAAAACGAAGTTCGCCACTCCGTTGATGAAGTGAACTCACCGGTGGCGAAAATGACCCACCACGTGTTTGAGACCAGCGGCCCGGATGCAAAGAAAGATCTCATCTATAAGCTCGCTTCCGGTTCGGGAAGGCGCATTCTGTTTATGCGTACGAAACACCACGCCAAGAAACTGGCGAAAGCTTTGACCGAGGCGGGGATTCCTGCGGTTGATTTGCACGGGAACCTGTCACAACCCGCCAGGGATCGGAACCTCGCGGCATTTAGCGAGGGGTCAGTTAAGGTTCTCGTGGCCACCGATGTGGCTGCGCGTGGGGTGCACGTCGACAATGTGGACTTGGTCATCCACGTGGACCCACCAATGGAGCACAAGGCGTATCTGCACCGTTCGGGACGAACGGCGCGTGCCGGGGCGGAAGGCGACGTGATCACCATTTGTCTGCCCACACAAAAGAGTGACCTTGCCGTGATTTTGAAGAAGGCAGCCATCGCCGTGAGCCCGATCAGTGTGACGGCAGATTCACCCCAGGTGCTCGCACTTGTGGGGACGATTGCTCCCTATGTGAAGCCTGTCCCACGCGAAGCTACTCAGCAGGGAGGCGGGAACGCCAATGGCAAGAACGCTCAGCGTAAGCGTGCGCTTCGCGAAGGTACGGTTCCCTCAGCTAGAGGCCGCACCGATCGTTCGCAACGAGTTGCCAAAGATGGCCAGGCGCTCCGTGATCGCTCCGGCAGGCCTGCTCGCACGGCAAGCCGGCCACAGCAGCGCTCCCGCTAGCCGGGGCGGCGACGGACCGAGGGGCTTCGCCTCAGTAGCAGGACTGCCTAGATTGTCATGGGTGATGTACCTTTCCAAGTAGGCACATCCCCCGCCACATGCGTGTGGCGCGGAAATGGGCCGGGCACTGAAAAAGAATCGGCAACGACACGATGGACGAACCACAGAATTTTTTGAACCTGACTGATCTGAGCTGGTGGAAAGAAAAGGTTGACATGACGAGCGAAGGTTCACAAGAAGTTGGCGGGTCCGAAGGAGTCGTTGGGTCCACTCATTCGCACTCTGGTGCGGGAAGACCCCGGTTGATATTTAAAGTCGGCTCCAAGAGTGAACATGATGCCGAGCCTCGTGAGTTTGACTTGGTGGATCTGATTACGAAAATCGGGTCGGGAGCAGATATGCATCTGAAACTGGAAGGGCTCGCACCTTTTCATGCCGAGATCCGCCACGACGAAGACGACGAGTACGTCTTGTATATCCATGACCCAGCAGATTCAAAAAGCGAACCAGCGTCTCCGACAGGCGAGTCCTCGGGGACTGGAAGACACATTCTGCGGACGGGGTCTCCTCTAGAACTAGGAGACTGGGCGATGTCCTACTACAGAGAAGAATTTGCAGATCACGGAAGACCGTTCGGTGGTCGTGAGGGCGGCGAAGGCGCAATTCAGTTGGATCAACTCGGCAGACCCACCGAGGAATAAGACCACGCCATGCGGGGCAGCTACCAAGATCACTGTTGGACGGCCCCACCTTTCTGCTTGCCTGCCCTGACAAGATCCGACCCAGAATCCTCTACTTAGCTAGACTTGATGGCGAAGGGGAGTAGTTCACACCGGCCAAACCGGTGGAGATGTGTCGACATGCTGGCTGAATAAGCCCGGTGCATCACCCGCTATGGGCGAACGAGACCTTTAGCCAGATAACCAACGAGCTCAGCACTGGTGTGCTT
>Ga0307933_1001329_pt1 | contig 19718 bp, 9 predicted proteins | sample OrgLakmetageno88_FD_201811 | JGI IMG/M metagenome (GOLD analysis project Ga0307933, IMG submission 201811) | Saline water microbial communities from Organic Lake, Antarctica - #88 | ecosystem: Environmental > Aquatic > Non-marine Saline and Alkaline > Saline | place: Antarctica: Organic Lake...
GAGATTTCCGGGCCGCCAACCCAGTCCACTAAACGCTCGCTGAAGCGTCGCGCTACGAAAAAGTCTTTGCCCACTTTTAATCCTAAATTCGTGAGTTAAAAAAAAGGAAATTTTTTAAACCGTTAATGAACGTCAATTAACGTTAATTCATTCTTTTTCGACCTCAGAAACCAGTCTGTAGCCGAAAGACCTCAATTCATTTTTGTAGTGATCCTGAAAGCCGAGCAGCATGAAAATGCAGCACTGCCGCACCGAGCAGCATAAAAAAGCAGCATGACCGCCCCTTCTGCTATCCCCCCCTAAAAAAATCTGCCTCTAAAAAGGGTCAGCAGGTAGAATAATATGTTTTGCCAAGGAAATCCACTGCGGTTTTTTATTCCACACATTATTCGGTATCACCGGAACAGGGTCTTTTTATTGCCTCCTCCTCCTGATGTAGAAGAAAAATGAGAGAGAATCTGGAACCGCAGATGCACGCAGATAATGAAGGACAGAATTGATTTTTAACCGTTAATGAACGTTAATTAACGTCCATTAACGTAAATTAACGGTTCAACTCATTTTTTTTTAGGATGACAGAAGTGACAAAGCCCCATGAATTTTAAAACCATTACCCATTTACTCCGCCTCAGGCCATCGTTTATCGTCCTAATGCTGGGGGGTGCACTGACTGGCCATGCCTGGCAGTCCAGCCTGTATCCGGAATCCTGGACACCGCCGGAGAACGCAGACTTCTATACGGATCAGTTGATACAGGACTTTTCCTATGCCGGCTACAAGCGCGGCGAGGAACCTCTGCCCAATGTCACGGGGCCCATTTTCGATGTCACTGATGCTCCCTATGGCGCCGATCCGACGGGAGCCAGCGATAGCACGGTCGCCATCCAATCGGCCATCGATGCGGCCGCCTCAGCGGGTGGTGGCGTGGTCTATCTACCGGCGGGAAACTACAGCATCTCGCCGCAGGGAGGGAGCTGCCTCCTCATCTCCAGTTCCGATATCGTGCTGCGGGGAGACGGTGCCGCCAGCACCTTCCTGACGAACACAGAGACGAATATGCGCTCGAAACAGGTCATTCGGGTGCGCGCCGCATCGGTGAGCACCGAAGCAGCCGTCAGTATAACCGCAGACCTGAACAACCCGACGCGCCGCCTACCGGTCGCCACTCCGGGATCCTTTGCGGTGGGTGATTTTGTTCGCCTGAAGTGGAGCTTTACCGATGAGTGGATTGCGGATCACAACCAGCAATCCTACTGGAGCGAAGCGACCGGCACACCAGTTGATGCCGAATACACACGCGAAGTGGTGGCCATCAATCAGGCCGAGGGTTGGATCGAAATCGATGCGCCCACCCGCTACATGATGAAGGTGCGCGACAACGCCCGGGTCGAAAAGATCAACGGCTTACTGTCCGGCGTCGGCATCGAGTCGCTGGCCATCGGCAATGTCCAGCATCCGGACGACACCAGCACTTGGGAGGAAGGAGATTGGAACGACCCGACTAAACCCGCCTATCAGACGCACCAAAGCTACATCTTGTTTATGCAATATGCGCGCGACTCCTGGATCACCGGCGTCGAAAGTTACCAACCGGCAGGCAACACCAGCACCTGCCACATGCTGTCGAACGGGATACTCGTTAGCCGGTCTTTCCGCATCACGGTGCAGGACTGTGTGATGAGCCGGCCGCAATATGGCGGCGCCGGAGGAAACGGCTACATGTTCCGACTCAGCCGCACCAGCGAAAGCCTGGTTCAAAATTGTATCGCGGATTTCTCCCGTCACGGCATCGTGGTCAGTGACGCAGGCACCTCGGGTAATGTTTTCCTCAACTGTGAAGACCGCGAAACCAAGCGGTCGACCGGTCATACCGGAAGTTATATCACCAACGGCTCGGGCTCGGACAACCACATGCACTTCAGCCACTCCAACCTGTGGGACAGTTGCCACGCCCATAACAGCTATTACACGGCTTCTCACCGTGGGATTTGGGGCACCATCCCCCACGCACTTACTTCCGCCCACGGTGTTTACTGGAACACCAGCGGCAGCGGCACCCGCTACGAGAACGAACCTATCGTGCGAAGCGAACAGGGGCGCTACGGCTACGTCATCGGCACCAGCGGCACTGCCAGCGGGGCCTCCAACACAATCGACGGCAACACCGCTCCGGCCGACATTCTGGAAGGAATCGGGATCGGCGACAGCTTGGAGCCACAATCCCTCTACGCCGACCAGCTGGCCAAGCGCCTGCAGGGTCTGTTGATCTTTATGGAGGAAGACGCCACGGTCGAGGTCACGGCATCCCATCCGCTCAGCCCATCCGTCTACAATTATGGCACGGGGGCCGCCAGCTACAGCTGGACGCAAGTCAGCGGGCCTACCGCCACCTTTGACGACTCCGCCTCCCTCGAAACCACCGTGGCCCTCCCGTCGGAGGGCACCTACGTCCTTCGGCTGACCGTCGATAGCGGGACCCACAGCGTTTCAGAAGACATCACGCTAACCGTGTTTGTGAACACCGCGCCAGTGGTAGAGGCCGGTGAAAACCAGACCAAGTCCAACGAAGCTGGCCAGCTATGGACCCCGAACCAGATCAACACGGCGGCCTGGTATGATGCCGGGGACACCGCCTCCATCACGGCAAGCGGCGGCGCAGTCACTCAGTGGAACGACAAGAGTGGTAACAGCCGTCATCTGTCACAGCTTGACGCGCTCTCCCGGCCCGCCACTTCCAACCGGACCCTCAATGCCCGCAATGTGCTGGATTTTGACGGCAGCGACTTCATGACCAACGCCGGAATCGGAGCGGAGATTCGTTCCCTGTTTGTCGTTTTTGTTTCCGACCAAACCATCACCTCCTCCTCCGGCAACCAATCGCTGACGTCCACCGTGGGGGACGAAGTAAGTTCGGGACTGGTGCTGGGGGCCAGCACCGGCGCCTTCTCCGGAGAGGTCTTGACCGTATTTGATGAGGATGAGCCTAATAACTATGTGGACCGCCAGGGAGTTTCCGACACCACGCTGGCGGCCATCAATCCCGGGGCGAATTTCGTCTCCAGCGTGCTGGGCACGAACTGGTTTCTGGGGCTGAACGGAAGCGGAGATTTGCGCGACCTGACCAGCGGCACTCGGAATGCGTTGACCTTCACCGCCTCCTTCGGCGTGGGTGCGGGCTTGCGCAGATCAGATGAGACCATTGGCTTCTTTGACGGAGGTATCGCCGAGATCCTTTGTCTGTCCACCGGGGTGGACGCATCCACCCGGCAGAATATCGAGGGCTATCTCGCCCACAAGTGGGGTTTGTCGGTTCAGCTTCCTGGCGATCATCCCCACAAAACAGCCCCGCCCGAAGGCTTCTCAGTCACGGCCACCCTCGAAGGCAGCGTAAGCGATGCGGAAGGTCATGATCTTGTGATCAGCTGGAGCGTGGTATCCGGTCCCGCCCCGGTCACCTTCGACAGTCCGAATGCAGCCACCACTACGGCCCTGTTTACCTTGCCCGGCGACTATGTTCTTCGGCTCAGCGCCTCAGACGGTTTCGCCACCACTGTCGACGAACTAAGCGTCACGGTAGCCGAGATATCTACACCTGTAGACGATAATACCAATGGCATCGACGATGCCTGGGAGCTGTCCAATTTTGGTGCACTCTTGGGGGAGGAGGACATCCGACACGAAAGTGGCGTGCCGTATTATTTCCTCTATCTTGCCGGATGGATGAGCGGGGAGGCAGTCGGAGATGCCGGTCGCATCGACATCGTGCGGGAATCGAGCGCGTCCTCTCCCATCATTACCTGGGACTTCGCGGAAGGCTTTGAACTGGGCGTGCACGCGGAAATCTGGGTCTCCACCGATCTGGTCGATTGGGTGCCACTACCCAGCGATCATTATTCCCATAGCACAGAAAGCGTGAACGGTAAAACCCGCCACACCGTGGAAGTCACCCACGACTATGGTGAACGCCTTTTTCTGCGGCTGCAGGATCCCTTTTATACGCCGACCGGCGACCAACTCATCTACTCCGATGATTTCGGCGGCGACCTTTCGCAATGGGTGCTCGAGCAGGAACCGGGCGGCACCACCACCGTCGTGGATAGCCAAATGGACATCTACAGCCCCGGAGGCTCCACCATCTGGTTTAAGCACAAGCTGGACGGTTCGGTTCGCATCGAATACACCGCCACCATGGTGGACGAAGGGGGGCCGCATGACCGGGTCAGCGATCTCAATTGTTTCTGGATGGCGATTGATCCCGATCATCCGGAGGACCTTTTTGCCAGTAATCAACGCGATGGCAGCTTCCCTACCTACGACCCGCTGCGTCTTTACTACGTAGGCTACGGAGCCAATGACAACACCACCACCCGCTTCCGCCGCTACCCCGGAGACGGCACGCGGCCCCTGCTGCCGGAGTATGATCTAAGTGATCCAAAATTCATGCTTACGGCCAACCAACCCGTTCGAATTACAATCGTAACCGATGGCAGCACGGTGCAGTTTTTACGGGACGACGAGATCGTCTATGATATTCAAGATCCCTCGCCCTTCACGCAGGGGTGGTTCGGACTCCGGACAGTCCGAAACCACATGTGGATCGACGATTTTAAAATCTACCAACTGGGCGTGGACTAGCGTCCCTTCAAGTAAGTTTTTTCATGCCTTAAACTATCGAAACTTGTAGCCGAACGCCTTCGCGTTTGGTTGTTGCGAACGTTCCGGGCAGTCGTCCAAAGCGGAAGCGCTTCGGCTACATGAAAAACTTATTTGGAGCTCCACTAGCGTGAGGAATTTATTCAAGGGGACTTCTGCAGAACCAGCACCTTGAACATCAACACTGCGTCGAAGGAAGGTCGATTTAGGGAGAAAAATAAACAAAAACTGAAAGCCTGCTCCTGAGTCAGCGATAGCTGCTCAGGGGTAGGTTTTCAGAAGCCCTCTTAACGTGTTAAGCTTTTTTCTGATTGGATTGAGTCGGGGAAAGTAGGAACCTATTTTATGATCTCGATACAAAGCAGAATTCTCTCAGCCACGGCAGCACTTTGCGCGGCGGCAACTTTAGCACTCCCGGTCTCCGCCGAGAGGCTACCAGCCGAGCTCCCGCCGGTGGATCTGAACGCCCCGGTTGCCAAGGACAAGCCGGTTAAAGTTTACATCATGTCCGGTCAGTCCAACATGCTGGGCTTCGGCAGGATCGAAGATGCCCCACCGCTCTTTGATGACTTCTATCTTTCGGCCGACCCTTCGGCCATGGACGGCATCCTGCCGATCAAAGGTAAGGCCATGATGCGCATGGGCATTTATCAGGGACAGGGTGAAGATGCGGCCACAGGTGGCTTGGTTTCGGCTAGCAAACAAGCCGTCGAACTGGGTGCCACTTCGGCAACGGTTCCGGCTGGCACGGTGGAGGCCTACCTCGAAGTTCCCGTCGGTGGGCAGTTCGATGTGCAGGTCGGGCTCGATGCGAGCAGCGCTGCCGTCGCGAAAGTGAACGGTCAGGAAGTTTACCGAAAAGAAAAAGGCAGCGAGGCCGTGGTCACTCCGATCCATTTGAAAAAAAATAAACGCCACAAAATCAGCATCACTTACGAGGAAGGCGGCTCGGCGGCGCTATGGCTGAAGAAAGTGGATCTGGAAGGCATGGGCGACCTGCGCTGGGTGGTGAATAAACTCGGCAAATTCAAAAGCGTGCTCGACGAGGACGGCAAGTGGGTGGCCCGTCACGATGTGATCCATACCGACGCCTACATGGGTAAGGGCAAATCGGCCCCCTTAAGCGCCCCGGCCTGCGGGGGTTCGATCGGCCCGGAGCTTGGGTTCGGCTGGGTCATGGGTGAGTTCCACGACGCACCGGTCATCGTCATGAAGGCCGACATCGGCAACCGCAGCCTCGGTTGGGACATCCTGCCCCCGGGCAGCGAGAGCTTTACCCACGAAGGGAAGAATTACCCCGGCTATGGAGAACGACTCGATGATGACGGCAAACCGGTCAAAGCGAAAAAAGGCGAATGGTATGCCGGCAAGCAATACGACGAATACACCGCAGCCGTGCACAAGGTGCTGGATAATTTCGGCGAGAAGTTCCCAGAGTATAAGGATCAGGGCTACGAGATCGCCGGATTCGTCTGGTGGCAGGGCCACAAGGACGGCCCGAACCCCGGCCACAATGCCAGATATGAACACAACATGGTGAACCTGATCAAAGCCTGGCGCAAAGAGTTCAACGCGCCAGAGGCGGACTGGACGATTGCCACGGTCGGTTTTGAGGGTGCGGACATGCCCGAGCACTACCGCAAAATTGCCCAGGCGCAGATGAATGTTGCCGACCCGGAGCGCTACCCGGAACTGGCGGGCGATGTTAAGACGATCGACGCGCGCCCCTTCTGGCGGCCGGCCGGTATGTCGCCCAAAAACCAAGGCTACCACTACCATCACAACGCCGAGACCTACATGCTGGTCGGCGACGCCCTGGGCCGCGCCATGGTCGAATTGAAAGGTGGCGAGGTCGAGTATCCATCCGGAGAAATGGACAGCAGCATCGAGATGATCCCTTATCTCGGATGGCTCAACGTTGGGAAATTTAAGTCCATGGAGGCCGCCATGAAGCCCATCATGCTCAACGACATCATCCCACATTACATTGCAACCGCTGACGGCCTGCCCAAACACCTGCGTGGGGGCATCCTCCTAAGCAAGATGCTGGCGAATCAAAAAGACGAGGACGCCGACGGAGAAGTCGACTACCAACTCAGGTCGCAACTGGATCGACTGATCTCTTATTACGAGATGGCGGGGATCGACACCTACAACTGGCAAGCCGCCGATCCGGAGCAGTTGGAAGCCGAATGGCACTACTACAGCTTCGACCCGAAGGAGCCGGCACCGAAGAAAGGTTCGCTGATCAACTATCGGGAGATCACCCTGCCAAGCGGAATGGAAAATTGGTTTGCGAGCGATTTTAACCCTGAAACGCATGGCTGGAAAATCGGCCAGGCGCCCTTCGGACAAAAAGACGGCAAGGTGAAAGCCCTTCGTGGGAACTGCAACGCAGCACACTGTAAATGCGACATGGTGCCGAATACCTTGTGGCCCAAGGAAGTGCTGCTAATGCGCACGAAACTGCAGATGCCCGAGTTCGATCCGCAGCAGCGCTACCGCCTGATCGTTGGCGGTGAAGGTCATAAATTCTCTGGCGAAGGCTACGCCTTGTATCTTAACGGCGAGCTCGTCAGCGAAAAGAAATCCGGAGGCTACAAGAACGGCGGGAAGCCCCGCGGAATCTACCTCTTTGAAGATTTTCAAAAGCAATACAGCGGTCAAAAAGTCGATATCGCACTGATAAGCTTCCTTCGCACCAGTCATCACAAGAACAGGCCCGCAGCTCCCGAAGGGCATCTCAACGCCTGGGTGCAAACAACCAAGCTCCCTCCGGTTCTGCTTAAAAGGGCCGCCTCGGCAAAGAGCGAGTAAACAAACTTCCGAAAGCATAATGAAAAAACGAAATCACCGATTGAAATGCGGCATTAGCCGGAGAGCAGCCCTATTCCTTACCATTTTGATATGGGCGAGCCCCCTGAACGCCGGCGAAGATGCCGCCAATCCGCGCGGGCACGTGCTTTGGTCGGACAGTCCGCCGGCCCCGTCTGAGAGTGAAGAAAACAGCCTGAGATACCTGGACCGCTTTTGGTCTCAAAATGTCTACCCGGTAGGCAATGGGCGGCTGGGTTTCACGGTCATGGGCGCGCCCGAGAAGGAACGCATCCAGTTCAACGAGGATTCCCTCTGGGTGGGCAACGAAGACCATACCGGCGGTTATCAACCCTTCGGCGACATCTACATCGAGACTGATCACAAGGAGATCCAAGACTATCATCGGTCACTGGATATCAGCCGTGCGGTTCAGACGATAGAATATAAGTCCGGCGGAGTCGCCTATCAACGCGACTATTTCGTCAGCTATCCGGCGCAGGTCGGGGTGATCCATATGACGGCCTCCGAGAAAGGGAAACTGTCCGGCACCATCTGGCTGGACTCCCTCCACCGTTCGGAGTTTGCGGCGAAACAAGGCCACTCGCCCGAAGCCATGGCGGCGATTAAAACCTTTGCAAAGGGCAATACCCTGACCCTTAAAGGCGAAACCAAAGACCTGTTCTGGTGGCCGGTCGTCCTGAAAAAGGGGCTGCGTGGCCGGGAATACGTGGATCAGGAGATTATTAATCTTGATTACGAAGCGCAGGTGCGGGTCTTGCATGAGGGAGGCCGTATCACCACGGACGGTGAAAAAATTGTCTTCGAAAATTGCGATCAGCTGACCCTACTTTTGGCCGCGGACACCAACTATCTGAACCAACGGGAAAAGGCTTGGAAAACCACGCACCCGCACGAAAAGATCAACGCCCAGCTTGATGCCGCGTCGACTAAAAGCTTCGACGAACTGCTCGCCGAGCATATCGCCGATTACAAAAGCTTCTACGACCGCTTTTCGATCGACCTCGGCCAATCCTCCGCAGCGAAGCGGAAAATGACCACCGCCGAACGGGTCGCCAGCTATGCACCCAAGACCGACCCGGAATTGGAAACGCTCCTCTATCGCTATGCGCGCTATCTGATGATCAGCTCCTCCCGTCCGGGCTACGGTGGGCTGCCGGCGAATCTTCAGGGAATCTGGCTCTTCCACATGCGCCCAGCCTGGCTCTCCGACTACCATACCGATATCAATCTACAAATGAACTACTGGTTCGCCAATCAGGCGAACCTCTCGGAGTGTTTCATCCCCGTCGCCGAGTGGATGGACTCGATTCGCGAAGTGAGAAAGGAAGAGACGCAAAAAGTCCTCGGCGTGGACAGGGGCTGGCTGATGCGCTCGGAAAACGGAGTTTTCGGGGGTTCCACCTACTACTGGCAGAAGGGCGACTCCGCCTGGATGTGCCAGAGCCTTTGGGATCACTTCAACTTTACGCGGGACCGCGAATATCTCGAACAATATGCCTACCCCATCATGAAGGAGATCAGCCACTTCTGGCAGGATCATTTGATCGAGGTGCCCGACCCGGCAGACCCGAATAAAACGGTCTTGGTGGCGCCCGATGGCACCTCGCCCGAGCATGGGCCCGTCGTCGATGAAAAAACAGGGGAGATCACTATTGTGGAGGCCCAAATCAATCATCTGGACGGGGTGTCCTACGACCAGCAGATGTGCTGGGATTTGTTTAATAATACAATCGAGGCGGCCACCATTCTCGGTGTGGACGAGGAACTTCGCAAAGAACTCAAATATAAGCGCGACAAGTTACTGGGGCCTCAGATTGGCAAATGGGGGCAGCTTCAGGAATGGATGGATGACATCGACGACCCGGAGAGCCGCCACCGCCACGTCAGCCATATGCTGGCCGTTTATCCGGGAAGACAGATCCACCCCACGACTACGCCGGACTTTGCAGAAGCTGCCAAGGTCAGTGTCCTCGCCCGGGGCGACGGCCCGACCGGATGGAGTAAAGTGTTCAAATCCTGCGTCTACGGGCGTTTGCTCGATGCCGAAAACGCCTACCGCCGGGCAGCAGATGTCCTGCAAACGAAAACCTACGGCAACCTCTGGACGACCCACCCACCCTTTCAGATCGATTGTAACTTCGGTTACGCCGCCGCCGTCAACGAGATGCTGGTGCAGTCCCACATGGGCTACATCCACCTGCTCCCTGCCCTGCCCGAGGCCTGGGCCGATGGCAGCGTGACTGGCATGCGCTTAAGAGGTGGCTTCGAACTGGATATGGCATGGGCCGATGGGAAGCTCGTGAGCGCTGAAATCCGAAACGTTTCCAGTGAAAGCGGAAACTGCGAAGTCCGATACAAAGGAAAAAGCGTTTCCATGAAGATCCCGAAACAACAATCGAAGACCTTTCTTTAGGAGTAGACCCCCACCCCATATCTGCCCCATTACAAGGTCAGGCGGGAGAAAAGATAATTTTGACTAAGTTTAGTGGCTGGTCAGAATGGCAGTATTGTAACAAAGCACCACAAACACACATAAAACGAGTGAAAACGCCTACAATCCCAAGGGCGCTATTCAGATGAATCAAAAAAACCTGATCCTAACCTCTCTCCTCATAACTACGGCATCGTCGGCCCTTTGGTCTCAAACAGCTATGACTGGTGCCAGCTTTGGCAATGTGGTCGACAACCAGTCTGAACTGCTCTCGTTTGAAGCCAATAACAGTGGAACCACGTTGACGATCGCAAGTATTGCGACGACATTATCTGATATAGGTGGTGTAGGTTGGCATTTGGGGCCGGGAACTAACAGTAATGTTGGAGATCCCGACACTGCTCAGGTTGCAATAAATGACGTCTTCGTCACCACTAACGTGTTTGGCCTCCCGAATAATGTCTTATTTTCGCTTAACACCACTGTTAATGCTGGGGATGGGCAATACCTCTTTTTGACTGAACACATCGGCAATGACAACGGCATTACCATCAAACCTACGAGTGGGGGCACGGCAATCGGCAGTTGGTCATTGACCTTAGATGCTACTGACTACGCGGCGATCACGACAACTTTGATTTATGATTACGATAATGAAGGAAATCCAATCGCCGGCACAGTCTTCAACCTCGCGGATTTCGTTGGCGGCACGGGCACTTTGACTGGTGTGGATGGTCTCCTTATCGACGGTGATGGCCGCCTCGATCCGGCGCTGATTGGCGTCGCCGCGGCAGTCCCGGAACCATCCACCTTCGCGCTGCTCGGCCTGATGGGCGGGCTCATGCTGCGCCGTCGCCGCTAAAAGGGCATCCTTCTTTTACGTTTCCAAAAACCCGGGGCCAATCGGCTCTGGGTTTTCTCATACTCTCAACCATGCTTGATCAAGGCTTCAATTACAACCCAAAGGCAGCGTGATCGTCGCAGAGCCTGCCAGCGGCAGGGTAAACTATCCGGTGGAAATATTTTATCCCCTCGCCGATAAAGAGGCGGTTTATCCCCTCTGTGAAACGGTATAGCGTCACGACCCACGCAGCAGAAACCTCGTCATCATCATCAATGATAAAAAGCGCAACGTCCCACGAATTTTAAGCTTCAGCGACTTTCGCAGATAATCGGCTATCTATTTTGCAGCATCACACTTTGCCAGCAACTTGCTCATCATGATTCAACTAAGTTTTTTCAGATTTCAAGCTCCAACACCGATGCGAACACGCCACTTTTTCATCCTAAGTCTCTTCACCCTGCTTGCCGCCGTCACCGCCTATGCGGAGGAGAAAATCGCCGACGTCCTGAACGAACCCACGATGAAGCTATCGCGCGCTTCGGACCGTGCCAAAATGGTGTCACAGATCCGGGCCCTGGAAAACAAACGTCTGACGGCCGCAAAGATCAAAGCTCGCCGACTAGGGTTGCCGATGCAGACGCAATCCGGCGAGAATATTGCAAAGTTGGTGGACTTTATAGGTGATGAGCCTCTCTATATTACCACCCTGAATGCAAATGCGGCGATCTCGACCAGCGCGAACCTGCTGCAAACGATTCCTTACTCACTCGATGGTGCTGGCATCACCGTCGGCGTCTGGGATTCTGCCACCGGCAATCCCGCGCACCAGGAATTCAGCCTGCCCGGAGGGGGCTCTCGCTTAACTCAGATGGACTCAACCTTCACCGGCGTCCACTCGGCCCACGTGGCGGGCACCGTGGCGGCAGCTGGCGTCGACCCCGCCGCGCGTGGTATGGCACCCGCCGCCCGGGTCGATGCTTACAATAATACTAATGATCTCAGCGAAATGACCAGTCGTGCCGCCACCGAGGCCAACCAGTTGGCCTCGCATCTTTATCTTTCCAACCACAGTTATGGCTCCCGGGTCGGTTGGGCTGGCACGACCTGGTTTGGCGATGGGATAGATGCCAACGCAGCCGAATACCGATTTGGCCGCTACGAAAACATTTCACGCGACTGGGATGCCCTGGCCTACAATGCACCCTACTATCTGATTTTCCGGGCGGTCGGCAACGAGCGAGATACCAATCCGCAAGCGGGCGACATTGTTAACCTCTCCCCCCCTGGTGGGAGCGGCCCATATGGTGTGACCTACGACCCCGCGCTCCACCCCCCCGGCAACGGTGTCTATCGCAACGGCTACGATATCATTTTTCCTGACGCGGTCGGTAAAAACATTATGACGATCGGCGCGGCCGAAGATGCGGTGACGGACGGGTTGCGCGATATCACCAAGGCGAACCTGATCGACATGTCATCGACTGGCCCAGTCGATGACGGCCGCATCAAGCCGGATCTCGTGGCCAATGGGGACTCGCTCTACTCCACTTCGGACGGCACTGCCGACTACACCTCGATCACTGGCACCAGCATGGCCACCCCCAGCGCCTGCGGCTCGGCCGCCTTGCTCATGCAGCTCTACGACCGCCTGTTTGGTGGTGCCATGCGGGCCAGCACGCTCAAGGGCCTGATGCTCCATTCGGCGGACGACCTCGGTAACCCCGGCCCCGATTATCGATTCGGCTGGGGGCTGGTCAATGTCAGGCGAGCGGCCGACCTGCTGGTTTATCACGATACCTTTCCCGACCGCCAGCGTTTGACTCAAGACGAAATCAGCAGCACGGATCCATTAAAAACCTACAGCTTCGAATGGGACGGCGTCTCCCCCCTGCGCGCCACACTCAGCTGGACCGACCCGGCCGGCGTGGCATCCGGTGATGAGGTGCACGACTCGCGCGTGCCCACCCTGGTCAATGACCTCAACCTCAAGCTCATCGCGCCGGACGGCACCACTGAGTATTTCCCCTACGTCATGCCCTTCGTCGGCACCTGGACGACCGAGTCGATGAGCCTGCCCGCCACCACCGGGGTGAACCATACCGACAACGTCGAGCAAGTGCGCATCGAATCCTCTAACCAGGACGGCACCTGGCAAGTGGAAGTCACCTACAGCGGCACCCTGACCAACGAGCTCCAGGAATATGGCCTTTTAATTTCCGAAGACGTCGACTCTCTCAATATCGACAACACTCCACCCAACCCGGACCCCGTCACATGGGAACGCGCCCCCGAAGCAGGTGGCGGACCGATCCTGAATGCCGTGGCCGGGACCGACTTTACCGGCCGCACAATCGTCAATGATGATACCGCCACTAACATCACTTGGACCACGACCGGAGCGAGCGACCCGGGCGACCTAACGGCCACCGCGAAAGACGACAACGACCTCTTCGACTCAGTTGCCGCGCAGGGCTATTTCGCGCCGAAGCAGGATGTGAAATTAGCCCCCTGGACGCTGGAGATCCCGATTACCTTAACCTCCGCGCAAGTAGAGCTCACCGACGTATCACTCGATTACCAGCATTTCAACAGACCGGGAGATTTTCAGGTCGCAGAATATCAGGTCAGCTGGAGCATCAGCTTGAGTGGTTCCAGCTCGGGCACGTTGCGCAGCATCGAGCTGAGAAGTTCCTTGAGTTCTTCCGGCACGGAAACCGCCGTCTTTGACCCGCCTCTTGTGATCGACAACACGGAAAACTACACCTTGTCGATCACTGCGGGAGATGCGAGCGGCAACACCCGCACTGGTCTCGGCGCGCTCGCCCTCAACGGACAATTCGGCATCGCCGGTGATCCGGAAACCGAGATCAACATGATCGCCACCACCGCGACCGATCTGAATGGCGTGGAGTATTACTTCGCGGAAACCACCGGCAGGGCCGGTGGCGACGACAGCGGCTGGCAGGGCAGCCCCGTCTATCTTGACAGCGGCCTGATACCCGGCACCACCTACAGCTATAGCGTGGTCGCGCGGGATAAGAGCCCGTTCCAAAATGCGACCACCGCTTTGGCCCCCGCCTCGGCCACCACACTCGGAGAGCAACCCGCCTACTACGCCTGGTCCGGCGGCATGGCCTTCCTGGCCGATGGCAATACCGACGGCGTGGCCAACGGTATGGCCTGGTTCCTCGGCGCGGCCGACCCGCAAGCCGCCGTCAGCGCGCTCCTGCCAAGTATCGATAACAGCGATCCGGACGACTTCATATTAAGCTACCTGCCCGATAGCTCGGCTCTGACCGCCGGCGCCGAGGCGACAGTTTACTACAGCACCGATCTCACAAACTGGACCGCAGCAGTGGATGACGGTGCCAACATCATCATCGATGCCTCCGCCGATCCCGTCCAAGTCCACTTTGACCGCAGCTTGGCCCCGGATGGCAAATTCTTCGTCTATCTCCAAGTCGAAATGTCAACCACTCCATAAGCCCAGCAGCCAAACATTTGATTCAAATAAAATCAAACTTCATAGCCGAGGTTTGATAGTGCACCTTGACTACTGCGTCTGGTTGGCCCCGTCGGTCTCCCCACTCACTGAAAGCTTGTAAAGCCGCAACATGCTCGGCTTTGGCAGTGCGGCTTTCTAGGCCGGTCTCTGTTACGCGATAGGGTCTCCCACTGCAGGAGATAGCGAACCGTCTCTTCTTTGGAGTGACCTATATCTCGAGCACGCCGTATTTTCATGCCTGGAAAGTCAGTGGATGGTTTTAGGCAAGCGAGAGTCTCTCATCATAATGAATAGGAGCATTAGGGCCAGAGGCACTAGACCATGAGGAAGCCGGACAATGGTTTCCGCCATCCATGGGTGCATTCCGTAATAATCCTCTGCGGGTGTCCAATAGCTGGCGATACGAGCCAATGCAGTCAAGAGACCCCACAATGTGAGATAAGCGGCAGCGGGAATTCGTAGTTTTGAAAAGCACAGCAAGATTGGCGCGAGAAAGTCCAATACTCCCGCTAGATGGAGAAAGATAAGCGCGCCCCCACGATCCACCCCCAGAATGCGCGTGGTCATGTTCACGAATTCGTTGTTTTGGGGCACGCCCCACCCGAGCGCATACAGGCCATGGCCGATGAATGTGCAGGCGATTAGTATAGCGGCCATTAAGCGCCAAAGAGACATGTCGAGCCTACCGAAGAGCACGAGTAGCAATGGTGTGCCCCACTGAAGAAAATGCTCAAGCAGCATGGCGATCTGAAAATCGGAATCGCTCCAACGCAGGAGGCTGTACAAAAACAGGCAAAACGCAGCCGCAAGCACGATGCCATTGGCCCACTTACGGCCACTACCGCGCACAAACCAACAAGCCACGGCAGCCACGAGAAAAAGCACACCCATGCTACGCTGGATGGCAAGAATGAATCCTTCGGAGTGGGCGGAGTATGCCTCCCAACTCATCCCGGTCAGTGCCTCTAGTGGCTTTCCCAGCCAGTCCTGATTCCAGAAGAATGCGGAGAGCGGACCGATCTCACTGATATATAAGTATCCCCGTCCGAGGAAAAGCGTGCAGGCGGCCAGACGCAGACACAATAAAACGTAATCCCGCGCGGCTTCGTTCTTCGTGGTATTCGTGATCATTCAATCCTCAAGCGCCTCGTCATCACTAATTACTCTAGAGAGCTTCCCTTAGTTCCTGTAACTTGGGATGATCAGCTTTGCACCCCCCTCGGCCTCCCACAAAGGCAGTCCCTTCGGAAGCGAAAGCTTGTTGTTCTTTGCGGGCAATGCTTGCACCTCTGCAACTGCATCTACCTGCACGGTGTAAAGTTCCATATGTTTCCTGTAGACATGGACGAGGTCAAATCCGTTGAAGCTGCCGGAATCCAAGGTCCATGTTTTATCATCGTTGACTGTGCGGAGCGGTGCGCCCCAACAGCCTTCGCCGACATAGACCGTTCCATCCAACTCATCGATGACGAATCCCTCCTCGTGCCCTGCTTCAAGCGTCGGGCGTAAAGGGAGCGTCCGCTTCATCACGTGGGTGTCGGATTCGAATACGAGGTCGAAACGATTCTCATAAAACAGTTGAGCCCAGGCGTCGTATTCCGCACGACCCTCGACCTTTCCACTCGTATGGGGACGCATCGGCTTGTGATAGCCCGCCGTCAGATGCGTAAAAGCTTCGGCACCGCCGTGCGCCTCTAGATCCGCTTGCATCCAGTCTGCTTGAATCGACTCACCGTATTCCGAGTTGAGCACGTAATACCGCAACAAGTTGCCTCCAAAAGTAAGGCCGTAGTAATTGTCAGGTGTGGTATCGAATAAATTGTAGATTGTAGCATTCCCGCGCCCCTCGTGATTGCCCCGGTGCGGCAGAATCGGATACATTTGGCCGTCTTCGCTGACGGTATATTGCCAATCGCTCAACCATTCATCCCATTCTTTTGCGTTATCGCGGTTAATCATATCGCCGGTAAAGGCCACGAACAGCGGCCGCAATTTAGCAACCATGCGATTCGCGTTCTGCCGCGGCGTCCGGTTATTGCGGCTGTCTCCCCCCGCGATAAAGCTGAAGGGACGCGGTTTGTCGGGTGCCGTCTGAAAATAGTAACGCGGACTCACGCCAGTATCGTCGGAGAGAACAAAGTAATATTTTGTATTCGGCTGCAGACCGGAGAGCCGGGCAAACTTACTGACGATCTCGCCATCTTGATAAGCAGCCGTACGGTCGACCGAAGCGGAGAAGGGATATGCTTTAGGATCCCCCCCCCGATCTCTGGTGCCGTAGTGAACAGTGGCGTCGGAGCCGCCGCCGTGCGTCCAACCAACCGTTATAGTTGTCGCTGGATCATCGACCCAAATCAGACGGATCTGCGAGGCCGGGGCAATCGCGCCCGCTTCTTTCAAGGAGAGATCAAAGCTGATGTCTGAACTCTGCGTGCTTTGATTGTGCACTTCGACTGCCAGCAGATTTGCACCGTCGATTAGAAGCGAAGCAGGCACAGGGATGTTTTTGTCAGTCGCATTATCCTTTGATGGGCCCCGCGTGAGCTGATCGTAGGAGACAATTTTGTCCTCAGGCATCTGGTCTGTGCGGTGAATCTCCTGCCCGTTCAAGTAAACGATTGCTCCGTCGTCATACAGAAGGTCGAGCGACAAAGGGCCTATATCGGAGGCTTTTCCGACCTGAAAACTGTGCCGAAAATAATATGTGCTCTGGGAGGCGTTCAATTCCGTCGACTCGTCACCATCTCCGTAGCCTAGTTGCGCAGTGCCCTCCTTCCAAATTGCGTCATCAAAACCGGCGCCGCGCCATGTCGCGCCTTGATCGCTACCATCGTCCAGGTATTTCCAAGTCGAACCGAAAGGCACGAGTTCAGCTGCGTTGCCGAGAGAGGCACTCACAAAAACGAGTAGAACGAGAATTTTTCGGCTAAAATACATAATTATGATTAATTGCTGCGCTAGGCAGTGTTTGGTTGCAATCCGTAAATACAGGACCCTTTAGCACAAGGAAAATCCGGCTATTGAAAGGATAGCTTGTATTACTGATAGGAATTTGCTTTTGAGCAGGGACGTCATTCTTCATGCAAAAATGCTTAGACGACACTTCGCGCATCACAAGCCATTGAGGCAACTAAATGGCCAGCTCTCTAGTGAATTTCCAATCAGGTTTTGGTCGCACGGTTCCTCCCCTGACATACTTGGCCAGGGTGGAATCTTAAGCGTTTTTTCGATTTCGATTCCGATTAGGATGAGTTCTCATCGGGCTGGACATCAGGCCTGGCCCGCACTTCGGCAAGATCCTCGACCGCGCTTACGAAGCCCAACTCGACGAGGCATTCGACAACGAGGAGAGCGGGCGGAGCTATCGGCGCAAGCTGATTACGAAAATTCGATAAAGCCGCTTCCGGCAAAAACTCTTGACCAGAATGATGAGCCACACTTGCTGAACTATACTATGTTGTCACCATCCCCCTACTCCATTTCCCGTCGTCACTTTCTCTACGCTTCAGGGCTGACGCTGGCGTCAAGTGCGCTCAGCGCTAAGAAGATCGTTGGTGCCAACGACAGCTCAAAGTTCCCTGTCGTCCCGGCCCAGTCCCACCCTTCCGAATCCGTCATGCACCTGTCCAATGCCTGCTACCACATGAGCGATCTGCAGAGCAGCTCGGAACTTAAGGCCACCATCGCGGGGCACGACGACCTGCTGCAGATTGTTGACGCGCAGAACGAGCAGCTTGCCGCCTGGGGCATCAAGGACCCCCAATACTATTGTGGTCCTGCCATCAAAGTAAATCCCGAGACCCGCGAAATCAGCACACCGGGCGTCGGCCCTGAACTAATCGGCCCCAACTATCGCAAGGGCTATGAAGTGCCAAAGCTTGTTTAATTCTGTGAACCTTCGAAATAACAGCATAATGAAGCAACAACCACTCGCACATCTCGACCGCCGCCGTTTCCTCCAGTCCGGCTTGGCGGCAGGCCTCGGACTTCCACTCTTTGGCTGCCGGGCCCTGGCGGGCAAGCAGGCGACGAAGGGTCCGCTCTTCACAAAATTCGGGATCAACGCCCCACTCGATCAGGCTGCGGCAGTCGCGAAACAGGGGGCCGATTTCCTCTTAATTGGCGTCAATAATTTCCTGAAGCCGAATGAACCTTTAGCCGAATTCGAAAAGGAATTACGAAAGATGGAGCAATCCCCAATCCCGGTTTTGAGCTGCAACAGCTTCCTGCGGGGGGATGCGCTCCGCTCGGTCGGGCCGAATGCCAAAACAGAGGACGTGCTCACATTCGCCGGGACTGCCTTCAAGCGCGCCAAGCGGGCCGGCGTCGAGCGGATCATTTTTGGTAGCTCCGGTTCGAGGCGCCTCCCCGAAGGCTGGAGCAAGGCTCAGGCCGACAAGCAATTCATATCGCTGCTCAAAAAGATGGGCGACCTGGCTGGAGCCGAGGGCGTCGTGGTGGCGGTCGAGAATCTCCAGCAAAGAGAGTGCAACTACCTGACCCGTATCCACGAGGTCGGCGAGATCGTGACCGAAGTGAACCACCCCCACATCCGTTTGCTGGCCGACATCTATCATAGCTCCTGCATGCAGGACCCACCTGAGGATTTTCAAAAATACGCCCACCTCATCGAGATGGTCGAAATTGCGGAAGCAAAAGGGCGGACCGTCCCGGGCGTGAACGGCCAGGACTTTCGCCCCTACTTTAATGCCCTGCGCCAAGGGGGCTATCAGGGACCTATCGAGATCGAGGGCAAGTGGGAGGTCGACCAAATCTCCAAGGCCTACGCCACCATCCGCGAGCAATCCGCCGGATAACGACAGTACAACAACTGAACGCGCACACCGAATTAGACCTTCAGAGACCGTGGCAAGGCGGGGTGGAGCCAAATTTTGAAGGGGGTTCACCTGACCGATAAGGCACAGCCACTCAAATCAGTTTTTGTAGTCAGCGATCCGCCCGACAATGACGTCGATCCGCAAGTCGCCTCCGTGTCTCTGTGCCTCCGTGGTAAAAATCACCCTCAGTAGATGAATCCACTAAATACTCTGCACGACTATCGTAGCGCAGCTCAAACCTCCAGCCTGCTCATCGATGGCGGCAAGATTATAGCGCCCGGCAGAAAGTCCTAATTGCTTCAGTTCATCCAGAAAAACCTGTTCGAACATGGCGGGATGTGGCGCGACGCGCTCCGGGGTCGTCGTCAAAACGATGCGCTCGTGCCCCAGGTCGACGAGTCGGCGCAGCGCTCGAATCATGGCCGGAGCCTTGCGAGGACCGGTAGCCGCATCAGCTTAAACCTAGTAATATTTGGTAATGGTGGGTCGAGGTCGTGCGGCCGATTGCTCGACCGCACTCCTACAGACCCGTGCGAGCGCGATTAACGCACACGGTTCCTCAGATCATGGTTTCGCTGGGAGTTTTGTAGCTATGGACGATCTTAGGAA